>Ga0129306_1002522_pt1 | contig 15919 bp, 12 predicted proteins | sample P827metagenome_FD_94438 | JGI IMG/M metagenome (GOLD analysis project Ga0129306, IMG submission 94438) | Capybara group fecal microbial communities from Wisconsin, USA - P827 metagenome | ecosystem: Host-associated > Mammals > Digestive system > Large intestine > Fecal | place: USA: Wisconsin...
GAGTTTCTCTCCCATACCGACAAAGAGGATCGGCTTACCCGTAACAGCCTTGACCGACAGAGCCGCACCGCCTCTGGTATCGGAATCACTCTTTGAGAGGATCACACCGTCTATGCCGATCTGGTTATCAAAATCACCGGCTACGTTGACAGCATCCTGTCCCGTCATGGCATCGACCACGAGTATGGTCTGATGTACGGTAACTTCGTTCTTGATGGCCTTAAGTTCCGCCATCATCTCCTCGTCTATATGGAGACGACCGGCTGTATCGATTATGAGAACATTGTAGTTCTCGGCTGTTGCCTTTTCATATGCCGCTTTTGCTATCTCTACAGGGCTTACCTTATCTCCCATCGAGAAGCAGTCCACTTCCTGCTTTTTGGCGTTAACCTCGAGCTGTGTGATAGCGGCGGGTCTGTATGTATCGCAGGCAGCCAGCAGGACCTTCTTACTCTTGAGCTTCATCTTGCCCGCAAGCTTTGCTGCGGTAGTGGTCTTACCTGCACCCTGAAGGCCGCACATCATGATGACTGTCAGGCTCTTACCGGGTTCATACTTGATGTCGGTGACTTCCGATCCCATCAGATCGGTCATCTCATCCCTTACGATCTTGATGACCGTCTGGGCAGGATTCAATCCGTTCAGGACATCTTCACCGACTGCCTTCTCTTCTACGGACTTGACGAACTGCTTGACTACCTTGAAGTTGACGTCGGCTTCAAGCAGAGCCATACGCACTTCCTTGAGTGCCAGCTTGACATCTTCCTCTGAAAGGCGACCCTTGCCCTTCAGATTCTTGAATATATTCTGCAGTTTATCGGTAAGTCCCTCAAAAGCCATATATCACCGTTAATAAGAATATGATCTTCAGATGATCTCTCGTATTTCCTTTAATCTGTCTAACAGATCAGCCTGTTCCTTATCTCCGAGAGGTGATCCGCCCGCCATGCCGATACAGTCGTCTATCCGGCTTCGGACTTCATCAAATCTCCTGATCAGGCCGAGTTTCTCTTCATATCCCTCAAGGATACGATCGGTCCTCTTGATCATATCGTGAACCGCCTGTCTGCTGACTCCCATGTCGCCGGCTATCTCTCCGAGAGAAAGATTCTCGTAGACCACCGATTCATAGACCTGCTTCTGATGCTCCGTCAGCAGCTCTCCGTAGAAGTCATATAAAATACCCTGTTGTACTATCTTTTCCATATGTACGATCCCGATTCAGGTGCTATAAAGTACAACTACTTTACAGGCGCACATATTGTATAGTACTACAGGGAATTATGAGGTGTCAAGTATTATATCTTGATAAAGTCAGAGCCACAGCGAATATGTCTCCCGCAGCGAGTACTGTCGGGTCGCAGCAAGGGAGATCATATTCGATGTGGCTCGTATTCTACACAGCTCCAATCTCAAGATATCCGATAAGTTTACTGAGATCGAACTCGCTCGTTATACCCGTGTTGGGATCGTAGAACTTCCCGTCGAAAGTAACGAGATAATGGCTGTAACGGCCCATCTTCTCCATCAGGATCGCACACTTGGGAAGTTCGCACTCCCGTCCGAGAGTATAAACCAGCGTAGATGAATGAGGGATACCGAGATAATCGAGTGTGGTGATCATCTTGGCCATATTGGCCTGCCATTCACGGCAATGCATCAGATCACAGGCCTCATCAAGTGATACACCGGCGATCATGGCTACTGCTGCCTGTCCGCACAGTCCGTCCCAGGGCTGTGTCACGAGATCCACATGATCGACCTTGCGGATGGGATTGGCCTCCCAATATGGTGAGTCCGAGATGTCGAGATTATTGCCGACGATCTGAAGTGATACCGTGTATTCTTTTCCGGGCTCTACGGAGTTGATGATATCGTCTGATATCGGTATATCATAGTATCCCTGACCCTTGGATTCCATATTGCATGTAAAGCATATGTCGTCAAAGCATACTCTGACGGGAGCCTTGCCTACAACCTCACACACTTCCCATACGTTGAACGGAACAGCCATCATATTGGCAGTATCTCTGAATTCTACCTTGCTCTTAAACTCGTACTTCATACATAACCCCCTGTTACTATAAAACACTACCGCAGGAACCTGATATTGATATCCACGTTACCGGAGATACCGTCTACTCTGCCGGTGTCGGTATACTGCCACATATCCATCTCATAAGGGAAATAAGGCGTATCGGTGTAACCGGCGAACCATTTGCTGTAATCCTCCAGCTGCTGCATATCCAGCATCAGCAGGAATGTCTTGAGATTACCGTATATACATACATCATATCCGGCATTCTTAATCGTCTCAAGGAATGTGATGGCATACTGTGTCCTCTCACTCATGGACAGCGCATTACCCCGGCCTTCATCTCCTCCGACCAGCTCCACATCCAGAACAACGGGACACTGCAATTCATAATCTTCTATATGATCCAGGACATACTCGGCTTCTTCCACTGCCTCTGCATCCGAAGTTGCCTGAGTCAGGAAGTATACACCGACCTTCATATCATGGTCCAGTGCTCCTTCGATGTTATCCTCGAACGTCGAATCATCCATGATATCGCCCTTGGAGTATCCTCTGTATCCGAGTCTGATGATGGCTGCATCTATTCCGGATGCTGCAACCTTGCCCCAGTTGATCTTCTCCTGGAACTTGGAAACATCGATCCATGTCTCGGTGTTGCACAGATCACCTGTATATGAGATCCGCTTGTCATCATCAGTCACGAAATCCTCATCCGCAAAAGGATGATGCTCAAGGCTGTCGAGTATCGGAAAAAATATGACCTCATCATGATCGACTACGATAAGTTCCTCAGGGAAGAATTCCTTGAGCGTCTCAAGTGAATTGTCCTTATCGATAAGCGTGGATTTGATCTCGGAAAGAAGTTCGATCTCACCTGCGTTCTTACCCTCACCATATGCTTCATCAACAGCTGCCGCTATCATGGAATCTGCTGTCGACCTGGAGAGATACGGATCCTCGGGATCGGTATAGATATCTACCTGTGCCTGCAGTTCATCCGCGCGCTCCTGAAGCTGATAATACTTGACCAGCAGTATCAGTGAAAATGTAATGGCTGCAAGCGCGATGATGCAGAGCATTATCTCTACGATATAGGAAATATTCTTACGCTTTTTCTTACGTCTGGGTGTGCTTCTCTCACTCATGTTCTCAGATACTTGTCCTCACGAGTTTGGGCTTATAACCGTTATCATTCAGAGCCTTCATGATGCTCTCCTTATGTTCGGTTCCGTAGGCTTCGAGAGTGATACGCAGTTCAACGGCCGCATTACGGTTGATCGATACGAACTGGTTATGTTCAAGCTTGATGACATTACCGTCATGCTTTGCTATGACATCGGATACCCTTGTAAGCTCACCGGGCTTGTCTGGCAGCAGAACGGATACGGTAAAGATCCTGTCTCTGAGGATCAGACCCTGCTGAACTACGCTGGACATGGTGATCACGTCCATATTACCGCCGGAGAGTATCGCTACGACTTTTTTATCCTTAAGATCCAGCTGCTTGAGAGCCGCTACGGTCAGCAGACCGGAGTTCTCAACGACCATCTTGTGATTCTCGACCATATCGAGGAATGATACGACAAGATCCTGATCATCGACGGTGACTATGCTGTCTATATTCTTTGCCACATAGGGGAATATCTTTTCGCCGGGTGTCTTGACTGCGGTACCGTCAGCGATCGTATTGACGCCGTCCAATGTGGTGACCTTCTTATTCTCGATAGATACCTGCATACAGTTTGCACCCGAAGGTTCAACACCGATAACCTTGATCTTGGGATTAAGAAGCTTTGCAAGTGTAGATACGCCGCAGGCAAGTCCGCCTCCTCCGATAGGTACGAGGATATAATCTACCAGCGGGAGTTCCTTGATGATCTCCATTGCTATGGTACCCTGACCGGTAGCTACGGCAAGATCGTCAAAAGGATGAACAAATGTATATCCGTGCTCTTCTGCCAGTTCATAAGCCCTGGCACAGGCTTCATCATATACATCTCCGTAAAGAATAACCTCTGCACCGTAACTCTTGGTACGGTTAACCTTGATGAGAGGCGTCGTGGTAGGCATAACGATAGTGGCCTTCACACCGTATCTCTTGGCTGCATATGCGACACCCTGGGCATGATTGCCGGCTGATGCCGTGATCAGGCCCTTGCTCTTTTCTTCGTCTGACAGAGTGGAGATCTTATAATATGCACCTCTGAGCTTATAAGCACCGGTGTACTGCATGTTCTCGGGCTTCAGATATACCTTGCCGCCCGTCATCTCACTTAAGTACTCGCTGTATATCAGCTTGGTCTCACTGGCGACTTTGCTCACCGCATCATATGCTTCCTCAAAAGCATCAAGTGTCAGCATCTCATATTCACTCATAATGCACTCCGTTCCTAATCCTAATCCTTTTCCTTATTCGAATCCTTATCAATCCTCGTCGGTATCGGTTTCTTCAAACATGGCAGAAGCAAAAGCCTCGGGATCAAACTTAAGCAGATCATCGATCCCTTCTCCCACACCAATGTACTTGACCGGAACCGATAGTTCACTCGCTATCGCAATAGCTATACCGCCCTTACTCGTGCCGTCCATCTTAGTCAGGACTATGCCCGTTATATCACTGACTTCGGAGAAATCCTTCGCCTGACTCATAGCATTCTGTCCGGTTGTTGCATCTAACACGATCAGGTTCTCTCTTCTGTATTCGGGTAGCTCGCGGCTGATGATACGGTCGATCTTATCGAGCTCGTTCATCAGATTTTTTTTATTATTCAGCCGGCCGGCGGTATCGCATATGAGTATGTCCGCATGACGGGCCTTAGCTGCGTGCAATGCATCAAATACAACGGATGCGGGATCCGAACCCTCCTGTCCGGATATGACATCAACACCGGCTCTCTCGCCCCACATGATGAGCTGCTCGGTCGCAGCAGCGCGGAATGTATCGGCAGCTGCCAGGATGACCTTCTTACCATCCGCTTTAAGTTTGGACGCCATCTTACCGCAGTACGTTGTCTTACCTACGCCGTTAACGCCTATGACCAGAACCACACTGGGGCCGTTCTCATAATCATATGCATCATCGGGAACGCTCATCTTGGATGCGACCAGACGTGCAAGTGCGGACCTGCAGTCTTCGGTGTTGTGTATACGCTCATCCTTGACCATCTCACGGAGTTCATCCAGCACATCCTCGGTGGTATGCACTCCGACATCCGCCATGATCAGCTGTTCCTCGAGATCCTCAAAGAACTCGTCGTCTAGATCATCATATGCGCCGAATACGGTATCGATACCGTATACTATGTTCTTACGTGTCTTGGATAAACCTGCCTTAAGCTTATCAAACATCAGTCGTCTAATTCCTTATCTATCAGGCTTACGCTGACCAGAGTCGAAACACCCTTCTCCTGCATCGTGATACCGTACAGACGATCGGCCTTTTCCATAGTGCCTCGTCTGTGTGTGATGACGATGAACTGGGTATTCTTGGTCAGTTTATGCAGATAATCTGCGAAGCGGCTTACATTATTCTCATCAAGAGCTGCCTCGATCTCGTCCAGAAGACAGAACGGAGACGGCTTCAGGTTCTGTATCGCAAAAAGCAATGCTATCGCAGTCAGTGATTTCTCACCACCGGACATCTGCATCATGTTAACAAGTTTCTTTCCGGGAGGCTGCGCAGTGATACGTATGCCTGCCTCGAGGATATCCTCATCCTCCATGAGTTCGAGAGTACCTGTACCGCCGCCGAACAGTTCCTTGAAGACCTTATCGAACTGTCTGTTTATCTCACCGAACTTCTTGGTAAACTGCTCACGCATCTGGGTATCGAGTTCGTCTATGATGCCCTTTAATGTCTCTTCGGCAGTGATCAGGTCATCATGCTGGGTCTTCATGAAGCCGTATCTCTCGGATACTTCTCTGTAGTCCTCGATGGCATTGACGTTGACATCACCGAGCTTGCGGATCTCGTCCTTGAGTGCGCTGATCTGCTTCTTCATATCGGAAAGATCGGTCAGTTCGGGATCCTTAAGCTGCGCCGCATCGGACAGAGTGATCTCATACTCGTCCCACATGTAATTGATCTTATCTTCGAGTGCGGATTCGAGTCTCTCCTGACGGTTCTCGAGACGATATACTTCCTTCTCAAGACCGGATCTGGATTCATAGAGACTCTCTCTGCCGTCTATGTATTCCTTATGCTTGGCGGTCAGCTCTTCCTTCTGTGTTACGCTGTCCTTAAGCTTAGCCTCGGATTCGGCCAACGCTGTCACTGAAGCCTCAATGGTCTTCTCGAGTTCGAGGATCATGTTCTTCTTGGCTTCGATATCCTCCTTGGACGTGCTCACACCTGACTGAACTTCCTCGAGTTCTTCACCGGCATGGGCAATCTCGCCGTCAATTCGGTCGATATCGGTCTGATAGAACTTAACGGACTGACGTACCTTCTCAACCTCAATCTCGGCATTGGATGCCTCGGACAGTTTCTCGGTCTCCTTATCACGCAGAGCTTCAAGCTTGGAAGTAAGTTCGTCGATAAGTTCCTTAGCCTTCTGCTCCCTGTCCTCGGATTCGGTCAGTTCGCGTTTGATATCTTCTTTCTGCTGATTGATGTCAGATCCCTGCTTATCAAGATCGGCTTTTGATATATTGAGCTCTTCAAAATCGACTCTGGCCTGTCCCTGCTTCTCACGTGCACTCTCGACATTGAGTCTGGCTGTATTCTGAGCGACTGTCTTATCGGAGATCTCGGTCTTTAAGTCTTCGATCTTTTCACGCAGTGCGTTACGTTCTTCCTTTTTATTCTCGATCTTCTTCTCGATCTCGTCAGCCTTGGCCTTCAGTTCATCGATCTGCTTGCGTATGCCTTCGATCTCACGACGACGGCTTAAGAGATTGGACGTATTCTTGAAAGCACCGCCCGAGATGGCACCACCGGGAGTCAGATACTCTCCTTCAACGGTAACCATACGTATCGAGTACTTATACTTGCGTGCTATCTTAACTGCGTTGTCTATGTTATCGACTACAAGTATGCGGCCAAGCAGATATGAGGCGACATCCTTGTATTTCTTATCCACATGAACGAGCGTGTCGGCAAGTCCTATTACGCCCTTCTCATCAAGAGCTTCCTTCTTTCTGAACTCCTCGGGATCCGTTATGCTGGTCAGAGGCAGGAATGTGGCACGTCCGTGCCTGTTCTGCTTGAGGTATGCGATCATGCGCTTCGCGCATTCCTCATCATCGGTAACGATATTCTGGATATTGCCGCCGAGAGCTGTCTCAATAGCAGTCTCATACTCCTCATCGGTCGAGAGTATATCGGCTACTACGCCTACTATGCCTTTTTCCTTTGTCTTCTGCTCCATGACAGCCTTGATGGCACCGCCGTAGCCCTCATAGCGCTCCGCGATGTTTATCAGGGCATCCAGCTTGGACTTCTCCTGCTGATATGCCATACGGGCCTTCTGGAGGTCGTCATCGAGTGATCTCATGTTATCACGGATGGATACGAGATCCTGCTCGGCCTTGCTCTGTGCCTGTCTGGATTCCTCAATGGATTCTCCGATCCTGGCAAATTCCTTCTCCAGATTCTCGATCTCCTCTGAAGAACGCATATCCTCCGATTCAAAGCGAAGCAGCTTCGCATTGACATCAGCCTTCTGTATATTGATCTGCTCTATACGGGTATCCAGACTGCTCAGCTGGGACTTGATCGTAGCCTTATGATCGAGGGATTCGATGATCAGGTTCTTGTTATCCTCTATCGTCTCATTTAAAGAGGTGATCTCCTCCTGTACGGCAGTCAGATCTTCATTTGCCTTATCACGAGCTTCGGACAGAGCGCGAAGCTTCTCGTCTATCTCTGCCTTCTGCTTCAGTACTGATTCTTTTTCCTTCTCTTTATCCGCGATATTGGCCTTGATATCGGCTATACGCTTGTTAAAATGCTCTTCGCTGCCCTCTGCGGACTTGATCTGCTCCTTGAACAGTTCGATCTGGTTCTCAAGCTTGGTCCTCGTGATGCTGTTCTCCGACAGAGCCTTGCGTGTGGACTCGATCTCCTCATCGAGAGCGGTCATGCGTGTCTCGACCTCTTCGAATTCGCTCTTTGCCTTCTCATACTGGGTAGTAATGCGGTTGAGCTCTGAACGTGCGAGTTCCAGTTTCTCGACCGTGGACTGGAGATCATCGTTTACGGACACGTTTTCAAGCAGGAAAACGTTGACATCGAGAGTCTTTAAGCTTTCCTTTTTCTTCAGATAGGCACGTGCCTTCTCAGCCTGCTTCTCAAGGGGAGCCAGCTGTTTCTCAAGTTCGGAGAGGATATCGTTCACACGAACGAGGTTCATCTTCTCGTCTTCAAGTTTCTTAACAGCCTGGTTCTTACGTCTCTTGAACTTGACTATACCGGCAGCCTCATCAAAGAGCTCACGTCTCTCCTCGGGCTTACCTGACAGGATACGGTCGATCTGACCCTGTCCTATGATCGAGTAACCTTCCTTACCGATACCGGTATCATAGAACAGCTCCGCCACGTCCTTCAGACGGCAGATAGTGCCGTTGATCATATATTCACTCTCACCGGAGCGGTACAGACGTCTGGATACTGTTACCTCATCATAGTCTATGGCCAGCTGGTGATCGGAGTTATCAAGCGTAATGGCAACATATGCCGAGCTGAGTGCCTTACGTATCTCGGTTCCCGAGAATATGACATCCTGCATGGAGCCGCCGCGCAGCTGCTTGACTCTCTGCTCACCGAGCACCCATCTGACGGCATCCGCAACATTACTCTTTCCGGATCCGTTAGGGCCAACTATTCCCGTGATACCGTTGTGGAACTTGAATACTATCTTATTTGCAAAGGACTTAAAGCCCTGTACTTCTATGCTTTTTAAATACATTTACCGCTCCTTAAAGCTTCTCCGGCAGCTGCCTGCTGGGCTTTTCTCTTGGTAGGACCCTGGCCTCTGGAAACCTCGGTTCCTCCGACCACACATGATACGGTGAAAACCTTGGCATGATCGGGGCCCGATTCATCGATAAGATCATACACAACTGTCTGCCCCCTGGCCTGTACGATCTGCTGCAGTTTGGATTTCGCATCATAGTAAGACACGCTCTCCGATTCATGATTCATGATGAACCTGTGAACGAATGACGTGGCATCCTCTATACCGCTGTCCAGATATATGCCGCCTATTATTGCTTCCAGTACATCCGATATGATCGAATCCTTCTGTCTGCCGCCGGTAGCCTCCTCACCGCGTCCGAGCCTTATGTATTCCTCCAGACCTATCAGACGGGCGCAATGAGCAAGTGCCGGTTCACAAACCATGGATGCCCTGAGTTTTGTCAGATCGCCTTCCGGCATATCAGGGTGTTCCTGATAGAGATAATCACTGGATATGAGTTCCAGAACAGCATCCCCGAGAAATTCCATCCTCTCATAGTCACGGCATCCGCCTCTCTTCATCTCATTTGAGTAGGATGAATGAGTAAGTGCCGTAACCAGAAGATCGTGATCCCTGAATGTGTATCCGATCACATCCTCCAGTTCATTTGTATCTTTTTTCATTTAACCTCAAAAAACGGGCACCGCCGCGAACGGCAGCACCCGTAATAATAATCCGTTTATGCGCCAACTACTGATTTGATCAGATTAACAGCTTCCTCAACCGTGGTGATAGTCTCTGCCTTCTCCGGGGGTATCTCGATATCGAATTCTTCCTCTATACCCATAATGATCTGGAATACATCAAGAGAGTCAGCACCCAGGTCATCCATAAATGTAGTCTCGGGAGTTATCTCCTCGGGATCAACGTTCAGGACCTCGGCGATTACCTTTTTAAGTTTTTCAAATTCCATGGCCATAACCTCCTATATACACAGATCGATATCTGTCATTCTTCAAAATCGTCCAAAGTGGAACCTAGCATTTCTTGTATTTTAGCAGGGATATTCTGTTTAGTAAAGGTTATGCACTCAATAATGGAATTTTTGATCTCTTTGGATGTGGAGGAGCCGTGAGTCTTGACTACGAGCCCGTTTAAGCCAAGCAACGGTGCTCCTCCGTGCTCACTCGTCTGGAACCTCTTCAGCCTGTTCTTTAAGTCCTTCTTGATGAGAAGCGCACCGATCTTGGTCTTCAGGCTGCTCATCAATACACCCTTGATCTCACCGAGCAGAGCATTACCGACCCCCTCATACATCTTGAGTATCACATTACCGGTAAATGCCTCACATACGGCTATATCAACCGCACCCGAAGCGATATCCCTTGCTTCGACGCTTCCTACGAAATTGATGTACGGACAGCTCTTGAGCAGCGGGAATGTCTCCTTAACAAGCGCATTACCCTTATCCTCCTCGGCTCCGATATTGACTATACCGACCGTAGGATTCTCTACACCGTGTACATCACGCATATATATGGTACCCATCTTGGCAAACTGAACCAGATGAGACGGTCTCGCATCCACGTTGGCTCCGCAGTCTATGAGCAGGCTGTCACCCTTAAGTGTAGGGATTAGCGGCGCTAACGGTGCTCTCTCAACTCCCTTGATACGTCCGACTATGACCTGTCCGCCGACAAGCGTTGCACCGGTACTCCCTGCCGATACATAGGCATCACACTTTCCTTCCTTGACAAGGTTCAGTGCAACAACTATGGATGAATCCTTTTTCTTACGTATTGCCATTACCGGCGGTTCGGCGTTCTCTATGATCTCGGAGGCATGAACAACCTCCACGCGGTCTGCGGGATACTGGTATTTGGCAAGCTCTGCCTTCACGGCATCCTCAAGTCCAACCAGAAATACCTTGAGATCGGGACACTCATTAACTGCCTCTATAGCGCCCTTGACTATCTCGACCGGGGCGTTATCACCACCCATTGCATCTACTGCAACACGAACCATATCTGACATGATATATACCTCCCTGAAACCTTAATAACTATACTAAAGGGATATAAAAAAAGCAAGCCTTCCGGAAATGTCCGAAAGGCCTGACAATACGTTCTTATGAAACAAGATCAGTCAACAGCGATGATCTCTTTCTTGTTGTAAGTACCGCACTTCTTGCACACTCTGTGAGGAGCCATAAGCGCACCGCACTTACTGCACTTAACAAGTGTAGGAGCTGACATCTTCCAGTTAGCTCTTCTCTTGTCTCTTCTTCCCTTGGAAGATTTATTCTTAGGACAAATGGACATCTTAACACCTCCCTCTTACAAGCTTATTCGAAAGAGAACCAATGTCCTCTACATAGCTTAATCTCGATCCGAAGACCACACTTAAAAGATTATATATATGTCACCCGACTTTGTCAACATAAATTTGCCGATATCAGGCACGTGCCCGATCAGTTGACAAGAGCTTCGGTAGCACGTGCGATAGCCAGTTCCTCGTTGGTAGGCAGGTTGTATACCTTAACCTTGGATTCAACGGCCGATATCTCGGTTTCATCTCCTCTGATCGCATTAACAATGGGATCCAGTTTCACACCCATGAAACCAAGATACTCACATGTCTTCGCACGTACCATCGGATTATTCTCTCCTACACCGGCTGTAAAGCATATGGCATCAACGCCGTTCATTGCTGCCGCATAGGAAGCGATATACTTGGCCACCCTCAGGCAATAGGTCTCTATCGCTCTGACACAGTTTGCATCACCTTTGTTATATCCTGCTTCAAGATCACGGAAGTCTGATGAGAATCCGCCGGATAATCCCAGTACACCGGATTTCTTGTTGAGTATATCCATGACTTCATCCATGGTCAGGTTTTCCTTTGCCGCAATGTACTGCATGATGGCAGGATCGATATCACCGCTTCTGGTACCCATGATCACACCTTCGAGAGGAGTAAGACCCATGGAAGTATCCACGCACTTGCCGTATTCCACTGCGCTTAAGGAAGCTCCGTTACCCAGATGGGCAACGATGATCTTAAGTTCGGAGATATCACGCCCCATAAGTTCTGCGCATCTTGCGGAAACATAGGCATGACTCGTTCCGTGGAAGCCGTATCTTCTGACACGGTATTTCTCATAATACTCATAGGGAAGTCCGTACAGGTATGCTTTCTCAGGCATAGTCTGATGGAATGCGGTATCAAATACAGCCACCTGAGGTACGCCGGGCATAAGTCTCTCGCATGCATCTATTCCGATCAGGTTGGCAGGATTATGAAGCGGAGCCAGATCGGAGCACTTACGGATAGCTTCCTTAACGGATTCATCTATGATCACGCTGGTGGAGAATTCCTCTCCGCCATGAACCACGCGGTGACCTACTGCATCTATCTCGGTCAGAGCATCTATAACACCGTTATCCTTATCGGTGAGCGCATCGATAACGAGCTGAACGGCAACGGTATGATCCTTCATCGGAGTGACTGTGGTGATCTTGTCGTGTACAGTCGATCTTCCTCCGAGGGGTGTGTATACGAGCTGACTGCCTTCGATACCGATCCTCTCGCACAGGCCCTTTGCCAGTACGTCCTCGGTGGCAGAATCTATGAGCTGAAACTTAAGTGATGAACTTCCGCAGTTAATTACTAGTATCTTCATGTCTGTCCTCGTCTTTCAATTAATGATCTATTACTGTAACTGTGCCTGAACAGCGGTCAGAGCAACTACGCCGACAATATCCTCCCATGAGCATCCTCGGGACAGGTCGTTGACGGGCTTGGCGATACCCTGAAGCATCGGTCCGTATGCCTCGGCTCCGCCCAGGCGCTGTACCAGCTTATATCCGATGTTACCTGCATCCAGGTTCGGGAATATGAGTACGTTGGCCTTACCGGCAACCTCTGATCCGGGTGCTTTGGACTTGGCTATATGAGGAACAAGTGCGGCATCTGTCTGCAACTCGCCGTCTATCATGAGTGAGGGATACTCTTCATGTGCAATACGCACAGCCTCGGTCACCTTATCTACGAGCGGATGCTTGGCGCTTCCCTTTGTTGAGTGAGACAGCATAGCGATGATAGGCTTGGAACCCACGAGCGACTTGAAACTCTTCGCGGAAGTATCGGCGATCGCTGCCAGTTCCTCGGAATTGGGATCCTGATTCAGACCACAGTCCGCAAAAAGGAATGTACCGTTGTCGCCGTATTCGCAATTCGGAACATCCAGAATAAAGAATGCACTCACAAGCTTGACACCGGGTGCTGTTTTGAGTATCTGCAGTGCAGGGCGAAGTGTATCTGCGGTAGGATGACATGCACCTGCAACCATACCGTCGGCATCATTGGCCTTAACCATGACAACACCGAATGTAAGCGGATCTTCGAGCAGTACCTCTCTGGCCTTTTCGGGGGTCATGCCCTTTGCCTTACGTGTCTCATACAGAAGATCAACATATTCATCAAACTTCTCATATTTGAGAGGGTCTACCACTCTGACACCGGTTAAGTCAACCTCCAGCCATCCGGCACCATCCATGATCTTCTCTTCATTACCGATCATGATGATATCCGCGATCCCCTCCTCCAGGATATGTGAGGCAGCTATCAGCGTCCTCTTGTCGTTCGTCTCGGGCAGAACGATCGTACGTCTGTCCATTCTGGCCTTTTCTTTGATACCGTCTATGTAACCCATTTTTCTACCTTCTTTCTGTAATATATGTTTATCCGGTCTCCCGGTTAACGGCTTAAGTGCGCGTCATCTGTAGAAGCTTACACCGACTATGATCTTACGGTCATCATCCTCCTGCATGAGCGAAGCCTTAAGCTGTACATATTCAGGCGTACCATCGAACATCAGTCTGTATATCATGGTAAACTGCCCGCTCTTATTTATCTCTTCCAGCATCTTCTCACGCGTAAACATGATCTTGAACAGTTCCACATCCTCGGGATAGATCAGACGCATGCTCTCATCCCTGGCATCCTCAAAGAAATCAATGCCGGATTTATTCATGTGCAGATCATCATACTTATCCGTCGAGCTGTATTCAACATAATTGCATGAATCCGGATCAACGGCATATATACATATAAAATCACCCACCAGTGCCATCACACGTGAGTAGGCACGGCGTTCTTCCTGTATCCTGTCCTGTTCTTTCCGGAGCTTTATCTGGGCATCGACATTATTGACACCTATGATCAGCTCGTTCGAGCCCATACGCACACTCTTCATATTGACATATACATATCCGTCATCCTGTTTCAGGCGGTAGTCAGTTATAAATGCGCCGTTTTCATCTATGGATTTCAGAACATTCTCTTTTGTAAAAGCGGATATGAACCGTTCCTGATCATCCGGATGAAGGATCACTCCGGCATCTCTGCGGCTGGCCGCAAAGAAATCCTCTCCTCTGCGCTGTGTGGAAAGCGAATCATCTGCAACAGAATGGGAATACTCTATGAAATGCTCGTTATCCAGATTCACGTAAAACAGATAGAGATAATCGGATGACAGTGCACGTGCTATACGCTCATAATTAAGCGGACTGTTTTCTGCCCCTTCGACTATATCCAGGACCACAACAACACATGCAGAAACCCCGGTCACCGGATTAACCGCTATCCTGCGTGCCACTGCTCTCATCTGTGAGTTATCCGGCAGAGATTCCTTAAAGAATACTCTGCCACCGGTAAGTGCAACACGCTTGATGGCTGAAGCATATACTGATCCGGGATTACATACAGAATAATCGCTGAACGAGAAACTCTGTCCTATAACGATAGGATCAAGATATCTCTCCACGAACCGGAGAAATGAAGTATTGCATCTCCTGATGGTGTACTTTTCGGAATCGGATTCGTATATGCATATAGGAAGCGTATCGAAGTATCTGCGCAGGGAATCATTTTCGTTCTCATCATCTTCCCCGTATGCTATCACGCTCAGATCATAGAGATTGATACATCCCATCGAGTCATAATACTGACTCTCATCAGGATTCTCAAAACCTATCTGTACACCTTTCTCATATCGCTCCAATATCTCGGACAGAGATACCGGCTTGCAGAAATGATAACCCTGCAGCTTATTACAGCCTATCTGACGCAGGAATTCAGCCTGTTCGGGAGTCTCCACGCCTTCGGTGATAGTCCTGATGCCCAGAGACATAGCCATCTTCATAAGCTCGGTGAGCATGATACGGCTCTTCTCGTGGTCAAAATGCTGCATGAATCTGATATCAAATTTTATATGCTCGAAGCTTATCTCCTCCAGCACATCCAGTGATGAATAACCGCTGCCGAAATCATCCATCCATACATGGAAGCCGAGGGACTGAAATCTCTCTATCTGTCCCTTCATGTATTCCAGGTCGGATGCGATCACATTCTCAGTGATCTCTATGATCAGCTTATCTCTGGCTATGCCGGATGCATCCATGCGCCTGCATATCTCTTCAACGATGTCACAGGTATCAAAGTCCGTCCTGGACAGATTAACCGAGATAGGGACCACATACAGTCCGGCTTCAGCCTGGGCCTTCATCTTCTTAAGGACTTCATCGACGATCTTAAGATCCAGCTTATAGATAAGCTTAGCCTCCTCAAGAACCGGTATGAACTCCGCCGGAGACAGCATCCCGCGCTCGGGATCTATCCATCTGGCCAGAGCCTCCTCCTCGCAGACCCTGCCGCTGCTCGAGCGCACTATAGGCATATAATATGCCTGTATCCATCCCTCGGATATGGCCCGGTCCAGATTATCGGTGATATAGCCCCAGTTGATGTCAGATCTTCCCATAAGCAATCCCCCGTCATTAAGCAAACCCACGTACTTTTTCCATCCTGTCTCAACAAAGAAGTCTGTCTTTATAGGATAACACATACACGATTATGTTAACAGTATCAAAGCACGAACGGCTAAGATTAAGGCCCGTACTGTATATGGCACAGAACAAAC
>Ga0129306_1002523_pt1 | contig 15909 bp, 14 predicted proteins | sample P827metagenome_FD_94438 | JGI IMG/M metagenome (GOLD analysis project Ga0129306, IMG submission 94438) | Capybara group fecal microbial communities from Wisconsin, USA - P827 metagenome | ecosystem: Host-associated > Mammals > Digestive system > Large intestine > Fecal | place: USA: Wisconsin...
CCCCAAGGGGCCGCCCTACGGGCGGGGCGTCCAGAGGCCGCCCCCTGCGAAGCCATATTGTAAACCGTGCGTAGGGGGCGGCGTCCCCGACGCCCCATAATACATCCATAAACTAAAATTTACCCTGCATCCACCGCTCCGTCCTCCACCACATTGAAGAACCGGACGTCGATCACCGTTCCGATGGCCGCCGTCTCCCCTGCGGCGATGCTCTGGCTCTCCGCGGTGGTGGTGTTCCCGTAATAGGTGGACGCGCCGGAAGCCCGCATAAAGAACCCGGCCTCCTCCAGCTTTTTCCGGGCCGCCTCATAACTCAGGTCCACCACATTGGGCACAGTCCCGCTCTCCTCGGGGACCGCGTCGCCCAGATACAATACCACGGTAGAACCGCCGGGGACCGAAGCGCCCACGGCCGGGACCTGGTGGGTGACGGTGTCGCCCTCTCCCACCACGCGGTATTTCAGATTTTTCTTCTCCAAGGCCTTTGCCGCGTCCGCTACGCTCAGGCCGGTGACCCGGGGCGTGGGCACATCCACGGCGGCGGACTCCTCCTTGGTGTACTTCTTCTCCACACCCATGTAGTCCAGAATGTCCGCGATCAGGGGACCGGCCTTCAGCGCGGCCATGTTGCCGCCGCTGATATAGACGCCGGTCGTGGAGTAATTGCTTCCCGGTGAGGACGCTTTGGGCCGGTCATAGGCCAGCAGGACGATGACCTCGGGGTCGTCGGCGGGGGCGAAACCCATGAAAGAAACCAGGGTATGATCCCTCTCCAGACCCACCTCAGAGGAACCGGTCTTGCCGCCGATGCGGTAGCCGGGCACATAGGCCTTTCCGCCGGTGCCTTCGGACACCACGCTCTCCAGGATCTTGGCGGCCCGCTGGCTGGTCTCCTGGCTGACCACCTGACGCACGATGGTAGGTTCGGTATTTTTGACCACGGTGCCGTCCTTGGTACTGATGGACTGGACCACATAAGGCTGGACCAAGTTGCCGCCGTTGATGACGGCGGAAAAAGCGGTGATCATCTGAAGGGGGGTGACCTCAAAGCGCTGGCCGAAGGAGGCCGTCGCCAGATTCACCCCGGTCATCTCCGACCGGTCCCAGATTCCCTTATTGGTGCTGGCCTCGCCGGGCAGGTCGATGCCCGTCTTCTCTTTCAGGCCAAAGGCTTCAAAATAGTCATAGAATGTATCGACGCCCAGCCGCTGGCCGATCATCATAAAGGCGGGGTTGCAGGAATTCTGCACCGCCTCGGCCAAGGTCTGGCTGCCGTGGCCGGTCCTTTTGGAGCAGCTGATGGGCCGGGGCCAGCCGGGTACGTTGTAATAGCCGGGACAGTAGAAGGTATCGCTCTCGGACACCAGTCCCTCCTCCAGGGCGGCGGCCAACACCACCGCTTTAAAGGTGGAGCCCGGCTCGTACCGGGAGTCTATGGCCCGGCTGCGCCACTGGGTATTGACCGCATTGGAGTAGGCCTGCGCCTGGGCCTGCTCCATCAGTTCCTTGTCGGTCAGACCCTCGGAGTTCTTGGCTTTCAGACTCTCATAAATGGAGGCGGCCGCTTCTTCCATCTCCTGGTTCAGCAGCTCGTCAACGATGACGGAATAGTTGTTCGGGTCAAAGTCCGGAGAGCTGGCGATGGCCAGGATGGCCCCGGTCTTGGGGTTCATGACAATACAAAACGCACCCTCCTGGACGTCAAACTCCTTGATTCCCTCCTCCAGAGTCTTTTCCACATAGGACTGGATGGTGGTATCCAGGGTCAGGTGCAGGTCATAGCCGTCGATGGCGTCAATAAATTCCGAATAGTTGTTGTACATCTGGGTGCCTCTGGCGGTTTTGGTGGTGACCACCCGCCCGGCGGTCCCCTCCAACACATCGTCATAGGCCGCTTCAATGCCCACAGCGCCGCCCTCGGCATTGACAAAGCCCAAGGCCTGAGCCGCCAAACTGGAGTAGGGATAGTATCGCCGGGTGCCCGCAACCAGATAGAGATAGTGGGAGGTCTTATTCTCCACGATGTAGTTCCGGATCGCCTCGGCCTCTTCCTCCTCAATTTTGGTTTTGATCTCCTTATAAGCTTTCTCCGTATCCCGGACCTGGCTGGTCACCCGCTCTTCGTCCAGACCGGGGACCAGGGCCATCAGGTCCCGGATCAGCCGGTCCTGCTCCGCCTCCACCGCCGCGCTCCAGGCGGCTTTGTCGACGTTGCCGTTCTCGTCCTTATAGTCCTTCTCGGGCACCTTATCCTGGACCAGATCTCTGGGGGACAGGATCAGATCCCACACCGTGGCCGACATGGCCATCACGTTGCCGTTGCGGTCGTAAATATCCCCCCGGGAGGCGGACACCGACAGGTCCAGGGTCTGCTGGTCGCTGGCCTTGCGCTGATAGTCCTCATGGTGCACGATGGCGATGTCCCACAACTTCCAGACCAGAGGCACGAACAGCATCACGCCGCATACCACCATCAAAGTCAGCGTCCGGCGGAAGATCACCCGCTTGGAGTGGGAACCCCGGGTGGCTCCGCCTGTCCGGTTCCCCGTCTTTTCCTGTCGTTCTCCCATTGGAATTCCTCCCCTCGGCGGTAGAAGGGCGCAAGAAAGTTTCTTTCTTGCGCCCCTTCGTGTTTCTTTCGTCGCTCAACTATATGGTGCGGTCACCGGAAATATTCAACGAACTCTCCCAGGACTGAGCCGATCCCTTTCAGAGCGCCCACCAGGCCGCTTTCCGCTTCCTCTTCCCCGTAGACCACAACGGTATCGGGCTCGGACAGGTCGATATACACCACCTGGTCGTTGGTGGGCCGGACCATGGTACTCCCTACCGCCGCCTGGATGGTTTCCATGTCGAATACCTTCTCATACTGGGCGGACAGGGTGGCGTTCTCCTTCTGAAGTGAGCTCATCTCATTGCGCAGGGAGACCATTTCGCCGTTCAGGACGGTGTACTGGACATAGCTCAGCAGCAGCAGGGCGGCAAAGACCGCCACAGCCAGAAATCCCACCACGGCAAAGGGGGCTACCTGTCCCGCTTCCCGGACCTGGACCTGAGTACGGGTCAGCTCCTGGCGGCGTACCCGCTCCCGCTGTTTGGGACGTGGCCGCTGGAGTTCCTCCTCCCGGCGGGGCGTGCGGACGACGGAGCCGTCATAGGCGGGGGCATAGGCCACACTGCCATAGGTATTGTATGCGGTTGTCGTGCGTCGGCGGGCGGCCATGGCGCTCACTCCGTTTCTCCTTGGTTTTCTTTACACACATTGCCGGTCACAGGGGAGCCTTCAGCTTCTCGGCGACACGCAGCTTCGCGCTTCTGGCGCGGGGATTTTCCTCGATCTCCTCCTGAGTGGGGAGAATGGGCTTCTTATTGACCAGCTTCACGTCCGGGGTCTTGCCGCAGACGCACACCGGGAAATCCGGCGGGCAGGTGCAGCCCTTGGCAAACTCCGCCAGACCAGTCTTGACGATCCGGTCCTCCAGGGAGTGGAAGGTGATGACCGCCAGCCGCCCCCCCTGGTTCAGGCACGGCACTGCACCCCGAAGCATCCGGTCCACCGAGGCCAACTCGTCGTTGACCGCGATGCGAATGGCCTGGAAGCTCCGCTTGGCCGGGTGCTGCTTTTCCCGCAGGGCCTTGGCGGGCATGGCGCTTTTGATGATCTCCACCAGTTCCAGAGTAGTCTCAATGGGCTTGTCCTCCCGGCGGCGGACGATGGCGGCGGCGATCTGGCCGGCACAGCGCTCCTCCCCGTACTGGAACAGGATACGGCGCAGTTCCTCCTGGCTCCAGCCGTTGACCACGTCGGCGGCGGTCAGCCCCTCGCTGCGGTCCATCCGCATGTCCAAGGGTGCATCCGCCATGTAGGAAAAGCCCCGGGACCCGTCGTCCAGCTGGGGGGAGGATACGCCCAGGTCAAAGAGCATCCCGTCCACTCCGGTCAGGCCCAGGTCACGGACAATGGCGCCGATGCGGTCAAAATTGCTGTGGACCAGCGTGACCTTGTCCATCCAGTCGGCCAGCCGTTCCTTTGCCGCCTCCAGAGCGGCGTCGTCCCGGTCCACACAGATCAGCCGCCCGGTGGTGAGCCGCCGTGCGATCTCCCGGCTGTGGCCCGCCCGGCCCAGGGTCCCGTCTACATAGATCCCGTCGGGCCGGATGTTCAAAGCTTGGATACACTCGTCCAGCAGTACCGGACGGTGGGTGAATTCTTGACTCATATCAGAACCCCAGTTCCGCCATACAGGCGGCCATTTTCTCGGGCGTCATCTCTTCCTCCTGGGCGTTCCAGGTATCAGCCGCCCAGATCTCGGCCCGGTCGTTGACGCCGATGATAACGGCGTCCTTCTCCAGTCCGGCGTACTTTCTCAGCTTCTGGGGAATGACGATGCGGCCCTGAGCGTCCAGCTCGCACTTGGCGGCGTTGGCAAACAGGGGGCGCATGGCTTTGGACTGGCTCATGGGCAGAGAGGCAAATTTTTCGGTAAAGCGGTCCCAAGTGGATTGGGGGTAGATGGCCAGGCAGGCATCCACGCCCATGGCCAGGTAGAAGGTCTCGCCCAGCTCCACCCGGAGCTTGGCAGGGATAAACAACCGGCCCTTGGCGTCGATGCTGTGCTCATATGTGCCGGTCATGCCTCTCCACCTCTCCCCCACTTTAATTTCTTTTAAAGGGATTTTAACCCACTTTACCCCACCGTATTTTTAGTATAAGGGCTGTTGACATAAAATGCAAGAGTTTTTTTCATAATTGAGAAATAAAAAAACCGCCGATTTCCTTGAAAATCAGCGGTTTTTCGCATTAAAACGAACGTTCTATTTGGTTTACAATATTCATTTCGCGTCACAATATATGTGTTTAAAACGTACTATCTTCACAATATATTGTGCGATGAATTTTCATCCACTTCCGTCTCCAGAGGTCAGCCTCCAAGTTTTTCTCTCACCGCCTGGTTGACGGCTTTGGGGTCGGCCTTGCCCTTCAGTTCCTTCATCACCTGGCCCACCAGGAAGCCCATGACCTTCTGGTTGCCAGCCTTGAAGTCGGCCACGGCGGAGGTGTTGGCGGCGAAGACCTGCTCCACCACCTGGGCCACCAGTCCGGCATCGTTGACCTGCTCCAGGCCGTGGGCCTTCACATACTCCTCCGCGTCTGCATTGTCGGGGAAGATGGCCCGGAACACTTTGGCGGCGGTGTTGCGGTTGATCCTGCCGTCGGCAATCATCCTGATGAGCTTGGCAAGATTGGCCGGGGTCAGCTTCATGTCCTTGGGTTCCAGTTCCTCGTCCTTCAGCCGGCGCATCATGTCACCCAGCATCCAGTTGGACACCTCCTTGGCGGGAGCGCCCAGGGCCACCGTCTCTTCAAAGAAATCCACCAGGGCTTTCTGGGAGGTGAGGATGTCCGCGTCGTACTCGGGCAGGCCGTACTGCTGCTGATAACGGGCCTTTCTGGCCTGGGCCATCTCGGGCTGCTCAGAACGCAGCCGGTCCAGATACTCCTCCGACAGCTCCAGGGGCGGGATATCAGGCTCGGGGAAGTAGCGGTAGTCCTGGGCGTTCTCCTTGGAGCGCATGGAGAAGGTGGCATCCTTGTTGTCGTCCCAGCGGCGGGTCTCCTGAATCACCCGCTTGCCCTCCTCGATCAGCTCGATCTGGCGGCGGGTCTCGTAGGCGATGGCACGGGAGATGGCCTTGAAGGAGTTCAGGTTTTTCATCTCGGTCCGGGTGGCCAATTCCGCGCTTCCGGCGGGGCGGACGGACAGGTTCACGTCGCAGCGCAGAGAGCCCTCCTGCATCTTGCAGTCGGAGACCCCCAGGTACTCCAGAGTGGACTTCAGCTTCTCCAGATAGGCGATGACCTCGTCGGCGGAGCGGAAGTCGGGCTCGGTGACGATCTCGATCAGGGGCACGCCGCAGCGGTTGTAGTCGCACTTGGTTTGGTCGATCCAGGGATCGTGGACCAGCTTGCCCGCGTCCTCCTCCATGTGCAGTTCGTGGATGCGGATGTCCTTCTCCTCCGTTCCCGTTTGGATGGACACCCGGCCGTTCCGGGCGATGGGCAGGTAAAGCTGAGACACCTGGTAGGCCTTGGGCAGGTCGGGGTAGAAATAGTTCTTCCGGTCGAATTTGTTGTAGCGGGTGATTTCGCAGTTCAGGGCCAGACCGGCCTTGGCGGCAAACTCCACCACCTTTTTGTTCACCACGGGCAGGGTGCCGGGCATGCCGGTACACACGGGGCAGCAGTGGGTGTTGGGCGCGCCGCCGAACTCGGTGGTGCAGGAGCAGAAAATTTTCGTCTTGGTGGCCAGCTCCACATGGGTCTCCAGACCGATGACAGTTTCCCAAGTCATATCAGCGCGCCTCCTTTTCCACGGGGGATTGTTTGTGGTAGTCGGTGTCCAGCTGGAAGGCATGGGCGGCGTTCAGCACCTTGGCCTCCCCCAAGGCGGGACCGATAAGCTGGGCCCCGATAGGCATACCCTTGGAGTCAAAGCCGCAGGGCATGGACAGGCCGGGCAGGCCGGCCAGGTTCACCGACACGGTGTAGATGTCGGACAGGTACATCTGCAGGGGATCGCTGAGGCTCTCCCCGATCTTGGGGGCGGTGGTGGGGGCCACGGGAGTCAGCATCAGGTCGCACTTGCCGAAGGCGTCGTCAAAGGCCTGCTTGATGAGCCCCTTCACCTGGAGGGCTTTCTTATAGTAGGCGTCGTAATAGCCCGAGGACAGGACGAAAGTGCCCAGCAGGATGCGGCGCTTCACCTCGGCGCCGAAGCCCTCGGTGCGGGTCTTGCTGTACAGGTCGGTCAGATCCTCGTAGCCTTCCGCCCGCCAGCCGTACTTGACGCCGTCGAACCGGGACAGGTTGGAGCTGGCCTCGGCGGCGGCGATAATATAATAGGTAGGGACCACATACTCCATCACTGGGAAGGTGAACTCCACCAGCTCCGCCCCCCGGGCCTTCAGCACATCGGCCACGGCCAAAACGCTCTTCATCACCTCGGGGTCCAGGCCGTCTCCGAAGCAGTCGGCGGGGATGCCGATCTTCATCCCCCGCACATCTCCGGTGAGTCCGGCCAGCAGACCGCCGGCGGGCACATCCAGGGAGGTGCCGTCCCTGGGGTCCTTCCCCATTACGGCGTCCAGGACGGCGGCGCAATCGGCGGCATCCCGGGCCAGGGGGCCCATCTGGTCCAGGGAGGAGGCGTAGGCAATGAGGCCGTACCGGGAAACAGTACCGTAGGTGGGCTTGATCCCGGTGACGCCGCAGTAGGCGGCGGGCTGGCGGATGGAACCGCCGGTATCCGAGCCGATGGCGTACCAGCAGGACCGGGCGGCCACCGCGGCGGCCGCGCCGCCGGATGAGCCGCCGGGCACCCGCCCGGCATCCCATGGGTTATGGGTGGGGCCGTAGAAGGAAGTCTCGGTGGTGGAGCCCATGGCGAACTCGTCCATGTTCAGCTTGCCCAGGGGAACCGCCCCCAGAGCGTCCAGCTTCTCCACCAGCGTGGCGTCATAGGGAGGCTCAAAGCCGGTCAAAATCTTGGAGGCGCAGGTGGTGGACACACCCTTGGTACAGATGTTGTCCTTAATGCTCAGAGGGACGCCGGCCAGCGGGGCGGTCAGCTCCCCGGCTGCGATCTTCTTGCCTACCGCTTTGGCCCGCCGCAAAGCGGTCTCGGCGGTGAGGGCTGTGAAAGCGTTGTCGGCTTTTCTCGCCTCAATCTGCTCCAGGGCAGCCCGGGTGGCCTCCACGGGGCTGACCTCTCCTTTCCGGATGGCCGCACCCAATTGGAGGGCGGTCAGGTTCAAAATCTCTTTCATGTTCCGCTCCTCCTCACTCTACCGTCTTGGGGACCAGGAAGGCTTCCTCGTCCGCCTTGGGCGCGTTTTTCAGCAGCTCCGCCCGGTCAAAGGAGGGGACCACCTGGTCCTCCCGCAGTACATTCTTGACCGGAAACACATGGCTCATGGGCTCCACGCCGCCGGTGTCCAGGGCGTTCAGGGTATCCATGTAGCCGATGATCCGCTCCAGCTCCCCCGTCATCTGCTCCTTCTCCTCCTGGGGCAGCTTCAGCCGGGACAGGACGGAGATATAGTCTACCATTTCAGTGGTGATCTTCATGGGTTATCCCCTTTCTATTGGTTGTGGATTCTTTTTCTTGTCAGAAAAAGAATCAAAAAGAACGTTTGCCGCAAAGCTGCGCTTTGCTTCTGACAAACCGCAAATGATACTTCCCATTGGAACGAAAGGGAAACAAAGTTTCCCATCAAAGTTCTTTCGGTTCCTTTCTTCCAAGAAAGGAACGCCCGCCCGGCGAGGGCACTTAGGGCTCCAGCCGGTTCATATCCCGGGGGAACAGGCTGGCGTAGCGCACGTTGTCCAGGCCGCACAGCCGGGCGGTGAGCCGCTCCAGGCCGATGCCAAGGCCGCCGTGGGGGGGCATGCCGTGCTTGTGGATCATCAGGTAGCTCTCAAACTCCTCCGGGTGCATCCCCTTGGACCGCATCTTGTCCACCTGGGTCTGGTAGTCGTGGATACGCTGGCCGCCGGTGGTCACCTCCAGCCCGCGGAACAACAGGTCGAAGGACAGGGTGTACCGGGGATCGGTAGGGTCGTCCATGGCATAGAAGGGGCGCTTCTTGGCGGGATAGTGGGTGACAAACACGAAGTCGGCGCCGTACTCCTCCTTGAAGTAGCGGCCAATGTTGTGCTCCTCCTCGGGCTCCAGGTCAAAGGGATCCCGGATGGGACGGCCGTACTTTTCGGCGGCCAGCCGCTTGGCCTCGTCGAAGCGGACGGCAGGGATCTTGTCCACGTCGGGCAGCTCCACGTCCAGCCGCTTCAGGTCGTCGGCATACTCGGTCTTCAGCAGCTCCACGGCGTATTTCAGGAAGCCGGCCTCCACCGCCATAATGTCCTCAAAGGAGTCGATATAGCCCATCTCAAAATCCAGGGAGGTGTACTCGTTCAGGTGGCGCTGGGTGTTGTGCTTCTCGGCCCGGAAGACGGGGGCCACCTCAAAGACCCGCTCGAAGACCCCCACCATGGTCTGCTTATAGAACTGGGGGGACTGGCCCAGAAAGGCTTTTCGGCCAAAATAGTCCAGGCGGAAGATGTTGGAGCCGCCCTCCGCCCCGGCGTGGACGATCTTGGGGGTGTGGATCTCGGTGAAGCCTTCCTTTGTCAGATACTCCCGGAAGGCCCGGGACAGGCCCTCCTGAATTTTGAACACGGAGCGCTCCCGCAGGTTCCGCAGAACCACTGGCCGCAGCCCCAGCTCGGTGTCCAGGTTCAGGTTCAGCTTCCACTTGGACACGGGGACGGGCATGGCCTCCGCGGGGCGGGAAAGGATCTCCACAGACTCCACCGCCAGTTCCCGGCCGCCGGGAGCCCTTTCCTCAGCCCGGACGGCGCCGGCGACGGAGACAGTACACTCCTCAGTGAGCTCCTGGGGCAGTCCCTCGGGGCCGCAGACGCACTGGAGCGCGCCGTCCCGCAGGCGCAGGGTGATGAAGTCGATGCCGCCCAGCTTCCGCAGGGCATGGACCGCGCCCTTCACGGTGACTGCCTGCCCGTCCAAAGCGCCGGAGGCGATGTCCTTGAAGGTAATTGAGGTTTTTCTGATTCCGGTGACAAATTCCATCGTGTTTCCATTCCTTTCTGAACTGGATACGTCCCCGGAGAAACAAAATGTCCCGGGCCGTATCAACAATACGACCCGGGACGAAATCATCGTTTCCATGATTCCGCGGTACCACCCGCGTTGCTCCTCCAACAAGGAACCTCTTTCGAGCCCCGGTAACGTGGGGAGGACGGACGGCCCTCAAACAATGCTTCGAACCGTCAGCTCAGAAGTGTTGCGCGACTCCGTCTTTCCCAACCAGGCTTTCAGCACAGTGGCCCGGTCTCTCTGTTGGACGCCGTGGAGTGCGGTCTTCGTCGGCGCTTTTGAATGATTATGGGCGGATTATACGCCTACCATTCCTGTTTGTCAAGAAAAATTTTCATCGTTTCAGCGTACTGATGCGCTAAATGATTGCTGTTTCATTTTTTCTGTGCCGCAGGGTATGGTATACCGAAGAAAATATATTGGTAAATTTTAGTTTATTGGTGTATTACGGGGAGGATTTCGCCCTGCTGGGCGAGTTCCTTTGCCCGCGGCGGCAAAGGAACCAAAACGCCGCCGGGGACGGCGGCAGGGAAAGCGCAAAAAATTTCCGGCGGGGGGAATTTTTTCTGCGCTTTTGTGCCGCCTCTCCCCGGACCCCATTACGGTAGAGTAGGCGGCCTTGCGTTAATCTCAGCTCGCAAAATATGAGAGCGCTCACACCGCCTTTTGCTTCGCAAAATGGAGAAGATTTTACGGGGGATAAGCAATGCAGCCCGCCTCGATGGCGGCAAAGACTGACAACAGCTGTCTCTTACCCACCTGGCCCGCCGGGGCCGCCCGAGGGTACCTCGGATCAGCAGAGGCTTGGTACAAAACGGCAGCGGTTGGGGATGAGAGCGATATTCTGTCTTTTGCCCGCGCCGAACAGTATCAAAATATCTGATTGATGACTCCCCACGGGGACCGGGGCCGAAGCCCCGGAGATTTTTTGGGTACTTTTGTATCTCTACAAAAGTACCTCGCCCGGGGGCGAAACATCCCTTTGTCCAAACTTCCGTCCCGCCCGCAGGCAAAATCCACTGATAAACTAAAATTTACCGTTCTTGCCCATCCGATTATACTATGATATAATTAGTTTCCACCCAGAATGGAGAGGAGGCGCTCACTGTGAACAAACGGCATCGGATCATCCCACGGCTTCTGGCCCTGTTGGTGTGCCTTGCTCTGCTGCTTCCCCTGCCCGTCTCCGCCGCCGACTTATACTTCACATCCGTCAACGATAATCTTCTCCCCCTGACGGCCGACACCATGCCTCTCTGGTCCGGAGGACAGCTCTATGTGCCTTACACAGTTTTTGATAAAGACTCCACAGGCGTAAATCTGGATCTTTACGGCAGCTATGACCGCAGCAACTCCACCGTCACCATTTACAAGCTGCGAAAGATCCTGGTCTTTGACCTGCGGGCCGGGACCTGCCGGGATGATACCACGGGCGAAACTTTTTCCTCCCGGGCCATCATACGAAATGGCCGCCCTTACGTCCCTCTGAATACAGTCTGTGACTTCTTCGGGCTGAGCCGCTCTTACATCGCCATCAGCCAGGGCTATCTGGTCCGCATCAAAAGCGAGGCGGCGGTTCTGTCCGACGCCAAATTTGTTGACGCTGCCAGCGAACTCATCAACTTGAGGCTGCGGGAGTACAACCAGAGCCTCAACCCCGCTCCTGTTTCTCCGGGCTCCAACGCCGGAGCCAGCACCGGTACGGATACGGACACTCCCTCCGTCACGCCAAATGACACCGCAGATGATCCCAACTCCCCCGATGTGGGCACCTACCTGGCTTTTCTCTGCCGTCCGGGCGGGGATCTGACCGGAATTCTGAACGCTTTGGACACGCAGGGCAATTACGCTCTGTTTCTGATGACCCCCCAGGCACTGGAGGAAAACCCCGATCTGGTGCGCCGCATTCTGGGCACCGGGCACAGTATCGGTCTGTTGGCCGACGGACACGACCTGGAGGAGACCCGGGCACTTCTGGAACAGGGCAACCGCATCTTGGAGCAGACGGCCCACGCCCGCACCACCGTAGTCTGGGCCCCCAAGGACCAGCGGTCCGCTTTGGAAGCTGAGGGCTGGGTGTGCTGGAACGAGTCCGTGTCCCTTTCCCCTTCCGACACGGTGGGCGCTAACGCTTTCGCGTCCAGCGCCCTGCGCCGGCTGGAGGGGCGGACCCGCACCACCTACCTGACCCTGCCCGGGACGGCCAACACAGGTCGGGTGCTGAGCGCCCTGCTTCGGCAGCTGAAAGCCAACAACTTTGTGGTGAGCATTCCCATGGAGACCAGACTATGAGATATGTGGATTTGAAGACCCCCCGCCCGGCGGCGGGACAGGAGGCGCTGGTGGCCCGGCAGGTCCGGCATCTGGAAGCCCGGCTGAAGGACTTTGGCCCCGGGGGGCCGGAGGTGCTTCAAGCCGACCAGGAAAGCGGCCTGGTGGCCGCCCGTTTCCCCGGCCATGACCCGGCCCAGCTGCTTGTCCGGTTGGAGCAGGAATACGGTGTTTTGGCGGTGCCGGAGCACGACAGGGCGGTATTCCGTCTCTCCCCGGACACCCGGTTTGAGGACCTGGATTATGTGTGGGGCTGTCTGTTTGAGCTCTTATGACCAGAAGGGGAGGTGCTTTATTGTCTCCTACCCCTATGTTCATTGGCAGGAACGAAAAAGAATTGGGACCGTTCCGTTCCCCTCTCAAACGGTCCATTCCTCCAAACCCTTTGGTAGGATGGGTTAATCGACAGACTCAGCGCCGCAGGATGACCTGCGGCGCTTTCCTTTTGGCCCTATTATAACAGACATATCGCGCCCCGCCCGACACACTTTCCGGGGCCGCAGCGTTCATCTATTCATCCCTCGATCTGCCCACGATAGCCGGCGATCCCGCCGATATTGGTGACATTGGTATATCCCATGGACCTCAACGCGGAAACCGCCCGGCTGCTGCGGGCGCCGCTGTAGCAGTAGACAAAAAGGGGCGTGTCCTTGTCTTGGACCAGCTCGGCGGCTCTTCCAATGTCCTGCACATCCACATTCCTGCTGCCGGGGATATGCCCCTGGGCGTACTCTTCGCCGGTGCGGACATCCAGCAGGACTGCGCCGGGCGTTGCCTGAAACCGCTCCACTCCGAAGTTGATGTCAGCCGGTTTCAACCGATCAAAAAATCCCATAGTGCACCCTCCCGTGTTTCTCTAGTATTTTATCAGGATAGCCGTATTCCATCCAAAACAGTGCCGGAAAGTTATGACAAAACTGATGGCGGATTCATCCCATATAGTGGCTCATGGCCAGCATCAGGCAAAAGCCGCCCAGCAGAGCGTAGGTCGCGCCGCATTCGCAGCCATGGGCGTGGGTTTCAGGGATCATCTCGTCGCTGATGACATAGAGCATGGTGCCCCCGGCAAAGGCCAGGGCAAAAGGCAGAACGGCGGCGGACAGGCTGACGGCAAAATATCCCAGCAGAGTGCCCAGCACCTCAATGAGCCCGGTGGCCAGCGCCGCGATGAAGGTCCTGCTGCGGCTCATCCCGGCCGCCAGCATGGGGGCGATGATCACCATGCCCTCCGGGATATTCTGCAGCGCAATGCCGGCGGCGATGGTCATGGCCTCCCCGGTATTGCCCGTACCGAAGCCGACGCCCGCGGCGACGCCCTCGGGCAGATTGTGGATGGCGATGGCCATGACAAACAGCAGGACCTTATCCAGCTGCTCCGTCCCGGCGGGATGGGTCTCCTGGTCAACTCCGGTGAGACGGTGCAGGTGGGGCACCGCCTTGTCCATCAGATTCAGGCAGAGCGCTCCGCAGAAAATGCCGACCACCGTACCAGGCAGTCCGCTCTTTCCGCCATACTCCAGCGAAGGGAGGATCAGTCCGATGACCGCCGCCGCCAGCATGACGCCTGCCGCAAGGGAAAGGACGATGTCGCTGAATCGGTGGGAGATCTCCTTCAATGCAAAGCCCAGGACCGCGCCGATCACGGTGGCTCCGCCCACCCCCAGCGCTGTTAGCAAAACAATCTCCATGTAAAAAATCTCCTTATATGTTCCTGTGACCGTACAGGCTGCCGCCGTCCGGCCCGCTGTTCCGGTTGTGGCCTATTATACCACAAGAAGTCCGAGAGATGAACCCCCAATCCGGCATGCGGCAAAACGCGCGCTGTGGGTCGTTCCACAGCGCGCGCTTTTTCATTTCGCTTTCAGCATCCGGCTGGCGTTGAGAATGGCGATGACGGACACGCCCACATCGGCAAAGACCGCCATCCACATGTTGGCCAGGCCCAGAGCGGACAGCGCCAGCACCAGGAACTTGACCCCCAGGGCAAAGACGATATTCTGGCGGACGATACCCAGGGTCTTCCGGGCGATCCGCACCGCTACGGGCAGTTTGGACAGGTCGTCGTCCATCAGCACGATATCGGCGGCCTCAATGGCCGCGTCGGAGCCCATGGCCCCCATGGCTACGCCGATGTCCGCCCGGGACAGCACTGGCGCGTCGTTGATGCCGTCCCCCACGAATACCAGCTGCTCTCCGGTCCGTTTGCCTGCCAGCAGCTGCTCCACCCGGTCCACCTTGTCCCCGGGGAGGAGGCCGGCGTGGACCTCGTCGATGCCCAGTGCCTTGCCCACGGCCTCGCCTACCGCCGGGGCGTCGCCGGTGAGCATCACCGTTCTGCGAATGCCGGCGGCCTTCAATTCCCGCAGGGCCTGGGCGCTGGTCTCCTTCACCTGGTCGGCCACCAGGATATGACCGGCATAGCGATCCTCCAGCGCCACATGGATCATGGTGCCTACCCGGTCTCCCGACTCGTCAAATTGGACCCCCGCCAGCTTCATCAGCTTGGCGTTGCCCGCCCAGACCGTCATGCCGTCCACCACGGCCTTGACCCCGCAGCCGGCGATCTCCTCGGCGGAGGCAACCCGCTCCAGATCCAGCCGGTCGGGCGCGGCGGAGCGGATGGACCGGGAGATGGGGTGGTCGCTGAACTGCTCGGCCAGAGCGGCCAGCGTCAAAAGCTCCTCCTCTGTCATGCCCACCGGACAGACCTCTGCCACCGCGAAGGCCCCCCTGGTCAGGGTGCCCGTCTTATCAAAGACTACGATCCCGGCCCCGGCCAGGGCCTCCAGATAGTTGCCGCCCTTGACCAGGATGCCCTGCTTGGAGGCACCTCCGATGCCCCCAAAAAAGCTGAGGGGAATGGAGATGACCAGCGCACAGGGGCAGGACACCACCAGGAAGATCAGGGCCCGCCGGAGCCACATGCCAAACGGCCCCATCCCCAGCAGGGGAGGCAGGATCGCCAGGGCCAGGGCGGCAAAGACCACCGCCGGGGTGTAATACCGGGCAAACTTGGTGATAAAGTGCTCCGCCTTCGCCTTTTTGGAGGCGGAGTTTTCCACCAGGTCCAGGATCTTGGCCACGGTGGACTCGCCGAAGGGCTTGCTCACCTTCACCCGGAGCAGACCGCTCAAATTGACGCAGCCGCTGATCACATCCTGGCCCTCCGCCACGTCCCGGGGCATGGATTCGCCGGTGAGGGCGGCGGTATCCAAAGCGGAAGCGCCCTCTGTGACCACGCCGTCCAGAGGGACCCGTTCTCCGGGCTTGATGACGATGATGTCTCCCACGGACACCTCCTCCGGGTCCACCTGGACCAGCCGGCCCTCCCGCTCCACGTTGGCATAATCAGGACGGATATCCATCAGGTCGGAGATGGACTGCCGACTGCGGGCCACGGCTACGCTCTGGAACAACTCGCCCACCTGGTAGAACAGCATGACGGCCACCGCCTCGGGGTACTCTCCGCAGCCCAGGGCTCCCACAGTGGCAACCGCCATGAGGAAATTCTCGTCAAAGACCTGACCGTTCAGGATGTTGCGCAGGGCACGCCACAGCACGTCCCAGCCAATGACGGCATAGGGAACCAGATAGAGGATCAGCCCCAGCCAGCCCGTCACATCCGCCAGCTTCAGCGCCAGAAACAACACAGCGCTGACAATGATGCGCCGAAGCATCTTTTTTTGCTTTTTCGTCATAGGTGGTTGCTCCTTTGTTTGAAATAAAGAGGTAAATTTTAGTTTATCGTTTCATGTAGGGCGTTAGTTTATCGTTTCATGTAGGGCGGGGGCTTATCCCTCCCCCTTTTGGCCTTCGGCCATTTCCCCCCGACGGGGGGAATCGTCCCCCGCCGTCCGACGGCTGCCATTTTGGCGGCGGCCCCAAGGGGCCGCCCTACGGG
>Ga0129306_1002524_pt1 | contig 15900 bp, 14 predicted proteins | sample P827metagenome_FD_94438 | JGI IMG/M metagenome (GOLD analysis project Ga0129306, IMG submission 94438) | Capybara group fecal microbial communities from Wisconsin, USA - P827 metagenome | ecosystem: Host-associated > Mammals > Digestive system > Large intestine > Fecal | place: USA: Wisconsin...
CGCAAAGCGCAACAATCCTGCACCTTTCAGGGAAAGTTAGAAGTCCCTGAATGTGCATGTTGCAAATGTTGCCTGTGCCGACAACAGCTACATTTATCATTATTATTCTCCGTTATTTGACTTTTACGGCCTGAAGCTCCGCTCTTACGCAAAGCTCTGCGGCTTTGAAGGCGTGGGCCTGAGTCATGGCATTCTCGGTTCTGTTGATGCAGTCGAGAATCAGCTGCCCAAAGAAGGGGTAACCCACTTTGCCGGCTACATCGAAATGCTGCTCGCCTTCTTTATTTACAAGGAAAACATGATCCGTCGTATTGTCGTGGGTTCCCACATTCACATACTTGCGGATCTCAATATATCCTTCCGTTCCGATAATAAAGGTTCGTCCGTCTCCCCATGTGGAAAGACCGTCGGGCGTGAACCAATCTACTCTGAAGTGCTGTGTGGCTCCGTTGTCACCCACAAGCGTTGCATCTCCGAAGTCTTCAAGTTCGGGATCGTCAGGATGATTGTAGTTGCCAACTTCACTGTATGCCACATGGGCATTTTCTTCATCACAATAGTATAAAAACTGCTCTATCTGGTGGCTTCCGATGTCACAAAGAATACCGCCGTACTGCGCTTTTTTGTAAAACCAGTCGGGTCTTGATGAGTGAGGGCCCTCTCTGTGAGGTCCGAAACCATCGATATGAATCGGCCGTCCGATGGCACCTGCCTTAATAAGTTCTCCGGCAAATACGGCGGATTCCACATGAATACGCTCGCTGTAATAAACCATGTATTTCTTTCCGGTTCTTTCTACGGCTTCTTTTGCTGCTGCCAGCTGTTCCAAAGAAACAAGCGGCGCCTTATCGGTAAAATAATCCTTGCCCGCATTCATGGCTCTTATTCCGAGAGGACATCTTTCGCTTGTGATAGCCGCTCCGCAAACAAGTTTAACCTCAGGATCGGAAAAGATTTCTTCTTCACTTTTCGCAACCTTTACCCCGGGGTAGGTTTCAACGAATTTCTTGACTCTTTCTTCGCAGGCGTCATATACCCACTTAAGGGTTGCACCTGCTTCTATAAGGCCGTTGCACATTCCGTAAATATGTCCGTGATTAAGGGCTATTGCGGCAATGCAAAATTCTCTGGGCTTTACCACAGGAGCGGGTTTTCCTTTCGGTGCGTAATTCATTCCGTCTTTGTTTGCGCTCATTTTAAGACCTCCTAAAAAATGTGGGGGATGGGATATCCCAGCCCCCACTGAGTTTATTATATATTATTTTCCGTAATACTTCTCGCGTTCGGCGATAATTGTATCCATTCCGATTCTCTTAAGCTCTGCCATATATTCCTTGTACATAGCGTCGTATTCGGATTCCTTGCAGGTAACGAGCTTGGTCTGGTAATCATCCTTCGCGATGTTAAGGTCGGTAATCAGATCTGCCGTGGAAGGAGAGGTATAAGCCGTATCGTGGTTAACCGTTCCTTCAAGAGCGTACTGATAGTTATCAATAACGTACTGCTCATATCCGGGAGCTTCCTTAGAAGTACACTTGTTGAAATCATCAACGGTTGCAAAGTAACCCTGGTTACCTACGATAAAGATATCGGTACGGATCCAGTCTTTATCCTTGGAGTTATACTCAGCATCGATAACAGTGGGAACTCCGTCGATCATCTTGTAGTGCTCGTTTTCGAATCCGTGATAAAGAACGAAACCGCCTTCATCGGTACACATCCAGTCAAGATAGGTCATGCAGGCTTCAACAACTTCTTCGGATGCGGTCTTGGGGCAGAAAGCAATAAGTCCGCCTGCGCCGTATCCCGCGGTATACACCTTTCCGTCGTTTACATTTGCAAACTGGGGAATGGAAGCAAAATCTGCGTCCTTAACATTTTCCTGAAGTGTCTTTAACAAAGAACCTCTGAGCACGTCGACGTTACCGTTTACGCTGTATTCGCAGAAAGCAAGGTTACCGGTTACGATCTGGCTCTTGAAGTCATCTTCGGAGAGTGAATAGTATTCCTGATGAAGGATTCCGTTGTTGTAAAGCTTGTTCATGTACTTGTAGTAATCGTACATACCGGGATCGTAGTAGTCCTGGATAACGTCTTCACCGCCGCCGCAAACCTGAACTGCAACAGGATCGCCTGCGATCTTGGAGAATACCTGCTTTAAGTTCCAGCCGTTCCAAATGATGGCACCAACGGTATTTTTGTTTCCGCCGGGATTTTCTTTAACGATCTTATCAAGAGCATTATACAACTCATCGGGATTTGTGGGAACTTCAAGACCTACCTTTTTAAGTAAATCTTTGCGGATAAAGAAGTTACTCTTAGCGGTGGTAGCACGCTTTGCAACGATACCGTAAAGGTTACCCTTGAGGTTTCTTCCGATGTTGATAACGTCTGTGCCGAGATAAGCCTTCATATTGAGGGCCTGATCGTCACCGTCCACAAACTCGGAAAGATCCCAGGTACCGCCCTGATTGAAGTAATCCTCTGCATACGCATAGGTATATGTAAGTGTAAGATCGGGTGCTTCGCCGGTGGGAACCATTGCCTGCATCTTCGTAACTTCATCCCATCTGGGAACGGGAACGAATTCAACGGTAATACCGACCTTGTTCATCTGTTCATTAACGTACTTTGTCCATTTGTTATCGGTGATGGTGGAGCCGTCGGGAGCGTTACTTCTGTCGAAAAGCTCTACGGTAATCTTAACATTGTTAAACTGCTTGGAACCGTAGGTTGTCTGATACTTGCTTGAGCCGTCGGCCGCCTTGGGTACGGACGTACTCGCGGGTGTGTTGTTTGCTGACCCCGATGAGGCAGACTGACTTGAGCCTGAACCACATCCGAACAACATGGTGGAAGCCAGAACCATGGCTACCAATTTTGCCAATACTTTCTTTTTCATAGTTTCTTCCTTTCCTTGGTTGATATTTATTCCGATCGCCGGCCGACAATCTGACATAAAGATCGGTACTATCCTTTAACGGATCCGATCATAACGCCCTTAACGAAATACTTCTGAAGCCACGGGTAAACCACCAGAATCGGGATGGTTGATACCGCAACCGTAGCCATTTTTAATGATTGGGTCATTACCTGCGTTCCTATACCTTCAAGGTTCGCGTTGGAATTGTTCAGTTCTTCTCCGAAAAGAAGGCTCTTAAGTCTTAACTGAAGAGTGTATCTTTCGGGACTCTTGATATACAACAATGCGTCAAAATAGGTATTCCAGTAACCTACCGCATAGAAAAGTCCGATGGTTGCAATAATCGGTATCGAAAGCGGAAGCACTATCTTGAAAAGAATTTTTAAGTGTGATGCTCCGTCAATTCTGGCTGCTTCTTCGAGGCTCTCGGGGAGATTTCTGAAGAAGGTTCTCATTACGATAAAGTTGAACACGTTTATGGACTGCGGAATGAACAAAGCAGCCATTGTGTCGTATAATCCAACGTTCTTTACGACCATGAATGTAGGAATCATTCCGCCGCTGAAATACATGGTAAAAAGAATAATTCCGGTGAAAATCGATTTTCCGGGCAGGTCGTTTCTCGAAAGAGCATAAGCTGCAAATATTGTCAGTGCCAGACTGAGCAATGTTCCTTCAAGAGTAACGATTACCGTTGTTCTCATGGCCATCCAGATCTGAGTCTTTCCCAGAATCTGCTTGTAGGCGTCAATATTAAAGTTGATGGGATAAAAGGTAACTCTTCCCGACAGCACTGCGTTATATCCGCTGACCGAATATGCCAGAACGTTTAAAAAAGGGTACAGACATATGAACGCCAGTATTGCAAGAAGAAGACCGTTTACGCATAACCCCACGGAAAATTTGTTTTTGCTTCTCATCCCCGGCCCCTCCTATATTATTCCGTCTTCGCCGATTGCTTTTGCAAATCTGTCGGCCAAAATCAGAACGATAATGTTAAATACGGACTGGAACAGGCCGATGGCCGTGGAATCACTGTACTTGGCTCTCTCTATACCTATTCGGTAGGTGTAGGTGCTTATTACTTCGGAAACCGCCATAACCTTTTTGTTTCCCAAAAGCAAAGGAGCGTCAAGACCTATGGTCATCATCTTCGAAATCTGCAGAATAAGCATAGTTACAATAACAGACTTGATTGACGGAAGCGTGATGTAAATGAGCCTTTGGAATTTCGTGGCTCCGTCGAGGTACGCTGCTTCGTAAAGACTCTCATCCACACCGGTAAGCGCCGCGAGGTAGATGATCGTTCCCCATCCTATTTCTTTCCAGACATTACATATCACGTATGTGAAAATCCACCAGCCGTTACTGCTTAAGAACGGAATGGCATGTCCGGTAGTTTTCAAAAGGATTGTGTTTATTGTTCCGGTGGTTATTGAGAAGAGGTTGGTTGAAATACCCGCAACAACAACCCACGAAATAAAATGAGGGAGATAAAGAACTGACTGTGTGACTCTTTTAAAGCCCGAACTCCTAACCTCATTTAACATAAGGGAAACGGTAATCGTAAGAGGAAAGCTTACAAGAAGCGTGGTAAAGTTAAGTATTAACGTGTTCCTTACCGCGTTCCAGAAGTTCTTGCTTTTGAACAGATTCATGAAAACATCGAATCCAACCCAGGGCGATTCGGATATTTTCTTAAAGACGTTGTAATTCTTGAAGGCAATGGTAATGCCGTACATGGGAATATATTTGAAGATGATGTAATATGCCATAATCGGAACAAGCATGAGATACATCCATCTGTAATTCCACATTTTAACCAGTGTTTTTCTGGTACGGGACTGCTGCCCCGCAACTGTGATTTTTGCTGCCCTTTTCACTTTAACCCTCCCGGCGAAGCCCCCTTTGCTTCTTTTTTGAATATATCATCTATCAATCTGTGTCTCTTACACTTACGTGATTAAAACTTTGCGTAAAGTGATTTCTCAAATTGTCCGTATTGTATCAAAATCTCACTGTACTATCGATTTTTGGACATATAGGTGACATATTCTTACATATTTATGTCATTTTCCGCGATGTTTTTCCATTGACTAATTTAAGAAAACTATATATGTTTATCTTAAATACAAAACCACCACATCTTGGACACAGGAGGAACTCGCAAATGACAACCAAAGCTTGTAAAAAATTTCATGCCATAGATTCCGAACTTGCCTGCGAGGTAAAGTCCAAGGATTCGCCCATTGATACCTCGGACGATATGCACAACCATTCCTGTCATGAAGTCCTGATCGTCTTAAACGGCCACATTAATATATACACGGAATATTCGGGAACCAATCTTAAACGCGGGGACGCAGTCCTGATTCCCATGTACGTTTTTCATAACGGCGATCTTCTTGATAAAGAAAGATACGACCGCATAGTCATAAACGTCAGCGAAAACGTACTCAAGAAAGCATCCAGTCCCCAGATGGATTTAAACAGCTGCTTTGTACCCTATAATGACAACAGCATGCATACCATCCATTTTGAGGATGATGAGCTTGAAGACATAGAGAAATATGCCAGAAATCTCCAGAAAAATATCATGAGTACCGAAGCCGGCGCCGATATTGCCGCCGATGCATTCCTAAAACTCATCATGATAAAAGTGAATTCTCATTATTCGAAGAGCGCCATGACCTTCTATCCCAACACCATGCCGGAACTGGTGCGTAAAACCTTTGATTACGTGGACAAACACCTTACCGAAAACATTTCTCTTTCCATGCTCGAAAGCGAGATCCACAACAACGGTACCTATATTTCCAGATGTTTAAAGAAAATCTCGGGACTTTCTTTGTCCCAATATATAATCGCAAAGAGGATTACCCTCGCCTGCAAGCTCTTAAAAGAGGGTAAAAACGCCAGCGATGCCTGCTATATGTCGGGCTTCAACAACTATTCGAATTTCTCCCGCACCTTCACAAAGCAGGTAGGAAAATCTCCCAAACGGTTCCAGCTCGAGTGCAGAAAAAGCCAGAAAACCTGATAATTCCACGCTTTTCCCACCTAAAAAATATGGTTGACAGTTATTACGGTTAGTGATATATTACGGTTAGCGATATAACACTAACCGTAATTGTTGTAAAGGAGTCGCGATGAAAGACAATGTCAAAAGCGGCGCGCTGACAGAGGTCACTTTTTTCATACTGCTTTCTTTGTACGTACCGAAACACGGCTACGCCATCATGCAGTTTATCGAAGAGAAAACAAAAGGGCGACTGGTGCTCGGCGCAGGTTCTTTGTACGGAGCAATCAACACTCTGACCGAAAAGAGATGGATCGAGCCCTTCGGTGAAGACGGCCGCACCAAAGAATATGTAATAACTCCCTTCGGGCGTGAAATAGCGGAAAAAGAGCTTCGGAGACTTAAAGAACTGACTGCCATTGCTTCCGGGATCATTGGAGGTGAATGCGCATGAGTCTTAAAAAGAAACGCTTTTTCGCGGGCTTTATGGGTGCTCAGGCCAAGTGGCTGAATTCCATGTCGAAAAAGGGTTACCGCCTGATAAAAACCGGAAAACTTCAATACGAATTCGACGAATGCGAGCCCGGCAAATATGTTTACACCGTTGAATATGTGGGTGACAAGTCCCTAGAAGAATCGGACAGGTACAAGGCTTTTCTGGAAGACATGGGCTATCGGGTTTTTTACAAAAACATCAATCTGGATTATTCGATCTACAAAGCAACCTGGAGGCCCTTTGCAGAAAAGGGCGGCCGGATTTCCACCACCCGGTCCACTTATAACAAAGAACTTTTGATCATTGAAAAAGAAAATGACGGGAAGCCTTTTGAGCTTCACACCGAAAAGGACGACAAGATCGATTATTACAGAAGACTGAGCTATCCATGGTACTTCATGATCTTTTTGTTCCTGATCTTTGCAATAATAGCATGGCCCTTCCTTCCTTCTGTCATCGGCCTTGCTGCTGCGGCCCTGCTTTGTGCCGTACCGATAATCATAAATGCGATAAAAATACATAAAATTAAAAAAGAAAATCAATTGGAGGAATAAAAATGTTCAGAAAAAGAGGAAACTGGAAAATTACAATACCCGTAATGATACTTGTGCTTGGTATTGTATTCGCAATGAAGTTTTTCGGAATAGGTTCTTTCCGTTTTACCCTTCGTTTAGGCTATGCGGGAAATCAGACCAGTCATTTGGTGGAAGGAAGCTACGCCAAGGTATCCGGCAAAATGTCCCATACTCTTTCGCCTTCCAAGGATGCCACTGCCGTTCATTGCGAATTCACAACAACTGAAGGAAAATTGAATGTAAAGCTCACGGAAAAATCAACCGGAAAAGTTCTTTACGAAGAAGAGATCTCCGGGAACACTTCCTTCGACGTCCCCGCAAACGGAAAAGTCACCATCAACATGTCAACGCAGTCTCACAAGGGAAGCTTCAAATTCACATACTGATAAAACTACAATCTAAAAGGGAAGCCGCTTGGCTTCCCTTTTTTATATCGATTTGTATGCTTAATCGAGATGGAATACAGTCTTTAAATCAATGGCAACGGGACTGTTATCGGGATTGGTCTCCATGATATCGGCCATGAAATCCCACCACTTACGGTTGATCGCGGTATCCGCGCCCTTTGCCCAAAGCTCTTCGTTCTCGATTTCGATGTAACCGAAAAGCGTAAGGGTTTCTTTGTCGAGGAATATCGTGTAGTTCTTTCCGCCGTGCTCATGGATCATGTCCTGCATTTCGGGCCAAAGCTCGTTGTGACGCTTCTCGTACTCGGCTTCCTGTCCGGGATAAAGTTTCATCTTAAAACCTTTGATCATTTTGTTTTCTCCTTTCAAAGATCCTCAATCGCTTATAATTTCTCGATTATCGTGTCGTAAGGCTCGATCGTGTAGGTCTTTACGCCCTTGGCGGTGTTGACCTTTGTGCTCTGAAGGGTATCTGAATTGTTGATCACCACGATTGTATCACTTCCGGGATAGAAAGCGCACTCACAATTGTAATTGTCGGTGATGTAAAGTTTTTCTTTGTCCCCTGCGATATCAAGGATCAGGTCAAGAAGCATGCGCTTAGAAACATCATTTACTTCGAATCCGGCCATATAGATTCCGCGGCCCTTGCCAAAAGGATGGGTGGTAATCACGGGCTTTCCGTTTTCTTCTTTCAACACGCGGGTCGACTCGTCGGTAAGGTAGATAAAGTTCTTCGCAGGAACCTTAAGCTCTGCGGGTACCCAGGACTCTTCGGCCTTTTCAAGACTGAAATGTCCGTGACAAACCCTGTCTCCGAGGTCCATATCTACGCCGAGAACGTGGGACATGGTAAAGAAGGTGTCAAAGCCTGCTGCCGCAGAGGGCTCATTGACTCCGAGGAATACGCCACCTTTTGAAACCCACTCGGTAAGTGCGGTAAGGACCTTTTCATCGGCCCAGGCGTCACCGCCGCTCCATGCACTTCCGGCACGACCTGCGTTGATCACCAGATCTGCGTCCTTGAGGGCTCCGTTCTTTACGTCTTCAAAGTTAATGTATTTAACATCCACGGGAAGACCCGAAAGTGCCTCGTTTATGTGGATGAGTTCATGCATGTAGGTCTCATGGAAATGTCCCGAAAGAGTCCAGGAACGAAGCTTGCCCCAGTAGGTAAGAACAGCAACCTTTACGGAAACCTCATAGGGCTTTCCTGCGCTGTGAAGGTCTCTTACCGTGCGGAATTCATCGGAGATCTTCTCGATATAATCCACGAAATCAGGGAAGCCTTCAACAAGGTGAAGGTATCCGCCAAGGCCGATCCTGTCTATCTTTGCACGAAGAAGGGCCCGTCTGATGCTAATCCAGTATTTCTTCGCATCCAGTGTAGGGTTACCACCCTCCATGAAGGTAGGAGCTCCGCCGAGTCCCACAGGGAAAAGATAAGGATGGAGTCTTAACTCATGAGTCTCAACGGGAACGCCGGCGCAAAGTCTTACTTCGTAGCCTGAGAATACGCACTTGATAAGTCCGTCGAAACCAAACTCTCCGAATTTTCCGTTATAAGGTTCAATGCCTACCCAGGAATCATCGTAGAAAACATAAGCTTTCTTGCCATACTCATGAACGATGTCGATAAGCTTCTTACCGAAGGAAATAACGAATTCGTTGGTGAATTCCATCCAGTCTGCTTTTCTCTTGTTGCCGGGCATATGGGTCACATGATATTTTCCGCCGTTTACAAAATCCTCCGCGGTAAGTCTGTAGCCGTACTTCCCGGCAAATTCCTTAAGAGCGATATCGCTTACGGTAAAATCATAGGAAGCCCAGTCGGAGAAAAGATGGGGATTTCTTACGCTTGCGCCCCAGATCCATGCAAAGTTATAGAACATGGAGGTAAATCTCACAACATTTGTGGCGGGATGGGTCTCGCACCAGTTCTTCATCCAGGAAAGAAGATACTCTCTCGTTTCGGGATATCTGGGATCGATCTGCATGAGATGTTCTTTGTCCCAGTGATTCGTGGTGTGGTTGTACATTGAAATCTCTTCCCAAATACGGTAAGCAAGGAAGCTTACGGTGTATTTGTGAAAAGGAGTGATTCCGGAAAGGGTAACGGTTCCGTTTGCTTTGTCATATTTCCAGGCGTTTGCGGGAAGCTCTTGGTTTACGGTCCTGTCGTAAACCTGCCAGTATTCCATGGCTTCGGGCTTATCGTTAAGAGCAAACTGCTCCTTGAAATAGTCCTTCAAAAGTTCGATCGTAAGGGTGTTTCCCTCTGCAACCACAGGGGAAGTGATAAGGAAAGTCTGCTGGAGCTTGTCCTTATTTTCTTTGGCCCATTTGTTGTGGTCTCTGATTATACAGATGGTGGAATAGATTCCGTATCCCGCATTCAGGATATCGTCTGAAAGGACCGTTCCGTCGCTGTCACGTATAACGTCCGCGCCCCAGCGCTTTGCAAGTTCAAGTGTAAGTCCTTCATAGCCCGCTTCTCCGGGTAAAGTAAAACCGCCGTTTAATTTGCTCATTTTCTGTCACCTTTAATTATTTCGCTTAATCTGTCCATTTTGAGTTGGTAGGGTTCGTCCGGCACCGCTTCTTCTTCGGTTAAAAGCACCGGCATCTTTAAAAGCTCGGGATCGATTTCCCACTCGGGCACGTTCTTACGAAGCATGCCTTTGAAAGCCCTGTACGCAGGAGCCGCATCGGATTCGGAGATCCGCCTCATTTCGCTTGCGATACAGCCTGCCATTAGGTATGCGCCGTAATCGTTTGAATGGGTCAGGTCCCCGGGATGGAAGAATTTCTTGCTTTCTTCCAGGCCGTTTTCTTTAATGAGCTCCATGCTGAATTCATGAAGATCGAAAACGGGAACCGACAGTTCTTTCCCGAGGCGCTTACACTCCGCTGCATAAGCGGAAAGCAGATCGTTGTAGGCTTCCCCCGAGTTAAACCAGGTATTTCTTGCAAGAGAAGTGATTATCACGGGAAAAGCACCTCTGTCACGTATCTCTCTGATGTATCTTGTGAGGTTATCCCTGTAACCGCCGTCTTCACGCAGGTGCTCAAGCTTCTGGTCGTTATGCCCGAACTGCATAAAGAAATAGTCTCCCGGCCTTATATAACTTTCAATGATCGAGTAATGTCCTTCACTTCTGAAGGTCTCGGTAGTAAGTCCCGAATGTGCATGGTTCGAAACAGCCACGCTCTCGTTTAAAAATGCGGGAAGCATCTGTCCCCAGCCGGAATAAGACGATCCGGGTGAATACGGGTAATCGGCCGGCTGATCGGTCACCGTCGAATCTCCGGCGATGTATATGGTGGGACAATTCGTTTCGCCGACTTCGATGGTTAAAACTTTAAGGCCTTCGCCCACCCAGGTCACATCCAGATCCTTGTCGATATAGATCCGTTCTTTGTGCTCCGGAATGATATCACAAACATTGACGGAAAAAACAAATTTCTTTTTCCCGGTAAAATGCTCCAGGGCGGCAAGTCGCCTTCTTTCAAGAAAGATAAGAGCCTCCCGTCCGTCATTCTCAGCCTCGATCTCCACCAGATAATTGCCCTGTCTCGGAACATCGATCTTGAAGAACGTGGGGATCGGCCGCCTGTCCTTAACCTTGATCGGCATAAACCCGTTTGAAACCGCAGGAATCTTTAATAATTCCTGTTTCTCCCTGAGTTCATCGGAAATAAATCCGTACCCGATCTCGGGTGAATATATGTCTGTGTCTGAAACCCCTATACTGTTTCTTTTGAAACCCTCAAACCCTTCTTCCAAAAAGAAACTTTTTTGAAACATTACAGCGCTCCGTCCTTTTCGATTTTGGAGGAAACAAGCAGCTTTCCGAGGAAAGCGAGCATAAGTCCCTGGCCCCAGCCCTGAATCCAGTCTCTGGAAATGTTTCTGTATCCTTCGATATCCTTCATGACTGCGGTTCCGGCGGAAACGTTCATAACCTTTCCTTCGGGACTCACATTTGCCAAAAGACCCTTGATGGATTTGTTGATGTACTTACTGTGAAGAGGATTTCCTCTGTTAAGCATTGCTGCAGCAATTCCGGCAGATGCGGATATTTCTTCGTAAGAACCTTCGTCATTAAGGACCGTTCTCCAAAGTCCGTTTTCGGTCTGGACTGTTTTTAACGCTGCGAGCTGCTCGTTAAGGGAACCTGCAACATCAAGGAATTTGGGATAAAGATATGCTTCCGGAAGGATCTCACCCACCTTGCTCATGGTGAAGGCGGCCCAGGCATTTGCCCTGCCCCAGTAGATTCCGGACATATGGTCCTTGGTTATATTGTTGTAACCGTGATAGTAGAAGCCGGTGTCGGGATCCTGTAAATACTTGATGTGCCAATACCACTGATTAAGGGCATCTTCTATCATTTCTTCATCTTTTTCCATTACTCCCACACGAAGAAGCAGGAAAGCAGCCATGAAAAGTGTGTCTGCCCAGGCCTGCTCCGGGAAGTCGTTGTTTGCGGAAACCGTATGCTGAAGCACGTTGTCACCGAAACGAAGAGCGTCTTTTCTGATATATTCAACCTTTGACATCAGAATGTCATAGTATTTTTTGTCCTGAGTTTCTTTATATAAAGTCACGAGACAGTGGCCCATGGCACAGGCGTTTACTGTCCACACTCTGGGAAGACCCAGCTCGATGAGTTCGTCGACTCTGTCCTTTAAGAGCTGAAGATATTCCTTCTTTCCCGTGTTTTCATAGGCTTCGCAGATTCCGTAGTAAGCCACACCGCAGGGCCAGTCCCATGTAAGATCCATGTTCATGGTCTTTTTCACGATCTTATCGATCACTTCTTCGATCTGCTTCTCATCGTATTCGAGTTTAAGCATTTATTCTCCTCCTTCATTTGGTGCAATACACCCTTCCGATACACTCACTATACATTAAGACCGTTATGAATGCATTGGAAAAACGTATTCTTTTAAGGCAATCAGCGGCTTTCCGGCATTTACCGAAAGGCCGCTGTTTTTATTATTGCACTTAGTAATTACAGATTACTTAAGGTGAGTACCGTTACCGTCTTTCAAAGCTTTCGATCTTTCATCGATAACCTTCTGATAGCCGTCTTCAAGATATTTCTTGCTGAGCTCATCGTACAAAGCATCGAATTCTTCGGGCTTGCAGGTGGTGAGCTTGTTTCTGTACTCTTCGTATTTTCCGTAAAGAGTCTGAGCATATTCAGCTTCTGCTGCGATAGAGGTTGCGAAATAGCAGTCTACGTTAGCAAAGCCTTTTTCGTATACTTCCTTCTGTCCGTTGTAGTTAGCAAGGATGTCCGCAAAGAAGTCTGCGGGAATGTTCTGAGGGGTAACAGCCTTAACATCGAGCTCGATGTTGCCGAGAGACTTAACTGCTTCTGCAAGCATCCAGTAGTCAACGTTACTGTTATGTCCCATTCCTTCGGTAGAGATTGCAACGGGGTTGCCGTTTGCATCACGCTCGAAGTTCTTGCCTTCAACACCCCACTGGAAGGTGAAGAGGTTTTCGGGAGTGATGAGCCATTCAAGGTACATCATAGCTGCTTTCTTCTCGTCAGCGGTTGCGGACTTGGAGAAACCAACGTAAGCGCCGAGGTTAAGACCTGCACGGTATGCGGTTGACCAGTGATAAGCATCATCGGTTACATAGCCGGGGCAAACCATAAGACCAACTTCACCGTTGGGGTTCTCAGCATAGAAGGACTCAAGAGCCTGGATGGTGGAAGAAAGGTAGCAGCTGTACTGGAAGGACTTGCCATTTACAAAGTCAGCGATGGCATCGCTGGATTCCTTTAAGTAGAATTCGGGATCGATGAGACCAAGGTTGTACTCTTCGTTGGCAACCTTTAAGAATCTCTTCTGAGCTTCGGTGCTGAGTGCGGGGATGTTGTAATCACCGGTGGTAGCCCAAAGTTCTTCGTTCTGAGGATAATCTCTGTAGCCGTGGTTCTGGTCAACGCCGGCACCTGTTACACGGGTTCCGCCGAGAGGGTACTCGCAAAGGCCGAGAGCCTTGATCTTCTTGTAGCATTCGATCTGATCGGAAAGCTTGTCGGGGAACTTGTCATAGCCTGCAGCCTTAACCCAGTCAAGACGATAGAAGGTAGCCCAGGTATAGGTGGAGAAACCGTATGCTCTGCTACCGAATACAAGGTAATCCTTGCCGGAAACCTTGGTCATGTTGAGAAGACCGGTCTTTTCCATGTTTGCGTAGTAGGTGGGAGCGATTGCCTTGAAGGTGTCCATATCGAAGGAATCGATATAGCCGTCGCTGATCCACTGAGTCATCTTGGGATAGTCATATTCCGCACAGATGGTGGGAAGATTCTTATCAGCAGCAAGAAGCGCATAGTCGGTTAAAACGTCGGATCTGGTAATCGGAACATACTGAACTTTGATGTTCCACTTATCACCGAACTGTTCCTGAACCCACTTGGTCCAGTCGTTGTTGACAACGTCGGCAACACCGTTGGAGTTGCCTCCTCTGTCGTATACGGGAACCTTAAGAGTTACCGTATTGTCGAATTTCTTCCATTCGGTATCGATCTTGTCGCCGGTGTTCTTGTTGGAACTCTTGCCGCAAGCGGTAAGACCGAATGCCATTGTACCTGCAAGAACGACTGCAAGTACTCTTGAAAGCATCTTTTTCATAAATTTTCCTCCTTTGAAAAAGTATAGTTTATAATGTCCCGGCTTTCCGGGTAAACTATCGTGATCAGCCCTTTACCGCACCTATCATGGTTCCCTTTACAAAATACTTCTGAAGGAAAGGGTAGATGCAGATAATGGGAATGGTGATGAACATAACGGAAGCGGCCTGAAGTACTTCGGGTGTGCTCGTTACTGCTGCCGCATCGGCCATGGAAGCGGTCTGGGCCTCCTGTGCGGATGCAACCATCTGGTAAAGCTTGTACTGTACCATCTTAAGCTTCTCGCTTCTGATGAAGTACATGTTGTCGGCGTATGAGTTCCAGCGACCTACCGCATAGAACAGCGAAATCGTTGCAAGAATGGGCTTCGAAAGAGGAAGCACGATCTTTAAAAGTATCTGGAAATTTGAAGCTCCGTCCAGGAATGCCGATTCTTCCAAACTCTCGGGTATGCTGCTCATAAAGAAAGATTTCATGATCAGCAGGTTATATGCCGAATAAATAAGGGGCAGGATCAAAACCCACATATTGTTCAAAAGGTTGTAATCGCTGTACAGCAAGTAACTCGGGATAAGACCTGCTCCGAAATACATGGGAACCATGAGTAAAAATGTCAGCCACTTACGACCCTTAAGTCTCACTCTGGAAAGCGGATAAGCTCCGCAGATGCAGACAAACATGCCGAGTACGGTAAAGATAAAGGTTACCACCACGCTGTATCCCATGGAATAAGTGAGGGTATTATCTCTGATTATCGAACCGTATGCATCAAAGGTTATCTCTTTGGGAATGAGATATACAAGCTTTGCAACCACCTTGCTGTTACTGGAAATCGATTTTGCCGCGATGTGTATGAAAGGGAGCACACATGTAAGGCTTAAAAGTGTTATGAAAATCATCATCAGGAGGTCGCCCGGCCTGAATTTAACTATTGCTCTGTTTTCGCCTCTGCTGACTTCTGCGTCTCTGGCTATTTCTTCTTTTTTCTTTGCCATCTCACACCTCCTACATCAAACCTTCTTCACCAAGAGACTTGGCGATTCTGTCTGTAATAAGAACAAGTGCAAGACCCACTGCAGACTGGAAGAGGCCCACCGCTGTCGCCTTACTGAACTGGGAGGCCGTCAGACCCTTTTCGTAAATATATATGGCAAGCTGATACTGGAAATCTCTTACCATTGTGTTATCGAACACCTTAAGTCTTTCAAGGTTACTTCCCATTACACGGCCGAGGGTCATGATAAGGAGCGTAACTATGGTTCCCTTGATTCCGGGAAGGGTTATATGCCACATTCTTTTCCATCTGCCGGCGCCGTCGATCATGGCGGCCTCATAAAGCTCGCCGTTTATGCTGGTGATGGAAGCAAGGTAAATGATGGTATTCCAGCCCATGCTCTGCCATACACCGATAAGAAGATATGTAACTGCCCAGTGCCATTTCTCGTTTAAGAAAGGAATACCCTGGGAAATCCAGCCGGCCTTCATAAGTGCCATATTCACAAGACCGGTGGTGGGCTTAAACATGGTATAAGCCACCGAACCGATTACCGCCCATGAAAGGAAATGCGGAAGATAAAGAATAGTCTGGGATACTTTTTTAAACCTCGGATATCTGAGCTCATTAAGCATAAGAGCCAAAATGATAGGCATCGGGAAACTTACGGCCATATCCAAAAGGTTAAAGATAACCGAATTTTTTAAAGATTTTAAGAAGTCGGGATCCGAGAAGATCTTGGCGAAGGTGCCGAAGCCGACCCATTCGCTGCCCTCATATCCCATGGCGGGCTTATAATTCATGAAGGCCATTCTCAGACCCGGATA
>Ga0129306_1002525_pt1 | contig 15889 bp, 19 predicted proteins | sample P827metagenome_FD_94438 | JGI IMG/M metagenome (GOLD analysis project Ga0129306, IMG submission 94438) | Capybara group fecal microbial communities from Wisconsin, USA - P827 metagenome | ecosystem: Host-associated > Mammals > Digestive system > Large intestine > Fecal | place: USA: Wisconsin...
ATTATACCAGATTTTTGGGTGTTTGTCGACTCTACTTTAAGGATACCACTTCAGACACAGAAACACCAGAATAACAGAAACAGAGGGACTGTGACTAAAGCAGTTCCTCTTTTTTGTGTCCCATCCGATGCTTCTTTGATAACGATTCGTGTTTGGGATGGCTTTCCGTGCCGTTCTGTGGTATTGTCCTCGAAGGAGGTGATGAAACCCATGCGAAACATCGTGGAGCAGCTCTGGTACAACGATTTCAGCCCGAGCGACGCTGTCCCGGACACGGACGCCTATATTGAAGCTAAGCGGAAACATGAGAAAGCCTATGATGACCTTTCCGGAAAACTGCCGCCCGATCAGCTGAAGGAGGTGGAGGAACTGATCGGCTATGTGATGGATCAATATGAGGGCATCATCGTCGAGGCATTCCGTCAGGGCCTGAAGTTCGGGATCGAGCTGATGACGAACCTCAAGCAGTAAACTCAAAATACTACCGGGAAGGGAGCGGCGCGATCCGCTCCTTTTCCGCGGGAGGTGATTCTATATGTTTGACTGGATTGCCGATCTCACGACAGGGATCGGCGAATCCATAACCACAGGCCTTACCGATGCTTGGGATGCCGTTACAAGCACCATCTGGGACGTTTTCCTCAAATGGGTGTACGAAGCGGTCTTCAAGGCCATCGGCGACTTTTTCACGATGATGGCGGGGATGGGGACGGAGCTCTTTGACCTGCCGTGGATCCAATCTTTCCTTAGACTGTTCTCATTGTTCGGCTGGGCGCTGTTCGCGGCGGGACTCGTGATCGCGGTCTTCGATACCGCCATCGAGTATCAGTCCATGCGGCAGATCAACATCAAGACGCAGATCCTGCCGATCATCTATTCCTTTCTTGCCGTGTCTCTGTTCACAACCGTACCCATCCGGTTGTACAACTTCTGCATTACGATCCAGAACGTATTCTCGCACGATATTGCCGGGGTGATGGCGAGTCACATGGCGATGTCTAACAACATCGGTGCTTTTGCTTATGACGTTCTTCTGCTGCTCCAGCCTACGCCGACAATCAATCTGCTCGACCTCTTCTTCCTCATCGCTCTGGGATACTGCGTCATCCGAATCTTCTTCCAGAACATCAAGCGAGGCGGCATTCTGCTGATTCAGATTGCGGTCGGATCGCTGTACATGTTCGGGATGCCAAAGGGACACATGGACGGCTTTTACACCTGGTGCAAACAGGTCGCTGCCCTCTGCTTGACCGCTTTCCTTCAGATGACGCTCATGTTCCTCGGACTCGTGACATGGCAGACCAACATCCTGCTTGGCCTCGGTGTGATGCTGTCAGCGAACGAGGTGCCGCGGATCGCGCAGAACTTCGGGCTCGATACCGGTATGAAGGTCAACATCATGAGTGCGGTCCACACGACGACTTCGGTCGTTAATCTGACGAGGGCCATCGCAAAGGGGGTGAGCTGATGGGCAGACAGTATATCTATCCGGCAGACCTCAAGTCCGAACCGAAGCTGTGGTTGTGGAGCCTTAAGGATCTTGCCACTATTGGCATTGCCCTGATCCTGTCCGTCCTTGCGCTTACACAGATTCACCTGTATCTGCCGCTCGTCGGCACAATGGTGTTTGGCATCCTCACGATCCGGGCGGACGATCAATCAGTTCTTGACTTTCTGAAAAGGGCAGTGCGGTTCTTTATCACGGATTCGCAGGAATTCTACTGGAAGGAGAAAAGTGTCGGAGAACACGACAGAAGGGAGGCCATGAATAAATGAAGAAAAACGAAATCAGCACGCAGGACTTCCTCGGCATCCGGGCGTTCTCCCGAAACGGGCTGATGACGGACGGTCAGGGCGAACTTGTCTTTTTCACCGTAAAACCGACAAACATCAGCGTGCTGTCCCGCGCCAGCATCGCGCAGAAGATCCATCGGCTCATGCAGCTGCTGTCCGCGCAGCCGGACATCGAGATCGTCTGCATGGATGCGCGGGAGAATTTCGACGGCAACAAGCTGTACCTTGAGGAACGTCAGGAGAACGAGCCGAACCGTAAAATCCGGGAACTGCTCGACCGGGACAGCCGGTTCCTCGACGATATCCAGCTGCAGATGTCCACGGCGCGGGAATTCCTGATGGTGGTCCGCTTGCGGAACGAAACCGACGAACAGTCCTTCGCCAATCTCAACCGGATCGAGAAGCTTATCAATGAGCAGGGATTCGACTGCACACGAGGGATGCGTGACGATGTAAAGAGGATCCTGTCACGATACTTCGGTGTGGGATTGCCCGACAGACAGATCGACGACACGGACGGGGAAACGGTCGTCGAGAAATGGTTCATCCCCGATTGATAAGGAGGGTCTGTGAAAAAGAAAAAACAGCTTCCCAAGAAAACCGATCCGCGTGCGGTCGCGGTCAAGGATTTCTTCGATATGCTCTCCCCGTCCGCGATCAAGTTCTTTCCGGATTACCTGATCTGCGGGGACACCTTCCGCTGTGTATGGGCAGTAAGGGAATACCCTCCGCAGACGGCGGATCAGGCGATCCTGTGCCGGTTCGGAGACAAGGAATGCGTGACGCTCCACATCTACTCCCGCTTTGTGGACAACATGGAGCAGCGGAAGATCTTACAGAATGCGACGCGGAAGAACAAGATGCAGTCCACGTCCACCGACGTGCAGGAGTCCATCACCGCCGAGGGCAATATGCAGGACGTCGTTACGCTGCTTTCGGAAATGCGGAAAGACAAGGAACCGCTTCTGCACTGCGCCGTGTTCGTTGAGCTCTGCGCCCCGTCGCTCGAAAAACTCAAAGAACTGCAATCCGAGGTGGCGATGGAGCTGACCCGTGAAAAGCTCACCATCGACCGCCTGATGCTCCGGCAGAAGGAGGGATTCCTCACCGTGATGCCGTGCGGCTCCAACCGCCTCGGCACGCAGTTCGAGCGGGTGCTTCCGGCGTCGTCCGTCGCCAATCTCTATCCGTTCAACTACTCCGGCAAGACGGATCCGCAGGGCTTCTATATCGGACGCGACCGCTATGGGACGAACATCCTCGTGGACTTCGACCGCCGCGCGGATGATAAAACGAACAGTAACGTCCTGATCCTCGGCAACTCCGGGCAGGGGAAATCGTATCTCATGAAACTGCTCCTCACCAATCTCCGCGAAGCCGGAAAGTCGATCATCATCCTCGACCCGGAACAGGAATATGAAGACCTGACGAACAACCTCGGCGGGTGCTATATCGATCTCATGACTGGGGAGTATATCATTAATCCTCTCGAACCCAAAGCGTGGGCGGATGAGACGATGGATTCGGATGAGGACGCGCCGGAGGCGTTTCGCAAATCGACGCGCCTCAGTCAGCATATCAGCTACCTGAAAGACTTCTTCCGCTCCTACAAGGATTTCACCGACGCGCACATCGATGCAATTGAGATTCTCGTCACCGATCTCTACACGAAGTTCGGGATCACGGACCGGACGGATTACGGCAGAATGCGTTCTGCGGATTACCCGGTCATGGCGGATCTGTACGCGCTGGCAGAGTCGGAGTATCACAAGTACGCGGAGGGATCGAAATCCCTGTTCACTGAAGACCTGCTCCGTGAAATCTGTCTCGGGCTCAACTCCATGTGCAAGGGTGCGGAGTCGAAATTCTTCAATGGGCACACCAACATCACGGACGACAAGTTCATCACGTTCGGTGTGAAAGGACTGATGGATTCCAACAAACGGCTGAAAGATGCAATATTGTTTAACATCCTCAGCTTTATGAACCACAAACTCCTGATGGACGGAAACACGGTGGCATCCATCGATGAACTCTACCTCTTTCTCACGAATCTGACCGCCATCGAGTATATCCGCAATGCTTCCAAGCGCGTTCGGAAAAAGGACTCCGCGATCATTCTGGCCAGCCAGAACATCGAAGACTTCCTCCTCGACGGCATCCGGGAATACACGAAGCCGTTGTTCTCCATCCCGACGCATCAGTTCCTGTTCAACGCGGGCAACATCAATCCGCGGGAGTACATGGATGCGCTGCAGCTGGAGGGATCGGAATTCGATCTCATCAAATTCCCCGAGCGCGGCGTCTGCCTGTTCAAGTGCGGAAACGAGCGTTATCTTCTTCAGGTCAAAGCGCCGGAGTACAAAGCGGCGCTCTTCGGAAAGGCGGGTGGTCGGTAATGGATCGTGATGAATTGTGGAGGCTGCTCTCCGCATCCATCGAGAACAACTATGCGGAGATGCTGGACAACTGGCTCTCGCTCTCCCCGGAGGAACTGGTAGACGAAGCAGAAGATATCGCGGCGGCAAAGCTGATGTATCTGAACGCAAGGTACTGCGTCCGGGACGAAGACATTCCGCAGCTGCTGAGGCTGAAGAATCCGCTCGAGTTTCTTGTCGATACATGGCAGGAAGGGATCGACGGAACGATCCTGGAGATGCAGGATCGCGTCGATTACGCAATTGATCATGATGCGCTGGACGATTATGAACAGGAAGACGATTCTCCGACAATGCAGATGGAATAAGAAAGGATATGTGATCATGGCTAATTTCAATCTCAACAAAATCATTTTGGGCGGACGGCTGACTGCCGACCCGGAACTCAAGACGACACCGTCCGGCGTATCCGTGACGACGTTCCCACTCGCTGTCAACCGGAAGCCAAACAAAGACGGAGAATCCGTACCGGACTTCTTCGGAGTCACGGCGTGGAGGAACACCGCCGAATTTGTCTCGCGCTTCTTTCGTAAGGGCTCTTCAATCTGCGTGATCGGCTCGCTGCAGACGCGGACATGGAAGGACAACAACGGAGAGAAGCGGTTCGGGATCGACGTGATCGCGGACGAGGTTGCGTTCGTGGATTCCAAAGCGGAGATGCCCGACTTCCAGCCGGGAACGAAAAATGAGTCTGCATCAAAGAAATCACCGCCGCCGACAGCATACAGCACGCCCGGAGCACGGGATCAGTTCGCAGGTGCAAACATGGAAGAGCTCGACGACGACGAGGAGCTTCCGTTCTGATCGCGGCAACCAAACTGAAGGGAGGTGGACGTCGAAGTCGCCATCGGTACTGTAGTCAAAAAAGCGTTGGAGGTCGTCGCCTCCGACGAACGGGGCAGGAAGTTCCTGCTCTATGTTGTGGGGATCGTGATTTTCCTTTTGCTGCTTCCGATGATCGTTATCGTCGGACTGTTCGGATTTCTCGGCGAGGACGGAGAGGTGGTGCTCGATCAGGATATCATCCTCTCCCACCTGTCCGAGGAACAGCAGGAGGAGATCGGTCGGATCAACGATGTCTGCGAAATCATTTCGGATACGTTCCGCGTGTATGATCTCTCCGCGAACGATCAGAAAAAGGCGCAGACGATCTATGTGTCCTGCCTCGTCGGGCGGGAGGACGAAGACGATTTCTACATCCGGCTGGTCAGCTGCTTCACGGATGCTGACGAAGATACATCGGTGTACGATCTGCTGGAAGAGGAGTTCGGGATCGACATCCCGGACGAGGAACGGACCAAACTGGATGAACGATACGGCGTCACGGGTGCGCCGTAAGAAGGGGGGGTAACACTATGAAAACGAATGACGAGCTTCGCAGGGAGCTCGATCAGACACAGCAGGTGATCAACGCGGCGGAGACCGCGATGCGTCTCGGTCTCACGCTCGACAGTCATTCTTTCGACAGATACACGGATGCGATGGAACGTCAGAAACAAATCGCCGAGCAGATCGGAGGTGATGAAAACCGTGTGCAGGGACTCGTTGTGTCCAGCGCGATGCGCGGAAAGGAAACAGAACTCGTCGCGGACACCTGCGTGATCGAAGCGGTGGAGGAACTGGCTCGTGCTGATTTCGATACGTTCCGGGAAAGGATGCTTCTGGATTACGATTTTATCTTGGAGCACTCGGCAAATCTTCTTGTCAACAAAGACGGCAACTACCACTGCCTACTTGTGTTGTGCGAGGGAGAACAGGACGGTATCCTTGTGGATTCGGAGGGATCCGCCTACGCACGGTACTCCGGGTTCCTTCCGGATGCGCGGATGATCCTCGAGGATCGGTGTCAGCGTGTCGCGCGGGATCTGCTGTCGGAAGGAAAAGATTCCTTCAGCGACACGGAACTGCGCAGCCGGTACGGGATCGATCTCTTCGACGGAGGATGTCTTCGGAATCTGTTTGAGGATGCTGTCACCAAGATGCCGGAGGTGGAATCGCTTGTGTGCAGGGGCGGCGTCTACACATTCGGTCTGAAAGAAGATCACGACAGCTATATGACTGTCGCGGAGCTGATCCGGTGCGGACTCGAGGACGTGCACCTGCTGCATACCGACGAAGAAATCGACGTCGCAACGATTGTCCGTCTGTCATCCGACATGATCACGGAGGCTGGATTCGACGAGTGGTACGACGTGATGTCTGCGAAGGTCGAAAAGATCTATACGGGAAACTACGGTCTGCAGGTGGATGTGTCGGGATGCGACGCGGAACGTTTGTCAGACTTTTCTTACGCGCTCGCAGGATACTGCCCGGAGGAAGACTATGACCGTTGGTTTCGAGACGAGTCAAATGCATACGCGATGGGAATGGAGGAGACATGATGGTACAGATCAAATATGCACAGAGCCGCCTGTCCGCTCTTCGGATGTATCTCGGCGACGAGAATACGACCGTTGAACAGGAACTGGTATCCTGTCTGGACCGGCTCTGGGAGCAGAAGATCCCGGAGTCCGTCCGGGATTTCATCGAACGGTCGGAGAACCAGGAGAAGACGGAAAAGCCGAGGGACAGCCGCAGGACGTCCGGGCAGAAGAGGCCCGTTTCCGGGGCGGCAGAGAGCGCAGGCGCGGATGCCCACAGCAGCGGAGAAAAGGCAACGTGAGGGCTCGTTGCGCGGCAAGAGGGCCTCCGTGCGGCGGGGAAGATCCCACGGGGGAAAGGAGACGGAAAGGAGGCGGTAACTCGGAGGAAAACGCAAGCGTTTTCTCCCGGATCTACGGGGGATTTGTTTTCAAGCGGGAATAAGCCCTGCAGTCACATCAGCCCGCAACGGCGGACTGAGGATGCGGAAACGGCGTCGTTACGCAGTTCTGCGGGGTCGGACAATCAGGCTCGTTGAAAAATTGCCGGGGCTCGGTTTGCGCTCCCGCGATTTTTCGACAGATTGGAGGAAATATGGAAAACCAAAAACGCGATTACACATTTTATCTGCCACCGGAGACGAGCGCAAAGATCGATGCGCACAGATGTCTCGAAGGCAAAACGACACGGTCGGAGTTCGTCGATAAGGCGGTCAATTTCTATTGCGGCGTCCTTGACGCTGACAATGACCGTGCGTTCCTCGGCGACGAGATCGTCAAGGCGATGCGCGTGATCGTCAAGGATGCGGAGGGCAGGATCTTTTCTCACTTCCGCAGTCAGGACATTTCGCTGTCCATGCTGGCGGTGCTGTTCGCCGCGAACCTGTCAGGGATGCAGAAGGAGGAGATCGAAAGCCTGCGCCGGGATGCGGTGGAATATGTCGACGACAACTTCCGCGCGAAATCGTTCGTAACCGCTCTGACGGAACAGAGCGAGTATGAAGAGTGAAGTCGCCGCTCATCATCAAGTGGAGGTACTGGAACAACCGGAGCGTCAGAGAAGGGCGCTCCGGGAACTACCTCCGGTACATCGGTACGCGGGACGGCGTCGAAAAGCTGACGGACAAAACGTATCTGGATTACATGGGTACGCGTCCGCGCGTCGAAAAAACAGGCACGCACGGTTTGTTCTCCGATGACGACGCTCCGATCATTATGGACAAAGCACGGGAGCGGTTGAATCAGCACGAAGGTATGGTGCATACGCTGATTGTCTCTCTGTCGCGGGAGGACGCGGAAGCAACGGGGTTCAACTGTGCGGCGCGGTGGCGGTCGTTCATGCGGTCGCAGAAACTCGCGCTGGCCAGGCAGTTCGACATCCCGCCGGAAGCGCTTCGGTGGTACGGCGCGTTTCACAACGAAGGGACGCATCCGCACATCCATGTGTTGCTGTACTCTGATGACCCGGTGCATCCCGGATACCTGAAACGGCGCGGCCTCGAACAGATCAAGCGTGACTTCGCAACGGAGATCTTCCGTCATGAACTGGACAGCATCTATCAGGAGCAGACAAAGCGGCGCGACGAGCTGACACAGATCGCGCGGGACGAGATCAGGGATCTGGTCATGGAGATGCGCGGAGGCGAAGTCGATCCGGAACTCGCGCGTCGGATGAGGGAATTGTCGGAGAGGCTGAAAACAGTCATGGGTAAAAAGGTATACGGATACCTTCCGCCCGAGGTGAAACAGCAGGTCAACGAAATCGTCGATCTTCTCTCAGAAGACGAGAGGGTGAGGCGTCTCTATGATCTCTGGTATGAGAGCCGGACAGCAATCCTCAGAAGCTACACGAAGCACATCCCTCCGCAGAAACCGCTGTCGCAGGAGGAAACCTTCAAGCCGATCCGCAACGCTGTCATCCGGGAGGTGATGAAGATCGGAAACGATACACAAACGGAAATCCAATCGCATCGGTTTCTCAAACCGGGGGAGCATAGATCACAGTCACCGTTCATGGCGGCGGCGAATCTGCTTGCGAACGCGGCGGGGATTTTCGAGGACCGGATCGACGTGCAGCTGAAACTGCATCCCGAGCTTTCCGTGGACAGCAAGGTGCGGAGAGAGCAGTGGGCGAAGGATCATGGGATCAATCTGATGGTGTAACTATGGCAACCTATACGAAACAACAAATCGACGCGGCGGATCACAGCGATCTCGCCGCTTTTCTTTTATCCCGAGGGGAAACGGTCCGGCGGAAAGGCCGCGAATCTCTTTGGGAGAAGCATCAGGTCTGGGTCAACGGATCGAAATGGTATTCGCACTACGACGCAGCGGGTGGGTACGCGATTGATTTCGTCATGCGGTATTTCGGATTATCCTTCCCCGATGCCGTCCGGGAACTGCTTAGCGAAACTACAACCGATCCTTCTCCTTCGGTTCAGATCGAGCATCCATCCCTCGTGCTCCCGGAGCGGAATCCGACCATGAATCAGGTGTACGCCTACCTCATGGGTCAGCGGTTCATCACACGGGAGGTCATTTCTTTCTTCGCGCACGAACGGACGCTGTACGAGGATGCTCGGTATCACAACTGTGTCTTCGTCGGTCTGGATGAGCAGGGGCATCCGCGGCATTGTCATATGCGGAGCACGACGGGCGATTTCAAACTGACGGTGTCGGGAAGCGAAGCGGAGTATACGTTTCACCATGACGGTGAGGACGAACTGATCTTCGTGTTCGAGGCACCGATCGATCTGCTGGCGTTCCTGTCTCTGCACCCGGATAATTGGCAGGAGCATTCCTATGTCGCGCTCTGCTCGGTATCGGAAAAGGCTCTGCTGCATCGGCTGGAGATCAATCCGGATCTGCGGAGGGTGGTTCTCTGTCTCGACAATGACACAGCGGGAAGATCTGCGTCGGAGCGAATCGGGAGTCAGCTTTGGGAACGCGGGTACGCTGTGGAGGTCATGATCCCGGAGCGGAAAGACTGGGACGAAGATCTCAAATGCCGGAACGGATCGGACTCCAAACCTGCCGGAGCGGATCACGCGGTCGGTATCCGGCGATGCTGTCACGAATGTATCACGGCGGCATCCGCAAAGAAGAAGCCGACGATGCTGACGGAAAAACTGCGGGATGTGTTGACCGGGCTGACCATGCGTCCATCCATCGAAAAGGTGGACGCACTTCTTTTTCTTCTTCTCTGGCAGACAAAGGAGGAATACCGCAAGAGCCTTTCCCCTGTCACATGGGAGGTTCTCGAGGAAAAGCTGTGCTTGTCGTATGATCCGCTGACGGACAACGGGAACGCAGACAGCAGACTGCGGAGAATCCTGGCGGAAGGGAAAACTCTGCTCGACCTGTATGCGGACAACCGGTCCATGCGGACGATGGACTGTTTCATCCCTCCCCTGCTGAAGATCTGCATGGCGTGCATCGAATATCTATACCATGAAGGGAGTGAGACTATGTGAATTCCATCGGAATCCTTGTGGCGGTCGGGATCGCTCTGGTCGCGGTGTTTGGCGGGATCTCCGTCGTCACACGGATCTACAATCTCGACCACATCAAGGCGAAGACAGTCGGCGACGGCCAGCACGGTACGGCACGATGGGCGCGTCCCGATGAGATCAAACGGACGTACAAACACATCCCGTATACACCGAAGCAGTGGCGTGGTCAGGCACAGGCAGGATCAACACCGACGCAGGACGACGGCAAACCGCTTCCGCAGGGACTGGTCGTCGGCGGGAACATCGGTCGGAATACCGTCGCGTTCGTGGACGACAGCGATGTGCATGCGCTGATGATCGGCGCGGCGGGTGTCGGTAAGACGGCGTACTTCCTGTACCCGAATCTTGAGTACGCCTGCGCGTCCGGGATGTCGTTCGTCACTTCCGACACCAAGGGCGATCTGTATCGCACCTACGGGAAGATCGCGGAAAAATACTATGGGTACAAGGTTTCCGTGATCGACCTGCGAAATCCGACGCGGTCCAACGGAAACAACCTCCTGCACCTCGTCAACAAGTACATGGATCTCTGGCTCGCGGAGCCGGACAATCTTGCGTTCAAGGCAAAGGCTGAAAAGTACGCGAAGATCATCTCAAAGACGATCATCACCTCCGGTTCGGACGGAAACTTCGGTCAGAACGCTTTCTTCTACGATGCAGCGGAAGGACTGTTGACAGCGACGATTCTGCTGGTGGCGGAATTCTGCCCGCCCGAGACGCGGCACATCGTGTCGGTGTTCAAGGTCATTCAAGAGTTACTGGCCCCGTCGAGGATCAAGGGGCGGTCGCAGTTTCAGGTGCTGCTTGACAAGCTGCCTGCCGAGCATAAGGCGAAGTGGTTTGCGGGTTCCGCGCTCAATTCCAGCGAACAGGCCATGGCGTCGGTCATGTCAACGGCTCTGTCCCGGCTGAACGCGTTCCTCGATTCCGAGATGGAGCAGATCCTATGCTTTGATACCGCCATCGACGCGGAATCTTTCTGCGCCAACAAATCCGCTCTGTTCCTCGTCATGCCGGAAGAAGATAACACGAAGTATTTTATGGTGTCACTGATCGTACAGCAGCTGTACCGGGAGATCCTCGCGGTCGCGGACGAGCAGGGCGGCAAGCTCAAGAACCGCGTGATGTTCTATCTCGATGAGTTCGGAACCATCCCAAAGATCGAATCCGCCGAGATGATGTTCTCCGCGTCCCGTTCCCGCCGCCTGTCCATCGTGGCCATCATTCAGTCCTTCGCCCAGCTGACGAAGAACTACGGCAAGGAGGGCGGGGAGATCATCGTGGACAACACGCAGGTCACCGTCTTCGGCGGCTTCGCTCCGAACAGCGAGTCGGCGGAAATCCTCTCGAAATCTCTCGGCACGAAGACCGTGCAGAGCGGTTCCGTCAGCATGGGGAAGGATCAGCCGAGCCAGTCCCTGCAAATGATGGAGCGCGCGCTCATGACGCCGGACGAGCTGAAATCCCTGCCGAAAGGCACATTTATCGTGACAAAAACGGGATTCTTTCCGATGCAGGTACACCTGAAACTGTTCTTCGAGTGGGGCATACAGTTTGACAAGGATCCCTACGTCGTACCCGAGCAGGGAAACCGCGCGGTTGCTTATGCAGAGAAGAAACAGCTTGAAAAAGCGATCATGGAGAAGTATCCCCCGTCGCAGGAGCAGGTTCAACGGGAAGCCGAAGAAGAACAGCGGCGAGCGGATCGGATTGGAAAATCCTCCAAAACGAACGCGATGATGAACAAGCCGCATACGGGATCTGCCCGGAAACAAAAACAGAATCACCGGAAACAGGTGTCGTTCTCCGAAGCATATGATCTTGTTCAGAAGGGAGGTATGGTATGAGAGCGTTCGAAATGATCTACCGGGACGAGGTATCGGCAAAGGCGGTTTCCGTCTTCCGCTACCTCCTCGACCGGCAGGGGAAGTGTGACTTCTGCTACGTCAGCCACAGGCGGATGGCAGGAGATCTCAAGATCAGCGTCTCTACGGTGAAGCGCGCCCTCGACGAACTGCAGCGGAAAGGGTATGTCAGCGTGGAGCAGCGCAGACGCTCCAACGGCTCGAAGTGCTGCAACGTGTACCGATGCCGGGATCCGGGGTGAACCCGGTTCAGTATATCACGATCCGTCGCGGGAAGCAATGTCCTGGGAGGCATATTCTTATGTCCCAGAGGTCATATTGGAGTGAAAAAACACCGCCAGGGGAGAAGTCTGCCTTGGCGGTGGACTGGGGGACGGGTCTTGGTGGGCGATCATGAACGGGGAATAAGAAAATTTATTCGATTGAAAAGAACAATAATAATACTACAACATCAAAAAAATGAAATCTGTGATTTATTAAGACTGATAAGTATTGTCTGGCTTTTGCTATATCTCCAAATCAGTGACATTACAGATACGAAGATGGAGAAACCACTCAGGATTTTTGAAGGGAGGGAATCTTTATGAAGTAATGATGGCGCTGAATCTCAGATTCTATAAACCACGTCTGAAGAGCAAGAATTTCGATAAAGTTGTAAAAATACGCAAAATGGTGTTGACAAAAACTTGAAAATGATGTATTATTATCCTGTATAGATGTATAAGAGGGGATCGCCACAAAAGAAGAAATCGAGCATCAAATTCAGGATCAGAACGGTGGACTGCCTTCGCCAGTTTGGCGTGAGGGTATATGCTTTGCGGTTGTAAAGGAGAAAAAACATGAACGAGAACGAGACGGATCTTCAGCAAGAAACATCGAGATCGCCGGTGTTGGATGGAGTCAGGAGGAATATCCAGGCTGCCAGGAAGTTTTTAGAGGCGGGCGGAAGTAGGCAGGCAATTGAAGACTATGAAAAGGATTGTGGAACTTATAAAGGCTTAGACATCTATCTTGAACGTATGATGGACTGGCTGGGAATGAATGTCGACAAGGAGCAGGGAAAACATGGAGAATGAAACGAGCAAACCGGCTGTAAACATTATCATGCCGGCTTACAACGCACATAAAACAATCCGCCAAGCAATCGGCTCTGTCGTTATGCAGGATGATTTGGACAACATTCTCCTTACCATTGTGGATGATTGCTCGGACGAGCCGTATGATTATCTCCTCGATGACTTCCACTACATGAACATTGAGATCCTCCGCAAACCGGAGAACACCGGTTGCGGTCAGTCACGGCAGTATGGGATTGATCGCTGCAAATGTAAGTATTTCATGTTTCTTGATACAGATGATTGCCTGTACACTCATGATGCGGTCAGGATGATGTATTCTTACATCGAAAAGGAACAGCTTGACTTTCTCTATACAGATTTCCTTGAAGAGCTAAATGACGAGGAATACTATCTCCGGCAGAATAGCGGAGTGTGGATGCACGGCAAGATGTTCCGGACGGAATATATCCAGCAGAATGATATCCGTTTCAGTCACACACGCCTTCACGAGGATCATGCATTCAACATCCTTGCTCAGATGTGCGGAGGGAAGAATCTCTATATTGATTACAAGACATACGTTTGGAAACGAAATCCGGAGTCACTGACCCGTTCTCCGGAGCATACCTTCACTTATGGGATGGATAATTTCATTGCGAACGCTGAGTATGTGATGGAAGAGTTAATTCGGCGTAACATCGATACAGATGGGATTCTCAGCATTGCAACGATTTATGTTCTCACCTTCTATAAATATTATAATGATACTGTGGTTTTTGACCTGCCGTTATCGATAAAGGAACACTATACCAATCAAGTGAAGAACTACATCAATTCCATTCCGGAAGATGTGAAGAATAAACTCACTTTAGAACACCTTATGCAAGAATTCTACCATAGCTCGACGATTCAGTCTATGTTGGAGAATAGTGTTGTGTTCCGAGTGGGATTTGACGAATACTATAATACGTTCATGAAAAAATAAGTGATCTTTCACCTATCGCTATGTTTTTTGCGTTTTCAGTATAGGTGATCGAAATACATTTTTGAAGGAAGGAGGCACTCCTCATGGGAAACCTGTTTAAGAAGAAAGACACTGAACCCATCAAGAAGGTCAAGGTTAAGCTTAGTTGCGTTTGCAATGACTACAAATGCCACTGCGGTTGCACGGGTACCAATGCAACGAGCAACAAAAGCGGGACTATTGATGCTGGCGTTTGCGGGGATCTGTATTACAGAATGAAATATCCTGTGTCGTGATTCAATCGCAAGAAGGAATGCACCAGAATATAGCTGGCGCATTCCATTCCAGAATAATCATATCGAAACATTTCGATAGTTATTTCTTGATACAGGACACCATATTATTAAGCTAAAACGACTATTGGATAGTATGAAACGTCTGGATCTTGGTAGTGAATTTGTTTCTTGCCGATGCATCATAGTGGGGACCATGGGATATCTCGATTACTGCTTTGGACATCTCGAATTTTAGTACGCGCTGGGTTTGGGATTGGTAAAATTCCGGCGCCTCAGGATCGTGGAGGACGAGCCAGAAAATGTAAAAGGCCCATTTGTCTGGGAACTGAAAGAGTACCGCGGGACGGGCGAGGGATATTTCCCGCTTTCAGACGTCCTCTTCCGCCGGTACGAACCCGCGAACCGCCCCCTCCCAGACGGCTATCGCGGCCGGGTGGAGTACACCTTCTCAACCGACGAGACGGGGACGGTGATCTTCAAGAACGCCGGAGGGGTGCAGGAAAGACGATATGCCGAAAAAACGGAATCCCAACAATAAATGGAGATCATCATGAAAAAGCGCATTTTATCCCTCATCCTCACCCTCGCGTTGCTGCTGTCCGCTTTGGCAGGATGCGGCACGGAAAACGAAACCCCGAAGGAATCCGTGACGGGCGGAAAACCGGCGCAGACAGGGAACGCCGCGCCTGCCGGAACGGACGAAACTCCGGGTGAAAACACAAATCCCGCGTCCGGAACTGCCGAGGAAGCGGAAGAACTGTATCCGACGCCGGACTACTCCGATTTTGTCATGCCGGAGGAGACCGGGACGTTTGTCGTTTATACGGACAACGGAGACAAAAAAGCCGTCACAGCGGCGGTCAGACTGTTTGAGAAAACCTATCCGGGCGTGAAGGTTGAATTGCAGGAATACCGGGACAGCGAATTCGCCGACAAGATAAGAGCCGAAATCCCGGCGGGAAAGGGACCGGATGTCCTGCTCACCTCGTCCGACGTTCTGCCGGATATCTATAAAACAATGTCCACGGGACTCTTTGAAGACCTGAACCCGTATGTCGAAAACGACAATGCCTTCGATTTGTCGGAATACAACGAGGGCGTCATGAAGGGCGGAATCCTGCACGGATGCCGGTACATCATGCCCGTCACCTACCAGTTCCCCGCCGTGCTGACGAGCCGGGAGATCCTTGAAGAGAACGGGATCGATCCCGATTCCCTTTCCACCTATCAGGGATTCATCGACGCCTGTGCGGCTTACCACGAGAAGAATCCCGGGAACAAGCTCTTTCAGGACGGACAGGATCAGTATTTTGTCAAGCAGTTCTATGAATACACCGGGATGCGGATGATCGATTACGAGACGAACACGGTTTCCTTCGATGAGGAACGGTTCCAGCAGGCCATGGATGTCTGCAAGCTGTATTACGTGAAGAATCCCGCGAAAGTTTTCGGAGAAATGGCGGTTGATCCGCTGACACGGGGCGAGTGTCTCTTCGGGACGACAGGATCAAGCAATTTCATGCTGTTCCTGTACAGCTATATCTTCCTGGCTTTGGAATATGAGCAGGAGCCTCTCATGGTTCTCGTGCCGGACGAGCACGA
>Ga0129306_1002527_pt1 | contig 15877 bp, 13 predicted proteins | sample P827metagenome_FD_94438 | JGI IMG/M metagenome (GOLD analysis project Ga0129306, IMG submission 94438) | Capybara group fecal microbial communities from Wisconsin, USA - P827 metagenome | ecosystem: Host-associated > Mammals > Digestive system > Large intestine > Fecal | place: USA: Wisconsin...
AAGGCATACTTTTTAACATTTTCTTTCCTCCTTGTGATATGAAATCAGTCGTTAGGTCTGAAACCTTCTGCCTCGATCTTTTCTATGTCTTCTGTCGTAACTCCCTCAAGTGCTTTTTCAAGGCTGCAAACTAACACGTCTTCAAGTTTTCCTTCCTCTGCCATAGAGTGAAGTATTGAAAATGCTTTTTCTCTTGGCATCGGCTTTTTATAAGGTCTGTCTGTACATGTAAGAGCATCAAATACATCTACCACCGCAAGCATACGGGACTCAAGTTCAAGCTCATCGCCCTTAATGTGGTCAGGATATCCGGACCCGTCAAGGAGCTCATGGTGGGTACTTGCAAATTTCTTTACATTTTTATATCTGCTGCCAAAATGTACCTTATCAAGTATCTTTCTAGTCATAACAACATGGCTTTCCATCTGGGTACGCTCTTCAGCTGTAAGAGTACCTTTTCTTACAGAAAGACATGTGGTTTCGTACTCGGTTATGAACGGAAGTGTGGTTCCGTCTTCATAAACATAACATTTTTTAGATAATTCTTCAACTCTTGCAAGCTTTTCGTCGGGCAAAAACCCTGCTCCGTCTATCTCACAGATAAAATTAAGCGAATCGTCAAGGTAAGCCTGCATCTCATCATTTTCTTCTTTAGAGATAACACCTTTGTAGTAATCTCTGTCATATAAAACTTTTAAAAGTTTAAATCTTTCTTTAACCTCGGAAATGTGGGCATCAAGCCTTGTGGCCTTGTTCATGACGGAAAGAGGAACTATCATCTTTCCGATATCATGTAAGTAGGCTGCAAGAACCAGCTGCTCGCGTCTGTTTTCATCAAAACCTTCTCTGAAATTACCATCTGCAAACTCTTTTGTAAGTTCGTCTGCAAGAATGCCCGCATATACCGCAACTTTTCTTGTATGAGAACCGTTATAAGGCGTTCTTTCGTCGACTGCTGTCGCAAATGCCATAACGAAGGAGTACAACTGCTCTTTGATCTCTTCGATATAAAGCATGTTTGTAACAGAAACAGCCGCCTGGGAGCCAAGGGCTCTTATAACATATTCCTGATCTTCCGTAAAAGGAACCACTTTACCCTCGCTGTCCATAGCGTTAAGGAGCTGCAGCACTCCGACCAGTTCTCCCGTGGCATCTTCCATAGGGATGACAAGCATTGACTGTGTGTGGTAGCCTGTCATGGAATCATATTTCTTTGGCCCCGTAAAATCGAACCTGTCTGAATCGTAAACATCGGGGATATTTACAAGCTCTCTGTGGATAGCTGTATATGCACAGACATTGCCCTCTTTCATAGGAACCGGCGGAAGATCGATCTTTTCGCCAAGCTCGCCTTTACTTACCCCCTGGGAGAGGGTCTTCATTACCTTAAAAACAAGGGTGTCGTTTTTGTAAAGGTACAGCGTGCCGGCGTCGCAGTTTGCGATCTTCATGGCAGTATTGATCATAAGGGAGAAAAGCTTGTTTTTGTTCTTCTCGTTTGAGATCTCTATGCTGATGTCTACTATGTCTTTAAGTTCGTCAAATGTAAGCATTTAAATATTTCCCCCTACAATACCTTATCAAGCTGATATACAAATACTTCGTTGCTCTTTCCCTTAAGCGGGATGGCACCGACTTCGGAAACTTCGATACGGCCCTTTAGCGCCTCGTATACCTTATCGGAAATGAGGACCTGTCCGCGCTTTGCGTTTGCCTCAAGACGGGCTGCGGTATTAACCGTATCGCCGATGGCCGTGTAGTCCATTCGGAAATCACAACCTATATTACCAACGACTGCAGGGCCGCAGTTTACGCCGATACCAAAGCTTACGCTCTTGCCGAAGCGTTCCATAAGCTTCTTTTCAAGCTCGTCGCTGCCTGCCGCAATGTCTCTTGCGGTGCAGACTGCCCTGTAGATGTAATCGTCAAGATCAAAAGGAGCGTTAAACACTGCCATAGTGGCATCGCCCACGAATTTATCAAGTGTTCCGTTGTTTTTGAATATGGAGTTGGTTGTAAGGCTAAGGTACTCGTTTAGGATCTCCACTACAGTCTCAGGCGGAAGGCCCTCGCTCATAGGAGTAAAACCTCTGATATCTACAAAAAGTACCGCGATGTCTCTGTTCTCACCGCCAAGTACGATCTTGAATTCTCCGCTCTTGCTTACCTCGTCTACTACCTGAGGCGCTACGTATTTCTTAAATGCATTAAGTACGCGGCGCTTGTTGAGAAGTTCTACAAGGTAGCGCTCCGCGATGCTGTATACAAAGGCGAGCACCATACAAAGAAGCGGCGGGAGCAGGTCTATTACCGTTCCCTTATCGTAAAGGATCTTGCCGCAGGCAATAACGCCTGCTGCCTCTATTATAAGAACTACAGCCGCTATAACCGGCTTAAGCTTCTTTTGAAGGAAATAAAAGCACGGAACAATGAGGGCTGCTATAAGGGCATATATGAGCCTTCCCGCATTTACAGCTGTACGGCCGTGTAAAAGAGCATCAACTGTATTTGCATGGATCTCAACTCCGTACATCTGGCTGCCGCGCTGATTTGCTACGTTGTACGCATCCTGCATACCCGGAGCATAAGCACCCACAAACACCAGGGTGTCTTTAAAGACTACCGGCGGGATATTGCCCGCAAGCACGTCTGAAAGAGAAAGTATCTCGTAAGCGCCGCTCTTTCCCGCAAACTTAAAGGCAAATACCTCTTCTGCCATAGTCTTAGGGTTAACAAGAGCTCTTCCGCTTGCATTGCAGTAAGCTTTATATACTGCGTACGAGAAAGAATCTACATACTCGTTTTTGTCTGAATAGTACGCACGGAGCTGTCCGTGACGGATATAGCCGTCGGAATCCTGTCTCGTGTTTGCAAAGCCTGTGGCATGGCAGGCATCATTTAAAGCATCGTATGGGTATTCCGCCATCTCGATATGGCTTTTATCTACGCTAAGGCTTTCCTGCCCGTTTCTTGTTATTTTAGCTCTGTATACAAGGTTGGTGGCTGTTACCACATTGCCTGATGCCGCTGCCGCATCTGCCAGTGCCTTATCAGCCTCGCTACCTGTCTCTCCCGTATAAAGAAAGTCGAGCGCGATAAGCTTTGGTGCATTTGCAGCATCTGCATTTAAATAATTTATAAGGTCTGCACTCTTTTCGCGAAGCCAGCTTGTAAGAGGGCCGTATTCGGAAAGAGTTTTTTCGTCAATAGCGATTATCTTTATGTTTTTATCGGGAACAGTGCCCACCTGATATAATCTGTCGGTAAGCATCTTGTCGGCCGAGTAAAGAAGGCCGGTAAATGAAAAAACGAATGTAATAAGAGCAATAAGTATAAGCGTAAGAATGCTCTTTAATGCTTCTTTTTTGTTCATCTTTAAGTAAACCCCTTTATCTTAAAATGGATAGATCTTATTTTCTTTCATGTATTTAAGAGACTTTTTAAGCTTTTCTGTGCCTGATACCTCTATAAGCACCGAAGGCGCCTTGCCTTCAGGAAAGCTTCTCATAAAGCTGTCGTAAAGCTCCCAGGGAAGAGTTCCTGACCCGACAGGAAGATGAAGATCTTCCGAGCCGAAATTATCGTTAATGTGGATATGCTTTATATAAGGCCCTATCACGCTAAGCCAGTCTTCTATGCAGGTAACTGACACATAAGCATGTGCAAAATCAAAGCAGGCTCCAAAGTTTCTAACGTCTTTTAGTGCCTCGCAAAGCCTTGCAAGAAGCTCCGGATCTTCATCAAACATGTTCTCTACGTAAACTTCCACATCAGGGTAATCTGCCGCAAGCTGTCTGTAATACGCCGCGCACCTTTCTACCCAGGCATCTCTGTAGCTTTTAAGCGTAAAGTTTGCTATGTAGTTTGTGTGGAAGATAACGCCGCCTGCCCCAAGCTTTTTTGCGCTTTCCATACCGGCTCTTATACGTTTGTCAGAGATCTTGCGGATATCAGGGTCATCGCTTGCGATGTTGATATCGTAAAAAGCACCGTGAAGAGTGTCATCTGCTCTGTTTCTTTCAAGGGCAAGATATGCTTTTTCTGCCTTTTCGTACGCTTCAGGGTCTGTAAGAAGGTCAGGTGAAAAAAATTCGTTATATTCAAAGACCATCCCGTACTCAGCGCAAAGACTTAAGTATTCTTCAATCTCGTTTAAATTTGGTATACAATGCAGGTTTTTCATAGTCTCTATACTTCCCCATTTTTTGTACAATACATTATAACACTCTCGAGTCATTTTGTATTGCAAGTTACATAAAAGTTACAAATTACTCCACAGATTGCGTAAGTCCCCTATCAAGTTTTTCTTTTATCTTGTTTTTAAGTTCTTCAGGGGCTATAACTTTTACATCTCCGGTATAGGAAAGTACCCACCTTACAAGGTCGTCTGTAACCGCCGCCTTTACTTTAAATTCAAGGGTTCCGTCTGGATTAACATGTATTTTTTCAGCTCTGCCGCTTTCGTATTCTTTTATAAAGTCCGCTATTTCTTTTGAAAAGAGCAAAACAACGTCTTCTCTTTGCTTTCCCATAAGAGAGATAAATCTTTCGCCCCGCATCTCATACTCAGGGTCTAAGGTAAAGGTACCTGGAAGTGCCGTAAGGCTTACTATCCTGGAAAGGCGAAACTCTCTTATGCTTTTTCTCAGCTCGCAATACCCCATTACTGAAAGATTTCCTTCCTGCATAACAAACTCATAAGGGCAAAAGATACGCTCTGTAGGTTCTTTTGCGCCAAAAGCCTTGTAGGTCATCTTTACCTTGGTGTGGGTGGTTATGGCTTCTCTTATTATCTTTTCAAACTCAGGGTTAACATCTGCCTTGCCGGCTCCTCCGGTCTTTGCAAAAGAAAGATAGTTTGCAAATTCTTTAAGATAGGCCTTGTTTAAGCCCCCTGTATGCTCTGCTATTCTTTCTATGAACTTCTTTGCATCCCTTCCCATCTGGGTATTGCAGTACTCGCCGGTAACGCTTTCAAGAAATGAAAGAGTTACAAGGTCACGGCCGTCAAAGGTAAGGCCCGTAAGGTTAAACTTACCGCAGGAGTAGTAGGTGGTCTTTCCCGATTCTTCTTCCGTTATATAAGCGATCTCAGAAAGAAGATCAATGTCACGCCTTATGGTACGCTCGTCCACATTTGCACCATATGCACAGACTTTTTCGTGTATCTGTGCGATTGAAAAAGGGTGACTGTTTTCAGACAGAAGCATAAGTATAAATATTAGTCTTTCAGGCTGACTTACATCGCTGTAATCTCCCATAGAATTTCCCCCCATTGCAAATATATGTGTGTATATGTTATTATCTATGAAGACTCAAAAACTGCTTCGCAGTTTCTTCGTTAAAAGAAGATTGCAGTGCAATCTTCTTTTACATTATAACCTTTGGTGATATACATGGCAAACAAAAGAAATTATCAAAAAGAACTTGATACTCTGCTTGAATCGTTAAAGAAGGACGGCAAAAAACCAAAGCTCCTTCTTCATGCCTGCTGCGCTCCCTGCAGCAGCTATACGCTTGAGTATCTTTCCGAATATTTTGACATAACTGTGTTTTACTACAACCCTAATATCTCTCCAAAAGAGGAGTATGATAAGCGCGTTGCGGAGCTTTCCCGCCTTATTAAAGAAATGCCGCTTAAAGGGCCTGTAGACCTTATTCCGGGGCGCTATGACCCTCAGGAATTTTTCGATATATCAAAAGGGCTTGAAAGCTTGCCGGAGGGCGGCGAGCGCTGCTTTAAGTGCTACCGCCTCCGCCTTTTAGAAAGCGCAGCAAAGGCAAAAGAGATCGGGGCCGATTATTTTTGCACCACTTTTTCCATAAGTCCTTATAAAAATGCTGAAAAATTAAACGAGATCGGTGAGATCATCGCCGCTGATACCGGCGTTGCCTACCTTGTAAGTGATTTTAAGAAAAAGAACGGATATAAGCGCTCCATAGAGCTTTCTACGGAGTATAACCTTTACAGGCAGAATTACTGCGGATGCGTATACTCCCGTATGCAAAGCCTTGAAAAAAGATAGGTAAGGGCGCAAAGACAGGCAGTAGCAAAGGGAAGATAGGTAAAGAAAACCGGATAATCTTCCGCAAAAAAGCCGTTCTTTATAAAGGAATACTGCAGGATGCCAAGTATAAAAAGGCCTGATACATCTGCCACCATATAGGCATAATACCTTACAAACGTAAAGCCTGCAGATCTTCTCCCTGATTCAAATACGAATCCAGGAGTTTTTGTTTTCTTTTTTTCAAAGTATATTTCAGAAGTCAGCAAAAGAAAAAGATACATTATAAGGCCATAAAAAGTAGGCGGCGTCTCTTTAAAAGTCGCCACCATAAGAACGCTTATACCAAAAAGTGCCAGCATAAAGGTATAAGACGTTACTTTTAAGGCCTGAAAGCGGGATATACGCGTGCCTTCCCGCTTTATCCTCGCTTTCTTTGCCTCTTCTTCTTTTGGATCAAGATCAAAATCATCTAAAAATGTACTCATGCAAAAAGACTCTCAAGCAACATATGGCCTATGATATAAAAGCCAAGGGCCAATATGAGCATTAATATCAAAATGATAAGGTTTTTATATTTCTTCATGTCAGATCCTTACTGAAGATTTTTATCAAGGCTTGCCTTGATGCTTTCTGCTGCATCTTTTAAGAAGCTCTCGTCAACTTCTTCGATCTTGCCTGCATCAACAAGTGCTGCAAACTTCGGATCGATAGGAAGCTTTGCAAGTACCGGAAGATTAAACTGAGCCGCGATCTCATCTGCATGGCTCTCGCCAAATACATTTATCTTCTTGCCGCAGTCAGGGCACTCTATATAGCTGTAGTTTTCAACAAGTCCAAGTACAGGTATATCCATCTTGTCTGCCATATTTACAGCTTTCTTTACTATCATTGATACAAGTTCCTGCGGAGATGTTACGATAACGATACCGTCCACAGGAAGGCTCTGGAATACTGTAAGAGGTACATCGCCTGTTCCGGGAGGCATATCTACAAACATGTAGTCTACATCGCCCCATACTACCTCACTCCAGAACTGCTTAACAGTTCCTGCAATAACAGGGCCGCGCCATACAACAGGTGTGTCTTCAGAGTCAAGAAGGAAGTTGATGGACATAAGCTTAACACCGCCTTTAGACTCAACAGGCATAATACCCATCTCATTGCCCATGGCTCTTTCATTTGTTACGCCAAAACTCTTTGGAATAGAAGGGCCTGTGATATCTGCATCAAGTACGGCACATTTATACCCCTGCTTTGCAAAAAGAGCTGCAAGGCTTGCTGTAACAAAGGACTTGCCAACGCCGCCCTTGCCGCTTACTACTCCTATTACTTTTTTTACATTACTGTATGCATTTGCAGGCTCGAGAAAATCTTCTTTTGTCATCTGTCTTGATGGACAGTCTTCCCCGCAGCTGCTGCAGTTATGATTACAATCACTCATTTTTTACATCCTTTCAAATCTTTAGTACTTTAGTTTTATCAAACTTTACATAGTTTACATCAAATACAGTCAATAATCAAGGGCGCTTGTTTCCAAACTTACCGTACTCATACTGCTTTTCTTCAAAGACTATGTTAAGCTCTTTTTCATATCTTTTAATAAGGGGCAGTTCCTTTTTGCTGCAGATAACAATGTTTCTTCCGTAAGCGCCGTTCCTGCCGGTACGCCCCGCCCTATGAAGATAATCTGTAGGTTTTTCCGCAAGACTTACATGAAATACAGTATCCACTCCGTCAAAATGAAGGCCCCTTGCAGCCACATCGGTAGCCAGAAGGTATTTTATCTTGCCCTTGTTAAAGCCGTCTATAGCCTTTTTCCTGTCTTCACCCTTTCTGTCGCCGTGGATATAATCCACACTGTAGTGATGGAAAGAAAGCTTTTCATAAGCAGCCTCTATAACTGCCGGGTTATTTATAAATATCATGGCCTTTTTGGTACGGATATTCTTTATTATTCCACGCAGATTCTCTATCTTATACCTTTCATCCACAACCACATACCAGTTGTGGATATTCTTAGGTACCGAAAGTTTACCTGTTACGTCGATCTCTTCGTAATCGCTTTTCCACTTTTCAAAATTTTCCTTTGTGTTTTTAAGGCTTGATGCGGAAAAAAGAAGGAGCTGTACATCTCGCATAGCTTTTTTTATAACTTCATGCGTACCGTCAGCGCAGGTCTTGTCAAAAAGCCTGTCACCTTCGTCAAGTACTATGGTCTTTATAAGATGCGCTGCGATCTTTTTCTTTTCAATAAGCTCTAATACCCTGCCGGCACTTCCGACTATTACTTCGGGCTTATTTTTAAGTGCCTCTATCTGGTGGTTTATGTTTGCATTTCCAACAGCAGTGGCGCATTTAAAAGGGATGCCGGTGGCAGTGCTTACCTTTCTTGCTTCTTTTGCCACCTGCATGGCAAGTTCGTGGGTAGGTACAAGGATAAGGATCTTGTTTTCTCCCGACATATCTTTATATTTTTCAAAAAGAGGCAGAAGGTAGGCAAAGGTCTTACCTGTACCTGTCTCGGCTTTTACAAGAAGATTTTTCCCATCAAGTATTTTTTTGTATACTGCCTCCTGTACAGGGGTAGGTTCTTTAAGCTTAAGAGAAAAAGTGCCCGAAAGCACTTTTTCATTATCTGTTAATTTGTTCCATTCCATAGATCAGAAAACCAATATCCTTCCATGTCGTACTTTTTAACTCTGTAATTAAAGTTCTTTATGTTTGTAACAAATCTTCCTACAGGCTTGCCGTCTGCATTGTACTCGGCAAAGGTTCCGTATGAGCCTGCGCTTGTTATTATGTTGCCGTCATAATGCTGCACATTGCTTACAAGAGGCGAGTAGGAAAGGCTTACCTGAAATACAAGCTTGTATGTATCTGCCTTATCGTCTACAAGGTACTTGTAATAGTAGGAGTTTGTGGCAGGCCTGCCGGGAAGCCCGATATCCTCATAGCCGCTCCAGTCAAGATCCGGCCTTGTTTTGCTCTCGCCGTAGTTGTTGTTAAAAAGATACAGATAGTACTGACCGTCTTCCATGTCGTTTGTACGCTCGTATAAAACGCTGTGCTGACCAAACTGTGAAGTGAAGCTGCCATCCTTTGTAAGAAGAAGGTCTGCATACCTGGTTCCTTTGTAAATCTTTTCGTCTGCAATAATGTAGTCGATAACAGGCTTTTCAAATACGTTATTGACTCTTATGATGCTTGAAAGCTCGCGGGATGAAAGTATCATATCCGTTTCGTTTATCATGCATACAGAGTTAAGGTGAAGCCAGTCAAGTTTATCTTCCGTGCTGGCATTTGACTGGGCTCCCGTAACCTTTTTGACTGTTTTTACTGTCTTTGCGGCGGCTCCGCTTACTGCAGCCCCGCTTGCGCCTACAGCCCCGTCAGATACTGTTTGTACGTTAAAATTCTTTGCTTTTTTGTAGATGTCGGGAAGAAGCTTTTTCATATCAAGAAGCTTTGTGGTCTGCCCCGTGTAAAGGTCAAGGCAAAGGATCACATCTTCCTTTGTGTCTGTAGTAAGATCGTCTGCAAGCACAAATACCCTGTCGGTACTTTCCTGCAGGAAAAAGTCGTGGTGTATCGAATAATCCTTGCCAAGGTTATAAGTCTTTTCAACCTTGCCAAATCTGTTAACAAGGGCAAATTTGCGTACTCCGCAAGGATAAAGCATTTTCCCGCCGTAAAAGCCCATATTTACATCGGACACATTGCCGTTTACAGGCACCTCAGCCCTTATAACACCGTATTTATCGTAAAAAAGGAGATGTCTTGGCTCTGCCTCATTTCTCCTGTCGTAACCAAAAATGCAGAAAAGACCTTCTGTAAGCTGATTATCGTTTCTGCTCATCTCTCTTAAAAGCTGCTTTTCTTTGACAGTACCAAAGTCAGGCACCTCGATCTTAAAGCCCACTTTTTTAACAAGGGCATCATTTTTGTCGTATACGTAAAGAATCAGGTAATTTGTTTCTCCCGGCACAAGGCCTATTACCTGGCCTTCCTGCTCTGAAAGAGGCATAGACGACGCATTTGTATAAAGAGCCGCCGTAAAATCAGGTATGTCTGAATCTTTGATCTTTACGGTGTATCTGGTGTTAACACGTTCATCGTTCTTAAAATAGATATAAAGCCCTGTAGTGTTTGTCCCGTAAGGGTTCATGATAAGAAGAGGCGCATCGGCTGTATATTTTGCATCCTCTTTGTTTTTGTAGCTTTTAACCACCTTATCTGCAGCCTTTTGATATTTCATGGTGTAGATATTAGGGTCTTCTTTTACTTTAAGCTTTTTCATAACTGCAGATTTTATTTCCTGCGCAGATATCACCTCGGGGGTGATGTATGTCATATCGGCAGGCGGAACATAAGGCTCGTTTTCCTTAGCCTCGATCTGCTTATCCATATATATTTTTGCCGCTACTATCCCGCCCACCGCAAGGGTGGAGATAATAAAGAAAGCAACAAGGATCTTTTTCATATGAGATTATCCCTCTTAGAGTATTTTTCTATAAAAAGTATAGCATACTGAATTTAAAATCTAAAGTATAAAAATGGATTGTAGGAGGCATCTACAAGGTATGCAGTACAAAGCAAAAATGTAAGAAGGGCAAGGATATCAAGTAAGGTTCTCTTTCCCTTAAAGCTGACTTTTTCGTATACGCGCCTTGCAGCCGAAGTTGAAAAAAAGGTACAAAGCGCAAGTACAACCGCATTTGTAAGAAGATAATAAATCGCCCTGTCGTTTATAAGCAATGTTCCTACTCCAAACATGTTTTTAAGATAAGCTGCTATGGCAGAAGGCTCTTCAAAGGAAAAAAGTACCCAGCCTATTACCACAACAAAAAGTGTATAAACGTGTTTTAACAAATCGGGTACTTTGGCAAAAACCCTGCTAAATACGTACTTTTCAAGGATTATGAAACAGCCGTAGAATAAGCCCCAGAAGATAAAATTCCAGGCTGCACCGTGCCAGAGTCCTGTAAGAAACCATACAAGAGCAAGGTTAAAAATGTGGCGCGGGACACTTACCCTGTTGCCCCCAAGGGGTATATACACATACTCTCTAAACCAGGTTCCAAGGGATATATGCCATCTTCTCCAAAACTCGGTTATGCTCTTTGACTCGTAGGGCGTATTAAAGTTTTCATCAAAGTGGAAACCAAACATACGACCAAGTCCTATTGCCATATCAGAATACCCCGAAAAGTCAAAGTAGATCTGGAAGGTAAAGGCTATTATGCCAAGCCAGGCTGAAAGCACGGAAGTTTCGGAAGCCCCCATAGCCTTAACCGCATCAAAAAGAGCACCAACGCTGTTTGCAAGAAGCACCTTTTTTGCAAGGCCCCTTATAAATCTTCTTATGCCGCAGGCAAAGTCAGATAATGATACGCTTCTTTCATCAAGCTCTTTTGCTATGGTGTTGTATCTTACAACAGGTCCTGCGATAAGCTGAGGGAACAAAGATACATAAGCTCCAAAGCTTATAATGTTCTTTTGCATCTTTGCGTCCCCTCTGTATACGTCTATGGTGTAGGACATTGTCTGAAAAGTATAAAAAGAAATGCCTATAGGGAGTGCCAGTTCAGGTACCGGTACATTTACGTTAAATACAGAATTAACAATTCCCATAAGGAAACCTGCATACTTAAAATAGCCAAGAAGCGAAAGATTAATAACAGCAGAAAGGGCTACCATTAATTTCGCAAGCCCGTCTTTTTTCGCGGTTTTAAAGTGATCTACGCCGCGGCCAAGGGTATAGTCTACAGCCGTAGAAAACAGCATCAAAAGTACATAAACAGGTTCTCCCCATGCATAAAAAATAAGACTTGAAATAAATAAAACAAGATTTTTCAAATTCTTTGGTGATATATAGTAAACTGCCAAAACCACAGGCAGAAAGTAAAAACAAAAAAGTATACTTGAAAAGATCATGATATGCTCCGTATGTTAAGTATTATTTTAGAAAACTTCAACGTTAAGGTTGGTTTTCCCTTTCCTTGAAAGACCGCCCTCATTTTTAAGGATAAACTTGCCAAAGCCACGTACGGTAACGGTATCGCCGCTTTTAAGGACCGCACTGACATTTTCGGTAAGGCGCCCGTTTAGGAACACTTTCCTTGCTCTAAAGGCTTCGGCCGCATCCCCGCGGGAAAGATTATATACCTTTGCCACCACTCCGTCTATACGTGGGCTTGCAACCTGTATAAGTTTTTCTTTCCCTTCCCCTGCAGCAAGCACAGGAAGCTCTGTTATCTCCTTTGCAAGGCATGTTGTGTGACGAACCTTTGTAAGGTTATCTGTAATAAAGCCTGCCATCTTGCTTAGAGCAAAAAGATAGGCCTTATTGTCTTTTATAAATATGTCGCCAAGGACCTCACGCTTTATACCAAGATTCATAAGGGCGCCAAGGAAATCCCTATGCGTAAGGTCATCTGCAAACTTTTCTGAAATAGGCGTTATGCTGATGATACTGATAGGAAAATCCTCCTCATAGCCGAGGTTTTCAGGGTCGCCAAAGCGGATAACGTTTCGCTCCGTCCCTTGCGCTCCGCCGTGTATCTTTACACCTGCAAATTTAAGATCTCTTTCGTGCTCATAATAAAGAGACTGGTCTGCAAGGCTTAAAAATTCCGTAAATGTATAGTGATTGTTTGCATAGCTTTTATCTGCAAGGTCTTTTAGATGTCTTAACATCAACTCTTCTTCGTCAGTCATTTTTATCTCCTGTATTGCTCATTTTTCCGTTTTTTATAATAACATTTATTTTCCCTCTTGACAAACAAATGTGAGTATATTAAAATGACCACGAAATAAATCTTCGGGGGCAGGGTGTGATTCCCTACCGGCGGTTACAGTCCGCGAATGCTTCGCTTTGTCGAAGCACCGATTTGGTGAAATTCCAAAACCGACAGTAGAGTCTGGATAAAGAAGATGAGTTTGCCACTTACCGGTTTTCCGGTTTTGGTACTTCGTTAAGAACACCCCGAATCTTTAAGATTCGGGTTTTTTTATTATCTTAACCTCTCATTTTCTCCTCGAAGCCTTAAGGAGCCGGAGATACCGGACCTTACGGGCGCTATATGCGCGAAAGGAGAATATCATGAATAATTTATTTCAAGCAGTTTCAGACAACCTTAAGTTTGTCGCAGTTTTCATTGTAACCATCGCAGCCTGTTTCTTTCTTGCATGGCTTTTTGAGAAGCTTGCACAGAAAAGAGGCGGCGTAAAAGAGAAGATCCTCACCACACGTAAGATCGCTGTTATCGGCGTATTTTCAGCTATTTCAGCTGTACTTATGCTTTTTGAGTTTCCTCTTCCATTTGCGCCAAGTTTTTACAAGCTTGACTTTTCCGAGCTTCCTGCACTTATCGGCGGTTTTGCTTTCGGACCTGTAACTGGTGTTATGATCGAATTTATCAAAGTCCTTCTTCACCTTGCCATCAAAGGAACAAGCACAGCTTTTGTAGGTGAGTATGCAAACTTTGTGGTAGGCGTAAGCTTTATCTTAACTTCTACCGTAGTTTACGACTTTGTAAAGAACCGTGTAGGCGCTCTTATCTCATGTATCGCAGGTACACTTATGCTTACTGTGGTAGGTACCGCATTTAACGCAGTATATCTTCTTCCTACCTTTGCAAAACTTTACGGTATGCCTATGGATGCTCTTATCGGCATGGGAACCGCAATCAATCCTAAGATCACAAACGTTACAAGCTTTGTTATCCTTGCAGTAGCCCCTCTTAACCTTATAAAGGGCGGCGTAGACTCACTTATCACTTTCCTTGTATATAAGCAGCTTAGCCCTATCCTTAAATACAACAAGGCCACACGCAGGGAAGTACGCGAGCGCAAGTCAAAAGAAATCGCAGCTAACTAGTACTTTACTACTAATAATCTTCATAAATATTTGCCTCAAAAAAGCCCGAAGCTTGAATGCTCCGGGCTTTTTGAGTTTTACATAGGTACCTGGTACATATGTAAAAATTATTCGCCGATGATCTTATCTGCAACGTATACACCGCTTGCTGAAGCGTGGGAAAGAGAATGGGTTACACCACTTCCGTCTCCTATTACGTAAAGACCTTTGTACTTTGTCTCAAGGTTTGAATCAAGCTCTACTTCCATGTTGTAGAACTTAACTTCTACGCCGTAAAGAAGTGTGTCGTCATTTGCCATACCGGGTGCTATCTTATCGAGTGCGTAGATCATTTCTACAATACCGTCAAGAATACGCTTTGGAAGTACAAGGGAAAGGTCTCCCGGAGTAGCTGCAAGTGTAGGACGAACGGTATTTTCATCAAGTCTCTTTTGAGTACTTCTTCTACCTCTTTCAAGATCGCCAAAACGCTGGATGATAACGCCGCCGCCAAGCATATTGCTAAGTCTTACGATACTCTCGCCGTAACCGTTACTGTCTTTAAAAGGCTCCGAAAAATGCTTTGCCACAAGAAGAGCAAAGTTTGTATTATCTGTCTTAAGATTATCGTCTTCAAAGCTGTGGCCGTTTACGGTGATGATACCGTTAGTGTTCTCATTTACCACAAGTCCGTGAGGGTTCATACAGAAGGTACGTACAAGGTCTTCATACTTTTCTGTTCTGTACACGATCTTGCTCTCATAAAGCTCGTCTGTAATGTGGGAGAAGATAGGCGCAGGGATCTCAACTCTGACACCGATATCAACTCTGTTTGACTTGGTAGGGATATCCATCTCCTCGCATACAGATTCCATCCATTTGCTGCCGCTGCGGCCTACAGAAACTATACACTTATCGCAGGAATATGTTCCCTTGTCGGTAACGACCTCATAGCCGTCATCTTTCTTTTTAAGGCTTGTAACAGGCTCTGTAAAGTGGAATTCCACTTTATCTTTAAGTTCATTATAAAGGTTTTCAAGAACCACATAGTTCTTGTCGGTACCAAGGTGACGCACGGAAGCATCAAGAAGTGTAAGCTTGTTTTGCATACAAAGCTTCTTAAAGCCCGAACCTGCGGTACTGTACATAGAAGTACCCTCTCCGCCGTGAGTCATATTGATCTCGTCAACATAATTCATAAGCTCGATAGCCTTCTCTCTTCCGATGTACTCGTGAAGAGTTCCGCCAAAATCGTTTGTAATGTTGTATTTTCCATCTGAGAAAGCGCCGGCACCGCCAAAACCGTTCATAATAGAACAGCTCTTGCATTTAATACAGGACTTTACTTTCTTGCCGTCTATAGGGCAATGACGCTTTTCAAGCGTAGTACCTGCCTCAAATACGGCTACCTTCAGATCTGATTTCTTTGCAAGCTCATATGCGGAAAAAATACCGCCGGGACCTGCTCCGATAATAATAACGTCATATTTCATCAAAAAAACTCCTTTTGGTGAGTCCGGATAAATATCCGCTGCTCAATAATAGCCAAATAATTGCGGGCTTCTCACTCGCCTCTTGATTTTACCATAAAGCATGCCTTTCGTCAAAAAAGGAAAAGTTTGTCTTGACATAAGCTTAGCTTATGAAGTTTGCTATATGCATAAACTTTTGTTTAAACGTTCTCTCTTGTAAGATTATTGAGCCAATAATACTTTTTATATCTTGGGATGAGGAACGGAAACTTAACGATCTCATCCGCACACATTACCATATATACCACCATAACAGGCCAGTGGAAGAAAAAACATCCGATGGCAGATATCGGCAGGGCAAAGCACCAGGTTGCCACAAATACGCTCTCTGCATCGTATCTTGCGTCTCCGCCTGAAGGAAGCACTCCGCAGGTAAATATGGTGTTAAAGGAATATGCAAACATATATAAAAGGTTGTAAAGTATCATGTAGATAAGATACTGCTTTGCTCCCGGCTCAAGTACGTAAAAGAAATAAAC
>Ga0129306_1002530_pt1 | contig 15852 bp, 14 predicted proteins | sample P827metagenome_FD_94438 | JGI IMG/M metagenome (GOLD analysis project Ga0129306, IMG submission 94438) | Capybara group fecal microbial communities from Wisconsin, USA - P827 metagenome | ecosystem: Host-associated > Mammals > Digestive system > Large intestine > Fecal | place: USA: Wisconsin...
CAAAGTGTTTGGTTATAAGCGAAAAGAAATAAGGAAACTTTATCTGGATGGTAACTTCTATATAATTGCAATCGGTTCACTTATATGCCTTCCACTTGCGAAAATTATCATGAATAAGATGTTCCCATTTATGATTTCAAATGTAGCTTGTGGCTTAAATGTAAAAGCGCCGATAAGTTTCTTTATCGTAACCTATATAGTAATTCTATTATTATACTTTGTAATAAATTCAATTCTTGTCAGCCGTTTGAATAAATTTACACCGGCTGAGGTGCTTAAAAACAGAGAGTAAATATAAAAATCTACATAATATTAAAATGGAGTAGCTCTTTATATCTGAAAGGGCTATTCCATTTTTTTCTTGAAATCTACATGTATGTATGTTATAACCTAATAGTTAGATATAACTAATCGGGAATAGTCATATATAACCAAGCGGTTAGAAGTATAGAAAATTTGAGGGTTATCATGTCTGATGAAATGATTGTTGAGTTTTGTTCGCCTACACTGGCGGGCATAAAAACAGGAAATCTTTTCTCGTGTGAATGTTTTGATTATAAGCAACTTGTGAAGGATTTGAGAAGGATTAATTGTGTTTTATTAGATAAGGGGATTAAAGCTATACCAATAAGGTATCTGAATCACAGAGCGCTAATCTATATATTTCGACCATCCTTCCTGGAAAAAGATCTCTGTGATAAGGATACCGCATTTCTACTTAAGCAACTTGGATATAACGTAGATAACATGAGTGAATGTGTTAAATGCTTGAGCAAAAAGCTAATGGCTCTTAAATCCAGTAAAGACTTTCCTCATGAGATAGGCCTTTTCTTAGGTTATCCATATGAGGATGTGAAGGGGTTTATGGAGCATAAAGGTGAATGTTCAAAATGTATCGGATGCTGGAAAGTTTATGGAGATGTTTCAAGTGCGGAAGATACATTTGACAGATACAGGAAGTGCACCAGTGAATATGTATCAAGGTTTAAGGAGGGTATGACCCTTGAACAGCTAGCGGTGTGCGCCTGAACACTCCGATTTTTCGGAGAATAAATAATATATAAGGGTTCGTCCCTGGAAAGGAAATAATATGAGTAAAGTAGCAGTAGTATTTTGGAGCGCCACTGGTAACACAGAGGCGATGGCAAATGCCGTAGCAGAGGGAGCAAAGGCAAAAGGTGCTGAAGTTTCAGTATTTGGATCCGGCGACTTCTCAGCAGATAAGGTTTCTGAGTTTGACGCAATAGCATTTGGTTGTCCAGCAATGGGAGCAGAGGTTCTTGAGGAGACTGAATTTGAGCCTATGTTTGCTTCTGTAGAGACATCTCTTGGCGGAAAGAAGATTGGAATCTTTGGTTCATATGGCTGGGGAGACGGTCAGTGGATGAGAGACTGGAAAGACAGATGTGATTCAACTGGAGCGGCTCTCGTTAACGACGGTGTTATGGCCAATAATGCACCAGATGATGCAGCACTTGAAGAGTGCAAGGCTCTTGGAGAGGCACTTGCTTAATTAGTTTATATTGGGATGAGTAAATCATATGGTCCTTCTTTTAATCTTTTGGGAGAGATTAGTCCAGCTTTTGCCATGTTATTGCTCATCCCTATATTTATATCAGGAAGGAGAAAAAAATGTATTTAGAAATCGAAAAGGTAGTAGGAAGAGAAATACTTGATTCTAGAGGTAATCCAACAGTAGAGGCTGAGGTTTATCTTATTGATGGAACAGTTGGTAGAGGAACCGCGCCTAGCGGTGCTTCAACTGGAGAGTTTGAGGCTCTTGAGCTTCGTGATGGAGATAAGGATCGTTATCTTGGAAAGGGTGTTCAAAAGGCTGTTGAAAATATAAATACAACAATTAATGATGTTCTCGTAGGTCTTGATGCATCTGATACTTATGCAGTAGATGCAGCTATGATCAAAGCTGATGGAACAAAAGATAAGTCTAATCTTGGAGCAAATGCAATACTTGCTGTATCAATTGCGGCAGCTCGTGCAGCAGCTATAGCTCTTGATATTCCGCTTTATAGGTTTCTCGGTGGTGTACAAGGGAATAAGCTACCTGTACCTATGATGAATATCTTAAATGGTGGAGCTCATGCTGATAGTGCTGTAGATACACAGGAATTCATGATAATGCCAGTCGGTGCTCCTTCATTTAAAGAGGCTCTTAGATGGTGTGCAGAAGTATTCCATAAGTTAAGAAGTCTCATTAAGGATATGGGAGATGTCACAGCAGTAGGTGATGAAGGTGGATTTGCTCCTAATCAGTTAAAGAGTGATGAAGAGGCGATTGAGAAGATTCTGGAAGCAATTAAGGCTGCAGGTTTTGAACCAGGAAAGGATTTCATGATTGCAATGGATGCAGCTTCTTCAGAGTGGAAGAGCGAGAATGGTAAGGGCTTCTATAAGCAGCCTAAGTCTGGAAAAGAGTTTACATCTGATGAACTTATTGCTCACTGGGAGGCTCTTGTAGATAAGTATCCTATAATCTCTATCGAAGACGGACTTGATGAAGAGGACTGGGAAGGCTGGCAGAGAATGACAGAAAAAATAGGCAACAAGGTTCAGCTTGTAGGTGATGACCTCTTCGTTACTAACACAGAGAGACTTTCTAAGGGTATCAAGCTCGGCGCAGCTAATTCTATACTTATAAAGCTCAACCAGATTGGTTCTGTATCAGAGACACTTGAAGCAATCAAGATGGCTCACAAGGCAGGTTATACAGCTATATCATCGCATCGTTCAGGCGAGACAGCAGATACAACTATAGCTGATCTTGCAGTTGCTCTTAATACTTGCCAAATTAAGACAGGTGCACCTAGTCGTTCTGAACGTGTGGCTAAGTATAACCAGCTTCTTAGAATAGAAGAGGAGCTTGGTGCTTCAGCAGTATATCCACAGATGGATGCATTTAATGTGAAGAAGTAATAAATATAAAATATTCAAAATTAAGAACGACCGATTGAGAGCAGCCCCTCAATTGGTCGTTTCTGTCTTGACAAAAAATAAAAGTGATATTATTATATGAACAGATGAACATATAATAATTTAAAGCGAGGGCTTGAAATGATAATAACAATAATTACAACACTTATGATGATGGTAGCTTATTTTTTGATATTATATGCTGGAGTTGCATTTATTCAGGATAAGAAGTTTTTCTCGTCCGCTCCAAAGGAGATAGTGGATGCTGTACCAGATAGAAAGGAAAGGTTTAAAGGAGCGCATACTATTGGGTGGATAATTATAATAGTGGCGTTTCTTACATTTGCAGGAGCTTTTGTCCTTGGTGGATGGAATGGGATAAAGAATGATTTTGGATTCTTTGGATTCTTCATTAGATTCTTGATAATGCTTTATGGAATGGAGCTTTTCGATATTGGATTTTTTGACTGGAAACTTTTATGTCATTCGAATTTCTTTCCTAGATTTTATCCGGAAGTAAAGGATATTGTGGGACCACATTTCTTCGGATATAACTGGAAGACACATTTAATGCATTTTATAATATATATTCCTGCTTGTGCGGTAGTGGCATTTTTATGCACATTGCTTTAGAATGTTGTGTTCAAGTGTAGATAGTTTTTAAAAAGGAGTTTTTAAATGAACATTATTAAGTTTTTGTTTTTGGTTGCTATAGTAGGACATATACTTTGTGGAATATGTGATTGCCTCATAACATATGTTCCGGGTGGAAAGAAGTTTGATATCAAACAGATGTCAGATAATAGTAAGATGGCTGAAGTGTTTAAAGATATGCCCCTCAGGAACATTACAGCTTCTATGATTCTTGGTGTAGCAGCAATATTTATGGTATTTGGTGGCTATTATGGAATCTATCTCTGGATGAGAGAGTATTCAAGTACTAGTTCTATATTAATACTTATTGGTGCAGCGTTATTTGCTACATTTGGTGTGGCACATCATGTTTTTTGTGGAGTGGCCGAGTGGTTTTATGTCAGATTTGGCCTGACTGAAGATGCGTTAAGAGGAGTGATTGAGTTTTTCAAGTCAACAGCATCAACGATGATCATATGTTATATAGGAATGGCACTTGCGGGAGTGGCGTTATTTATATCTGTAGTAACAGGGACAACATCACTACCAGCGTGGGCATGCATATTTAATGCCATTCCTCTTACACTTGTTTTTACACCTCTAAGAATAGGCGGAACAGGAAATTGGTGCGGAGCAATTATGTTTGCGGCATTACTTATTTTGTGCTAGCACTATTTGGAATATATTTCATGAGAGAATCCCATATGGGCATAGATTTTCCTGGATGGGATTCTCTATATTCATTGAATTTTTCTGTGATATAGTTCATTTCATCTATACCGTTTTTACAGTGGTCGGATATGCATAGTTTTCCGAGATAGGTTTTTGACATAATCCGGTATAAAACAAACATACCATATCCTTTGATTCCATTTTTATAGTATGTATCTTCTTTGGGTGGCATTGGAGTGATGCCTGTACTTTTAAGATAGTCGAAGCATTCATTGGAAGCATTGACTATTTTTTTTATGTCTTTTCTTGAGAGTTTCTTTAAATCATAGTCTACTTTATAACACATTGAACAGTAAGGCATAATCTCGGCTATGTGGGAGAGATAATAGGAATACATATCATTTATTTCTGTGACCTTGTAGCCTTTTACTTTGAGTGCTTTTTTAACGTGTGATATAGTTTTGGGATTAGCAGGAGAATGTAGTCCGCTGATTACTAGTTCGGTAACAGGAAGTCCGCCGGTTACAGCTGTGCCATTTTCGCGATGCCCCATGGAATTTTGAAATCCGAAAAGTACATAACGTTTAGTAACGGCGTGTTTCTGTATATAGCTTTCACATCTGTCTGCTTCTAAATTATTTCCGACAAGTACAAGAAGTCTGGTATTTACTTTGGAGAGAGCATCCAGAATATTTAATTGCTGCTGAGCCTGCATTACTGAAAAAACGATATCATATTTTTCGTCAGGGGGAGCTTCTCTTAAAACTTTCGGATGATCGATGGTGGTTTTGTGTTGATAATGATGAACCACGACAAGTCCCTTATTTTGTAACTCATCATAGGTACTTCTTGCGACAACGGTTACATCATTACCTGCTTTGCATAAAAAATGTGTGAGTAAGGAACCAATGGCACCTACTCCATATACTAGTACTTTCATTTATAGATCCTTTCAGTTTATTTTTTATTAGTGTTATTCACAGTTTGATACATTTCCTTCATATAATTCTTCAGGTTGCTGAATTCTTCGCGGATTATTTTTTGGGTCAGAGCTTCGCTAAAGGACATATCCACCAGCCCATGAAGAATAATGTAGACATGCTCGGCAATCTGTGTGTAGATCTTTTTGTTTTTATATATGGGTTTAAGAATCTGAATCATATGAGATATGGCTTCATCATGAGACTGCTTCATCATGAGACTACGTTCTTTTTCAGGAAAGCTGAAATAGTACTGATAAAGCAGATTATTCACAGAGCATTCTTCGTTAAGAAGTTCTTTTTCTTCAGCTTTAAGATATGTATCAAAGCATTTCATGAGATCGTCGAAATTCTGAATGTCCTTAAAGACGGCCCATACATTTTCTGTTTCGGATATCAGGAGATCGTTAAAGATTTCATTAACATTATGATAATGGTGGTAGAGACCACCCACTGAAAGACCAACATAGTTACCTATATCTTTCATAGTTACATTCGCGTAACCTTTTTGGATTGCGAGGATTTTAAGTGCGTTTTGCAATTCTGCTTTTTTCTTTGTGCCTTTTATCATAGATTGTTCCTTTCGATGTGATTTATCAAAACCGAGCACATGCTCTGTTTATGGATTTTAAGACATATATTTATTATTGTCAAGGGAAAAGTATGAGGAATATTATCAAAGTAAAACAAATTTAAATATGTGACAGAATCTTGACTTTGTCTTGAATGCTTTGTTACTATTCATGGTTAACTCAGAATAGTAACAATGTGTTTTTAAAAATGGATTAAAAATCGACAAATGGAGTAGAAGTTTAATATTGGATATGCTATAAAGACACTAGTTAGTGAATGCTAACTGGTGCCTTTTTAGATTTCGAAATCAAAAGTGGAGAATAAAAATGAATAAGAGTAAAGAAGAAAACACTTTTTCAGCAGATGAAGCATTTGATGAGATATTAGAGAAACTGGAAAGTATTCCGTGGCTTAAGGAATATGCGGAGCAACTACCGGCGGATCTTATAATGAAAATCCTGCAGTTTTTTGGATCAAAATATGAGATAAAGCAGTTAAATGACTGCATTGTGAGATTTAAAATCAAAGGATCTCACTGTGAGTACTACTTTGCTGAACCGCTTGTAGGAGTCAGAATTATCATTGGTAATTTGAATGGAATGGAGACTCTTAACACATTTGGTAACCTGGATAATCAAATCAGAAATTCTGTGATTCATTACTGTGTTAAGGGGCGATGTGAGATTCTAACTCGAGACGGAATGTATGCATTTATGCAGCCAGGGGTGCTATGTGTTGAAAGCCAGAAGCATAAGGATAAGAACTTTAATTTTTATGGCGAAGATTATATAGGTGTTGAGATTTCATTTGACCTGGACAGAATAGGAGAAGATACTGCGCTACTGCTTAAGCAGCTTGGACTGGACTTAGAGGAAATGACACAGCGATACGAAGCAAATGCTGATTATTATATCGGTACTGTCAGTGAGAAGCTGAAATACAGTGAAGAAAATGTAATGCAGCTCATGAAGAACGAAAGTACAGATAGCATCTCTCTTCTTATAGGTATAGCAGATATCTGGGATAAGGTTCGTACTGGTCATGTAACAACAAATGAAACCCAGTTCTATCTCACGAAAGGTCAGCGAAAAATAGTCAAAGAGATATATGAAAGTATCACGGCTGATCCTTCTATAGATGTAACTGTTGAAGGGCTTTCGCGAAAATATAAGCTCAGTGCTGTATCACTGAATAAGTACTTTGGAATCATGTATGGAAGTACAGTGCATAAGTTTATTCAGGAATATCGTATGGAAAAAGCGGCAGAGCTGCTAACTACATCTGATAGAAGTGTAGCTGAGATAGCACTTATGGTCGGTTATGAGAATCAGGGAAAGTTCGGTAATGTCTTTAAGAGAAAGTACGGTATGACACCACTGGAATATAGGCGTCTCGGTGGTTAAGGTAAAGCGTTTTCATGGCAAGGAGGAAAGATGTTTATTGATCTGAAAGGAGCTAAGAAATATTACGGAAAGGGCGAAAGTGAAGTAAGAGCACTTGATGGAGCCAGTCTTGAACTAGAAGAGGGTGGAGTTTATGTAATACTCGGTCCCTCAGGTAGTGGTAAGTCAACGCTCCTGAATATGCTTGGTGGTCTCGATAAAATGGATGATGGAGTACTGTCTATAGATGGAGTAACCATATCTAAAATGAGTGATAAACAGCTGGTGGAATATAGACGAACAGATGTGGGTTTTGTATTTCAGTTTTATAATCTGATACCTGATCTTACTGTGAAGGAAAACATTCAGGTAGTAGCTGATATAACAGATTCTCCTCTCGATATAGACGAGGTTATGGAGGCGGTTGATATCAAAAAGTATGAGAATCATTTTCCATCAGAACTTTCCGGAGGACAGCAGCAAAGAGTTAGTATTGCTAGAGCATTGATCAAAAATCCAAAGATACTTCTATGCGACGAGCTTACAGGTGCGCTGGATACAAAGTCAGCAAGGCTAGTGCTTAAGTTTGTGGAAAAAGTAAATCAGAAGTTCCATACTACCATAATTATCATAACCCATAATGAAGCGATATCGGGAATGGCGGACAGAGTGATCAGAATAAAAGATGGTAAGGTTTCGTCAAATGTAAAGAACGAAAAGCAGGAAGTTGATGCTATAGAATTATAGTTGGAGTAAAGAAAAATGACACTAAGAAAGAGATATATACGAAATATAAAAAAGAATCTTTCGTTTTATATATGTACAGTTCTTCTGACAGGCTTTTCGGTAATGCTTTATCTGGGATTTGACGCAGCTGCAGTTAAGCTTCTTGATGATCTGCATGTATTTTACAGCGATTACCATGTTGAGGATGCGCAGTTTACTACTCTAAGTGAAATATCTGATGAGGATATAAATGAACTGGAGGAGAAGTACGATATAACGATTGAGAGACAGACCTATATTGATTTTGAGGAAAAGGATTATACAGTCCGTGTAATGAAGAGGATGGATAAGGTCAACCTCTATAAGATGTCAGCTGGAAATGATGTTAAAGCTGATGATGAAATCATCTTTAATACAGGGCTTATGACCGAAAATGGACTGAGTCATGGCGATACAGTAAGAATAGGTGAAAATAAATATACTCTGGTTGGAGATTTTGAAAGACCGGATTATCTTTTTCCTATCAAAGAGGCTACAGATACATTTGCAATCAAATCAGAGTTTGGAATTGCTGAAGTGAGCGATGAAACTTATGAAAAAATGATTGATGAAAATGGAATCACGAAGGAGTATTACAGCATCATCTATCATAAGGATAACTTAGAGGAAGTAAGAAAAGATATAAATGAAAAGTATTCCATGCAATCATACATAAGAGCTGATTCCAATACTCGTATAACAACAGCGCTTACTGAGTGTGAACAGACAGTAAATATGATGAACATAGTAGTTGTTATATTTGTTATATTTATAGCAGTGATCATATCTGTAGTTATTGGAAGAAAGATTAAGGCGGATAGAAGACAGATAGGTGTTCTTATAGCCTTAGGATATAAGAAACCGGCCCTTTCCAGACATTACAGCTTCTATGGACTACTTCCTGCAAGTTTAGGCTTCATAATAGGTTTTGTTGCGACAAAAATATTTGGCAAGGCACTAATCAGTCAGCTGTTCCATAAGATTGAATCAGTTCCTATAAATTATTCGATTAAGCCGGTAGATATTATACTGTCCATAGCTGTTCCTGCTCTTCTTTATACATTAGCGGTCTATCTTAGCGCTGCAAAAGTTATGAAGACAGATGTTATCACCATGATATCTGGTCGAAGTACAGGCAAAAATGGAAGAAGACACAGGATGAAGAAAAGTCACCTTTCCGTAAAGAGCAAATATAGGCTTAGACAGATACTTGGAAAACCTGGACGAAGCATTATAGTTATAGTTGGACTTGCCTTTGGTGGAATGTTATACAGCTTCTGCGTAACATGCGTTGATTCTATGGATTCCTATGTGAATAATACAGTGGATCAGATAGGAAGCTTTGAATATGAATACTTCCTTAAGACTCCGGAGATGGGTGAATCAGATAAAGGAAGTCCTATACTTGGAAGCACCTTCGAAGTTAAAGATAGAGATGACATGATAATGCTTCTGGGAATAGAGGATAGTAAATATATAAACTTCAGTGACGCAGATGGTAATGAGCTGGAATATGATGAAAGTCATTACTATATAACGACTATGGCATCACTCGCCTTTGGAGTAGGAAAGGGAGATGAGATATCATTTATTAATCCTATCACTCTGGATGAATATAAAGTAAAGATAACTGATGTAATCGAAAATGATTCACAGTCTGCAATCTACTGCTCAAGGAAAAATGCGGCAGAGCTTCTGGACATGCCTGAAGACTGTTACAACATCATAATGTCGGACGAAGCTATAGATATAGACGAAGAAAAACTTGCAAAAACCATAACAAAGCAGTCACTTGCAGATCAGATAGATGAAGTAAAAAATGGTATGCAGAATATAGTTGGAATACTAGAAATATTTGCAATCGCTATCTGCGTAATAGTGGTTTACATGATGGTAAGTGTTCTGATATCAGAATCCGAATCTTCGGTATCAATGCTAAAGGTTCTGGGATATCGAAATAAAGAGATAAATGGAATGGTTACAAATGTCTATCATTTCCTTATTCCAATCGCAATTATACTAAGTATATTACTGGGTGTATATGGAACAAAGGCAGTATTCGATGCAAATGTATCAATGTACAAAACCTATATCGAAACACTTATATATCCAGTTTCCATTTTAAAGATAATAATGCTAATACTCATCAGCTATGTTCTGTCACTACTTCTCCTGAGAGGCAAAGTCGGAAAAGTGAATCTCGTAGAAAGCCTCAAAGATAACAGAGAGTAGCGACGAAAAACTCACCGTGGTGAAATGGAGCTAGGTGGAGTGATTCCTTCTGTATTCCAGGGGCCTCAATTTGTAGTAGTCGTGGAAGACTTTAGCGAAGCGCCCCTGATTTGAAAATCCTATACTACTCGCAATATCGAAAATAGAGAGTGAAGTATTCTGCAGTTTATCTGCGGCGTACTTCATTCTTTTTTCTTTCATATAGTCTGATATGCAGGAGCCATATACTTCCTTGAAGTAATTCTTGAGGCTTGTTTCACTGACACCTAGTTCTGCAGCAATCTCGCGAACAGCTACATGTTTGCTGAGATCATTTGTCAGAATATCATGTGTACGTCTTGCCATAGTTGCCTGACTAGAGGTGAGGTAGCTTGACTTGGAAGGGGACACAACCTCTTCAGATATTAGCAGTTCAAAGATCTCAAGAACTTTAAGTCGGATTCTTCCAAGATTCCTTGTTGCAAGTATTTGATAGAGCTCCTTGAAAGCAGTCAGTAGCATTGTATCGGCTTTTCCGATAAAAGTTTCAGTTTGTTTTAGATACTTCGATATTAGTAGGTCCATATCTATAGAAAATATGCTTAGAAAATCTTTTGTGGTTTTATCTATCAGGCTTTCGATAATACTTATCTCGAGGCCTGTGTAATTCCCGAGTGGGTAGTAGAATGCGTCCATTTGTCTCTTTCTAGCTATGCATGTAAGCTGTGGAGATATGTAGCTTACAGCTTCTCCAGGGTGTTTAAATTCGCATCTTCCAGATAGACATTGATTTATAGTTGTTAATTCATAGTTATATATCTTCTCATCAAAGGGGATAGAGGAACCTGTCTCTTCATTTAAAGAGAGGAATATTCCTGTTGTAATCGGAAAGATAGTAATCTTAATACTTCCTGTATCATAGTCAGCCTGCAGTTCTTTTATATCATTTTTAGAAAAAATCATTTCTTTTAATGCTGCGGAAAACTTATCATACTGGCTCATAAATGTTCCTCCAAAGATTAATGTTAAATGAACCTTTTTTTGCCAAAATGGCATAGAAATTTTTGAAAGTTATATATATTATACACAAGTTAAAGATATATAACAAACGCAATTTAAATCAAGGAGGAATGGAATGAAGCTTACTGATGCTAAGGAAGGATATCAGGGCAGAGTGGTATCTATGGATGGCGATAATCATATGATAAGTCGTGCGGTTTCTATAGGTATAGTGCCGGGGGGTATCGTAAAGGTTTTTAAAAATAGGCGTAAGCAGCCGGTTCTTATATATAGCCGTGATTCGATGATTGCGCTTAATAGAGAAGATGCGGCCTGCATCGTGGTTGAATGATTCGAATAAGCTAATATAAATGATTAGAAAGAGGAAATGTGATGAAGAAGATAGCTTTACTGGGACAGCCAAATGCTGGAAAGTCCACCATATTTAATGGCCTTACAGGACTTAGGCAGCATGTTGGTAACTGGCCAGGAAAAACGGTTGAGAAAAAGGAAGGAACATTTACGGTAGATGGACAGGAGATTCTTGTTGCAGATCTTCCTGGAAGCTACAGTCTTTCTGCTAATTCAGACGAGGAAATCGTAACAAGGGATTATATAATCTCTGGAAATGCAGATATGGTTCTTATCATAATAGATGCATCGCAGTTGGAACGAAGTCTCTACATGATGGCTGACTATGCAGGAATTAAAGTGCCAGCTGTGCTTGTGCTGAATCTTATGGATGTTGCTAAGCAGAAGGGTATGACAATTGATACTGAGGCGTTAAGTAAGAAGCTTGGTATTCCAGTTATTCCATTTGTAGCAGCAGACAAGAAGGGCTATGATGGCTTGAAGAAAGATTTATCAAAGGCTCTTGCTGAAAAGAAAAGTATGTCAGCTGAGGTTTTTGAAGAGCAATTTATCAATAAAGAATTTGGCTACAATGATGTTAACAATATCGTAGGTTCTGCGGAAGATGATCAGGTTTCATCCTTCTGGTATGCAGCTAAAGCATTGGAAGAAGATGAAAATGTAATGGGTATTCTTAAGAATAAGCTCTCATCTGATGTATATAAAGAACTCGAGAATAAGGTGAAAGGTATAGATAAATCTGCACTTACATCGGGCATCTGTAAGTTTGATGCAGTTCATAATCTGACAAGTGAAGTGCTTCAGAAGAAAGCCGGATCAGAGCGGTTATCCCGCTTTGATAAAATCGCGACTGGCAGAATAAGTGGAAAGATACTTGCCTTTGTTATGGTTCTTCTGGCCTTTGCAGTGGCTATGGTGATAGCTGCTCCAATCATGGGTATAGCGGGTATGATTCCTACAACTCTTAGTGAACCTGTAGCAAATGCACTAAATGGATGGGGCGTTCATCCTTTCTTAGTTAATCTTATATCAGTAGTTCTGCTTAATATTTTATTCTTCGTTTTATCTATGGCGGGATTTGTGCTGGGTGTTAACTTTGCATTTTCTATCCTGGAAGAAGTTGGATATATGGCTCGTATATCTTTCGTATTCGACAATATGATGCGTAGACTTGGTCTTCAGGGAAAGAGTATATGTGCATTCTTCATGGGACTTGGTTGTACCATGGGTGGTGTTACAGGAACAAGAGTTCTGGATAATTATGGACAGAGACTTCTTGCAATGGCACTGATTTGGTCTGTTCCTTGTGGTTCAACCTGGTCGGTTATTCCTACACTTGCGGCTGTCTTCTATGGTCCAATTGGATCCATGGCAGTTACATTTGCGATAGTTGCAATTATGTTTATATCAATTATGCTGGTTTCTCTCATTTTTGGAAAGAAGCTCTCTCCAGTTGAGCAGAGAACAGGTATTGTAATGGAACTTCCACCATATCATAAACCTAGATGGGGACATATAATCAGAACAACACTTATAAAAGGTGTGGATGTATTTAAGCGTGCGCTTAGTACAGTACTTGTTGTTTCCATAGTTTTCTATGTACTTTCTTATGCATGGAACGGAAAGACAAGCATACTGATGACAGTAGGTCAGGCTATAGAGCCAGTGACACATCTTTTCGGACTTACATGGCAGGCATTTATGGCATTCCTTTCCTCTATGCTTGCAAAGGAATCTATGCTTGGAGTTTTAGGTGCACTTTTTGGAGGTGCGACAGATGTTACAAGTATTGCATTTAATGCAAAGAGTGGTATTGATACTTCAGTAATGAGTACTCTGCCTCAGTTCTTTACAAAGGCAGAAATGCTTGCTTTCCTTTTCGCGGTATCCTTCAATATGCCTTGCGTTATGGCAATGAGTACAACCTATAAGGAAAACCATTCAAAGAAATGGACAGCAATAATTGCTGGTTACTATACAGCATTTTCGCTGGTGCTTGCATTTATTGCATACCATATAGGACTTATAATATTCTAAAAACAAAATGGAGCATAAATATCAAAATGGAGTGGCACATTCGTAAAGAATGTGCCATTATTATATTTGCTGGTTAGACAGATCTAATAATAATAAAACGAAATTAATCAAATAAGATAGTTAGAGGTTGAGATATGAATGATAATTTGATAAGCGGTGTTCTTAATAGTAAGGGCTTTGGATCAAATGTTCAGTCTGTCGCTGAGAATGATAATGCTCATGTTCTTAGGATTCAGTCGTCTACAGGGGAAGGCTATATGACCCTCTATATGGTGATGAAGGGTGTATACGTTATGTTTGACGAGTTTCATCTGGAGTCCTGTGAGTCTGAGTTCAAGAATATGGAAAATGTATTTTGCATCGACCATTGCAGGCAGGGAAGAATAGAGCATGAGAACCTGCTGGGCAATAAGTTCTATATGGAATCTGGTGATTTGAAGCTGGGAAGACGTATAAATCATTCGGGGAGTATTCACATGCCGAATGGATATTACTACGGGATGACGATAGGTTTTGAAATTGGAGAGTCGGAAAAAAATATTAAGAACGAGTTTCCGGGGATCGATATAGATATTAAGTCTATCGTTGATAAATTCAGTTCAAATAAAGAATACTTTATCAGAAGAGATAGCCTTCTAAAAAATGATGAGCATATAGATCATATACTTAGTGAAATGTATAACATTCCTAAAGAGATAAGAATGGAGCTTTTTAAAGTCAAAGTTATGGAGCTTCTTCTAAGACTGAAAATGCTGGATAAGTCTTTATATAAGGATGACAGGTTATATATTCCTGCGAGTCAGGCGGAGAAGATAAAAGAAGTTCATAAGCTGATCGTGGAATCTCCGGGTAAGAACTATACAGTGGAGGTGCTGTCCCAAAGGTTTGATATTCCTGAATCTACACTCAGGAAAAACTTCCGTGAGATATACGGAAGTCCGATATATAAATATATAAAGAAGTTCAAGATAAATAAAGCTGCGGAGTTACTAAAAGCAGATAGCAGCATGAAGATATCGGATGTAGCAGAAAGTGTGGGCTATGATAATCCATCTAAGTTTGCAGCTGCATTTAAGGATGTAATGGGAATAACCCCTTTGGAATATAAACAAAAAAGGAAATAGAGGTAATAAGATGAAATCATCAGACAATTGGTTTAAGACGCTACTGTCTTATGCTAAGGGCAGTGGTACAAAGCTTGTTATATCAGTAATACTATCAGTAATTAGTCTGGTATCGGGTATAGTACCATACTTCTGTGTATATAAGATGCTTGATGCATATATGACGAGCGGACTAGATAAGGAGACGGTTTTATTCTGGGGGCTTATCGCGCTCGGAATGTATTTTATAAAGGTTTTGGCCTTTGGATTATCGACAGGTATATCCCATTATGTTGCATTTAATGTCCTGGAAGGAATGAGACTTAAGGTGGCGGATGTATTTATGAAAGCACCGCTGGGAGAAGTATATGCTCACTCCATCGGTGAGATAAAGGGAATCATAGTAGATAAGATTGAAGATATAGAGCCGCCGCTTGCGCATTTTGTTCCAGAGGGTTCAGGACATCTGGTACTTCCTATAGTCAGCTTTATCGCTCTATGCATGATAGATGTAAGAGTTGCACTTGGAGCCCTTGTGGCACTTCCTATAGGAATACTTTTTATGGCACTGACATTTTCTATAAGTGGCAGAAACCTGGCTAAGTATCAGGAAGCGAATGCGCATATGAACAGTGTGATAGTTGAATATATTGAAGGAATCGAAGTTATTAAGGCCTTTGGTAAGACCGGTGTAAGTTATGAGAAATATGCCGGAGCCATAATGGACTATCGTGACTTTGTTATCGAATGGATGAAGGATACCTGGGTTACTATGAAGCTGGCCTTTGCATTTATGCCTGCAACCCTTCTGGGAGTTGTTCCTATCAGTGTTCTTCTGATAGACAAAGGAAGTATGACTGTTTCTGAAATGGCTCTCGCGGTTATGCTTGCTATGTCTATGGTCATAAGTATGACAAAGATAGAGGTATTCTCCAACAGCCTTAGAGAGATGGAATATACAGTTAAAGAGATACAAAAGCTTTTTGATATGAAGACACTTAGTGAACCTAGTGTTGAGAAGCTACCTGAAAGTTATGATGTTAGGCTGAAAAATGTTCATTTTACTTATGATGAAAAGGAAGGCGAGGTGCTTCACGGAATAAATCTTGCTCTTCCAGAGGGAAGCTTTACTGCGCTTGTGGGACCGAGTGGTGGAGGTAAGTCCACTGTTGCGAAGTTGATAGCAAGGTTCTGGGA
>Ga0129306_1002533_pt1 | contig 15810 bp, 13 predicted proteins | sample P827metagenome_FD_94438 | JGI IMG/M metagenome (GOLD analysis project Ga0129306, IMG submission 94438) | Capybara group fecal microbial communities from Wisconsin, USA - P827 metagenome | ecosystem: Host-associated > Mammals > Digestive system > Large intestine > Fecal | place: USA: Wisconsin...
GTGCCCCTCAATCAGGTTGGGTCAGTCAACAAGATCAACCGCATGCTCACCAAGTTTGAGCAGGAGAATGAGCGACGCCCTTCAGTCGATGAAATCTCCGATGAGATTAACCTCCCACAGGAGAAAGTCGACGAGGCCATGATGGTAAATACGCGCCATGTCTCAGTAGACGCTCCTTTCGTAGATGGTGAAGACAACAGTCTGCTCGATATTCTTGTGAATGACAACGCACCCATGGCAGACAAGCAACTGGTGATAGAGTCGTTGCGTGCGGAGATTGCTACTGTGCTGCAAACCCTCAACGAACGTGAGCGCAATGTGGTCATAGCCTTCTACGGCATTGGGCAGCCTGAAATGACGCTCGACGAGATAGGCAAGAAGTTCGGACTCACTCGTGAGCGTGTTCGCCAGATCAAGGAAAAAGCCATTCGTCGACTGCGCAATAATACAAAGAATAAGTTATTAAAAACATATTTAGGACAATGAAGTATATTAAGTATATCACGCTTACCCTTCTGCTAACGTTTGGCTTTGCCATCCAGTCGCAGGCCAAATACGTTAAGACCCAGCATCTTTATATGTTCGGGTTCTCAGCATCTTTTAGCGATTCTACCATCTATGTCACTGATATCCAAGACGTGGAAGGCGCATGGATTGACACCAAGAGCAAATTCCTGATGGGACGCGACAACTACTCGTATCAGTTGAAAGAATATTTGGCTGACAAGATGCAACTGCCCAACCGCGTGTGCATAGTGTTCTTCGCAACCAACAAGGCCAAGGCTGAGAAGAAGATGAAGAAGCTGATGAAGATGTATATTCCCAACCCCAAGAAAAAGAAGAACTTGAAGCCCTACGAGGTTCGTTATCTCAACGTATCCGACTTCAAGTTCTCCCCTATAGAAATGACGAATGAGGAATAACCTTATTCCATCAATATCTTGACAATACGTTCGGCAGTACGTCCGTCCCAACGGTCAGGAAGTGACGATTTCTTCCAGTTGCCTGCCAACAGGTCAGACAACGCCTGACGCAATTGGGTGGCATCCTCGCCAACAAGAACATTCGTGCCTTGCTTTACGGTCTCAATATGTTCAGTATAGCTGTTGAGCGTAATGCAAGGTACATTGTTAAAGGTGGCTTCCTCTGCCACATTGCCCGAGTCCGTAATAATACCCTGGGCATGACTCGTAAGCCATCCAAACTCCAGATATGACAAAGGAGGAACGACGCAGATTCCTCCATGACGCTCTGCCAACTCCTGGGCTCGTCCACGCAGTGGAGCAATAACAGGAACATCACCTGCCACCTCACAGATAACATCGAGCATCTTGTTCAGATTCTCCTCATCAGCTATCAGCGCCTTGCGATTCAGCGTAAACACCAGATAAGGCTCTGAGGGTGCACAAGCTGGGCGCTGCCAGCGCTGATGGTTGGCTCGCAGCGAGTCCATCAGGATATTTCCCACCAGATAAATCTTGTGCATCTCAGCTCCCTCTCGAGTGGCCACACTACTGGAACCAATGCCTGCGGTAAACAACAAGTCGCTGAGCCCGTCAATGACCAAACGGTTTATCTCTTTGGGCATCTTAATATCAAACGAACGGGTACCAGCCACCAGATGAGCCAGACGAAGACCACGCTTCTTGGTGACAATAGCTGCAGCCATCGTAGAAGCAAGGTCATCGACCACAATAACCGTATCCGTTTCATGGTTTTCCAAATAGCGTTCAAACTCACTCATCACCCTACCCGTCAGTTCGTTCAAGTTGTCGCAGTCAACGCCTAAATAAACATCAGGACGAGGCATCTGCAAGTCGCTGAACAGCGAGGGCTCAAGCGTAGGGTCATCCTCACGACCGGCATACACTAACTGATAGCTACAATGCTCTGTCTGACTGATAGCTCGAATCAGTGGGGCTACTTTCACAAAGTTGGGACGAGCGCCCGTAAAGATGCAAATATGTTTCATTGTTGGTTTTCTTCTGATTTCTTGGTTTCAAACATTCTTCCTATTTTAGGCTCATAGGCTGGCGATTCAGCCTTGATGGTAAAATCATAGATAAAGGCATAGTCATCGAAGGTCACGAAATGCTGTTTCCCCTGGAACTCATCCTGAGGTGTCTCCCAGATGATTTGCTCAAAACCTTCATCATCTTTAATCTCAGGCGTTCGGAGAAGACAGTTGGTAAAATGATAGTCAACAGTCTTTCCATCACTTTTCACACTACTCATGACATTATCTTCATAACCTGTTATCAGCGTATTGCTACACGTCAGTTGCAAAGGCTGCTTCGTTGGTTCAAAACGAAAGGCTGCACCACGAGCTGCAAAGGGATAGAACTGGGCCAGCGTACTATGGTCAATGGTGGCTTGGCAACCCAAAAGGGCCAGACAATCATTCTCAGCATTGGACAATTGACAGCTGTCGATTTCCGCTTTCGAATCATGGGCATAGAGTGCATAGCCACGACAATTGTGAATCACACTGTTATGAAGCACCACTTCTGTGCTGTCTGCTATCAGACCATCCCAAGTACTGTGCACTTCCGAATCTGTCATCCAGCAACCTGCAGCATTGGCAGCAATCACGATACCTGGCCACTGACCACTTACCCTGTCGTAGGGCAGATAGTCGAACATATGGTCCAGGCGATCACCTCGCAACAGACAGTTCTCCACCACCAGTTTACCCTCCACCTGTAGCATGGCTTCCTGGTGGAAAAAGAGTGTCGTATTCCTCAGAGTCAGCGTAGCGCCAGAAGCAACAGTGATACCGTTACCATAGAGAACCAGCGGACTGACAGATTCAATAGTGGTGTCGCGCTCTACTCGCAGACTGGTCAGCTTCTGGGCATTCCATCCGAAAGTGCGCAGATTCACCTTCTGTACCACTCCACTCTCCAGCGTGAAGAGCAGGTTGTCCTCTATCAGCTGAGGATCAAGTGACTGGTTCTCACGGGCAGTAATCTCTACAAAGACACGCAGACTATCACCCTTTCGCACCTCCAAGTCCTGAACGACAGGATTCAGATAAGTCCCGTCTACATTCACCCGAAAACCGGTCTGATTGCCACGCTCCAAGCGTACAGTACTGATACGAAGACCATCCGTAGAATGATTATGAACCCAGAACGTACGAGTAACGGAGGGAACCATTGTAAACAGTGTATCCAACCTCACCGTATCTTCTGAGAACGAGAGGTGCTGGCTGCGATCTGTCGTGAACGAGTCATTGTCAGAGCAAGCTACCAACAGCAGCGCAAGCGCTGTCATGAAAAAGAAAAGTCGCTTCATCATTATAGATAAAACGACTTTTCCTCTGATTTATTGTGGCTTATTTGCCAAAATATCTCTTCAACAGACCAGCAAAGCCTGCTCCATGACGAGCCTCGTCCTTAGCCATCTCATGAACAGTGTCGTGGATAGCATCGAAACCAGCAGCCTTGGCGTTCTTGGCAATACGGAACTTATCCTCGCAAGCACCAGCCTCTGCAGCTGCACGCTTCTCCAGATTGGTCTTCGTATCCCATACGCACTCACCCAGCAGCTCAGCAAAGCGTGAAGCGTGGTCAGCCTCTTCGAAAGCATAGCGTTTGAAAGCCTCTGCAATCTCAGGATAGCCCTCGCGATCAGCCTGACGGGCCATTGCCAGATACATACCAACTTCGCCACACTCACCATTGAAATGATTACGCAGGTCTTGAATCATCTCTTCGCTGACACCCTCAGGCTTACCATCGCCAATCTTGTGAACAGTGGCGTAGGTCATGTCTGCATCGTCCTTCAGTTCAGAGAACTTTGAGGCAGGAGCCTTACAGATGGGGCACTTCTCGGGAGCTGCGTCGCCTTCGTAGATATATCCACAAACGGCACAAATAAACTTTTTCTTCATAAATCTTTAAAGCATTTGTTTGTTAATTAAATAGGTATTATGTATGTAGTTCTAATACGAAACGAGCACCCTTGGTATACTCTGAATCAATGTTCAAGTCGCCATTCATCTTTAGCGCCATTTGCTTACAGATAGGCAGTCCCAGACCATCACCCTTGGTGAGATCCTTGATTTCCAAGAAGGGCTTGAACACGTCTTCATGCTTCTCTTCAGGAATACCACAACCCGTGTCAGAGACAATAAACTGATGGGTATGAGCGCCACGTTTCTTATAGTCGAGAGAAATGGTGCCTTCAGCAGGAGTATACTCTGCAGCATTCTTTAACAGATGCAACAGGATATGCGTCACATACTCCTTGTTCACTACGGCAGCCATTTTGGGAGCATTCACTTTCAGCGCGACATCGCTCTTCACCATGTCGCGAATCTGATCTACAATACCTTCGCTGAACTGATGAACCTGCACTTCTTCCATTTCCAGTTCTTCCTCTGAATTCTCAAGAGTTGACAGCGTCTGGATATGACTGGAGAAATCGAGCAGGGCTTTCACCTCTGGGGTACGACTGTCCAGTTTCTGCAAAGTAGGTTCCAGCTGAGCAGAAATATTGCTGATAAACTTAGCCTTCAGGGCATTGTTGTCGTTAGCCAACTTGATGGTCTTCTTCTGCTTACGGGTCAGCATGATGAAGCGCAGTAGCACAACACCACCAATGACAAGAGCTGCAGCCAGTACACCAGCGAGGATACACAGTCCGACAATGAACACCTGACGCATGGTCAGCGAACTGGCCTGATCGTCAATTACAGCCTCATTGTCAGTTATCTGCTTCTTCAAGGATGCAATCTCGTCAGCATACTTCAGCGCAGTCACTGAGTCTTTCCAAGCCATATAGCTTCTATACGACTGGGCAACCAGATTGGCGCTGTTGCTCTTGCGACCATTCGAAATCAACGTCTGGTAGACTTTATCCACCTTGTCGTATTCCTTCGAGGCAGTCAGTTTGTCTGCCATTTCCTTGAATACCGCATTACCCTTGTCGTTCTGTCCGAACGTGTAGTAGTAGATAGCCTTGTTGTAAAGTAGGTCGTTCTTCACACCTTCATTGCCAGAAGCGTTGGCATGATTCTCCATCGCAGTCAGATGCTCCAAAGCACTGGGAGCCCTATGCATCCGCATATACATCTGCATACGCTCCTTGGAGGTGTAATAAAGCTGGGCTTCCTTGTCTGCATTGGTCTGTTTGGCAGCATTCACAGCCTGATCAATACGACGCAACAGGTCGAAGGCTTCTTGGTAATAGTTTTCTTTGTAGTATAGCGCAACGGCTTTGGTGCCACATTCCACACTCTGCTTCATATCCCCCTTGTTGGCATAGTCCTCAAAGGCACGGATATAGTTAAATCTGGCACCGGCAACGTTCCCTTTATCTGATTCAGATTCAGCACGTTGCTGCATTTCGCTCTTCTGCTGTGCAGAGATGACGACACAGCAGAAGAGTAAATTGAAAAGCAAGAATAATATTCTCTTATTCATAATTTAATGATTACTGATGCTGTTCACGCAACAGGTCGTTGACAGTCTTCACTGGGTTGAAAGTCGACAGAGGAACTTCAACGAAGACCGTGTTCCAGTTGCTCATCGCACCGTTCCACAGTCCTGGCAATTCAAGAGCCTGCAGTTCCTTGCCGTTCTTCGATTTCTGCGAGATGAAGCCCGTTGTCGGGTCAACAAACTTAGGCAGGTCGAAGGCCTTACCCTGATAGTCCTTCACAGCGCAGACGAGGTCTACGGGGTTGAAGTGGGTTCCCTTGGTGAACATTTCCATATACTCTTTGTTTGACTTGTCAATCTGTGAGCTCTCCAGAATCTGGAGCGATACAGTGCCATCCTGATTATAAGTCAGGAACGGACCACCACCAGGTTCTCCGACATTCTTAACCACACCACAGACACGCATCGGGCGATTCAGCTTGCTGCGCAGGTAGATAACGAGCTCAGCATCCTCCAGCTCCTTGATGTCAGCCTTACGGCAGCAGAGATCCTGCTGTACGAAGCGAATCATCTCTTCAATCTGCTCGTGGGTATATTTGCCAGAATCCAGCAGATTCAGATAGTCTAAGGCTTTCTTCTGCAAGGTGACGAGTACACCAGCAATAATCTGCTTCCACAGCACGGTGTCACCCTTCAGACGATCGGGCACTACATTGTCGATGTTCTTCACAAAAATGACATCAGCCTCTATTTCATTCAGATTTTCAATCAGCGCGCCATGACCACCCGGACGGAACAGCAGTGAGCCATCGCTGTTGCGGAATGGAGTTCCATCAGGATTAGCAGCCACCGTATCGGTAGATGGTTTCTGCTCTGAGAAGGTGATATCATACTGGATACCATACTTCTTGGCATAGAAATCAGCCTTCTGTGCTACCTTCTGGCGGAACAGCTCCATATGCTCATGGCTGACAGTGAAGTGTACGTGAGCCTCACCATTGGAAGCTGCATACAGCGCACCCTCTACCAAGTGTTCCTCCATCGGGGTACGAGGTCCCTCAGGATAGTTATGGAACAACAACAAGCCCTTGGGCAGCTGACCATAGTTCAAGCCCTCAGCCTTCAGCATATTGGCAGCCACAGCCTTGAAGTTCTTCTCAGCGATCAGCGCCTTGATACCCTTACCGTTGTTCTTCTGGCAGACAGCGTCTAACTCGTCGTAGAAAGCAAAATGACTGATGTTGTCAAAGTACTTTTTCTCAAAGTCGGTCGTAGGAATGTCGTAATCGGCATCCACGAAGGCAAACATGTCCTTGAACATGCGACTGGCCGCTCCTGATGCAGGAACGAACTTCACCACACGCTTGCCAGCAGCCTTATAGTGCTGCCAAGCCTCCACATATTTCTTTCCCTCACTGGCATTTGGAGCCACAATACCATGTCCGATGGCTGCTGCGGCCTCCAATTTCAGGAACGGGAAACCAGTTTTGAACTGTCCCAACTGGGTCTCAATCTGCTGCTCGGAGATTCCCTTCTGAGCAAGCTGTTTCAGGTCTTGTTGTGTTAACATATTGGTATGTATTAAATATAAGATAATAATATGTACGCGCGATTATTATATAGAGTTAGAAGGGCAGATCGTCAGTGCTACCCTCGCCTGCTGGCTCCTGAGCTGGAGGGAATGGAGAAGCTTCCTGAGCTGGAGGGAACGGAGAAGCTTGAGGAGCAACGCCAGGAGCTGCAGCTACCTGAGCTGCACCACGTACTACACTGTAGGCACGAATATCATTAAACCAACGTCCGTTAAACTCATGTGCGTCAATGTCGAAGCTGACAGTCAGCTCTTCACCCATCTGAATGTTAAACTGGTTGAGACGATCTTCGCCAAAAACGGTGAACACACACTTCCTCGGATACTGGCCTGGCACCTCAATCACAAATTCCTGAGACTTCCAGTTGTTACCCGTTCTGTTAGACACTCCACCTCTTGGCTCGAGGACGGCAATAATTTTACCTGTTAATTCCATAATTTTATTCTTTTATATATTTGATTTACTGTTTCAGATTGCGAAATTACGAAAAATAATCCAAAAATGAGAATTTTTCGGCCAATATTTTTGCTATTGAGCCAGACTTTTTGTATTTTTGTGCTCAATTAGGGCGAAAGAATGAAACTAAAATTATAAAACTCATGAGATTTACCGTATCAAGCACTGCGCTTAGCAGCCGACTCAATGCTCTTTCAAGAGTCATCAACAGCAAGAATTCTCTGCCTATCCTGGCCGACTTCTTGTTCGACATTCAAGACAATGTTCTCTACCTCACTGCCTCTGACAGTGAAAACGTCATGAAGACACAACTCGAACTGACTGACAGTACCGAGAACGGACGTTTTGCCATTGGCAACCACAATCTGCTGGAGGCCGTTAAGGGCTTCTCTGAGCAGCCCATCACTTTCGATGTAGACCTGCAGGCCAACCAAGCCAAGATATCCTATCAGAATGGCTTGTTCTCTCTGCCTATCGAGAGCGCTGACGAATATCCCCAGCCACAGGCCATCAACACGGCTCACGAAATCGTCATCCCCAACGCACTGCTGGCTGAGAACATCAACCGCTCGCTCTTCGCTACTGCACAAGACGAGCTGCGTCCCGTCATGAACGGACTTTATTTCGATCTCACTCCAGAGTATCTGGCAATCGTAGCATCCGATGGTCACAAGCTGGTTCGCAACAAGATCCTAACCATCCAGAGTGATGTACCTGCAGCCTTCATCCTGCCTAAGAAGCCCGCTACCCTGCTCAAGAATCTGCTGGGCAAAGACGGTGAGGATGTTATCATCCGCTTCGACGATCGCAACGCACAGATTGACTATGGAGAGGGCGAACTGACCTGTCGTCTCATCGAGGGTCGCTATCCCAACTACAGCTCTGTGATTCCACAGAACAACCCCAACCAGCTGACTGTCGATCGTCTCGGACTGTTGTCTGCCCTTCGTCGCGTACAGCCCTTTGCCAACGACTCCAGCAATCTGGTACGCTTCCACGTAGAGAGCGGTATGTTGCAGCTCGATGCTGAAGACTACGACTTCTCCAGAACAGCTACCGAGAGAATTTCGTGCGACTATAATGGCAAGTCCATGAGCATTGGATTCAAAGGTTCTGCCTTCATCGATATTCTGAACAGCTTCGACTGTCAGGAGGTTAGCATCCATCTGGCAGACTCCAGTCGTGCAGGACTCGTATTACCATCAGAGCAGCCTGAGGGCCAGGATGTACTCATGCTCATGATGCCCATGTTGATTAACGATTAAAACAATGAAACTGAATCTTCAAAAACCACTTGTAATTTTTGACTTGGAGACGACGGGCCTTGACTTGGTCAAGGACCGTGTCATCCAGATCTCTTATATTAAGGTATATCCTGACGGACGTGAGGATCGAGGTAACGAACTGATTAATCCAGAGAAGCCTCTCGACCCGTTCATCACCCAGTTGACTGGATTTACAGACGATGATTTAAAGAACCAGCCCACTTTCAAACAGCTGGCCAAGAAGCTGGAGGAAGTATTCAAGGGCAGCGACATTGCAGGCTTCAACTCCAACAATTTCGATGTTCCTCTGTTGGCTGAGGAGTTCCTGCGCGCTGGCATTGACTTCGATTTCTCCAAGGCACGCCTGATTGACGCCTGCACCATTTTCAAGAAGATGGAGCGTCGTAATCTGGCTTCTGCCTATAAGTTCTACTGTGGACGCAAGATGGAGGAAGACTTCGAAGCCCATCGTGCTGATCAGGATACAGAAGCTACCTATCGCGTGCTGATGGGCGAGCTCGACAAGTATGCTCCTGGTGCCAACGAGGACGAGGAGAAAGTGCTCGAGAACGATATGCAGGCACTGGCCGATTTCTCCAAGCAGAACAACAATATCGACTTTGCTGGTCGCATTGTCTGGGCTGAGGTTGATGGCCAGCTCACTGAGGTCTTCAACTTTGGCAAGCACAAGGGACTGCCCGTAGCACAGGTGCTGCGCATGGATCCGGGCTACTACAGCTGGATTCTTGCTGGCGACTTTACCTACAACACCAAACAGGTGCTGACACGTATCCGTCTCAGAGAAGCAAATAAATAAGGAATGCTGAAAGGAAAAAAGATCGTTCTGGGCATTACAGGCTCCATAGCAGCCTATAAAGCCTGCTTGATTATACGTGGTCTGATCAAGGCTGGTGCCGAAGTGCAGGTGGTCATTACCCCTGCAGGCAAGGAGTTTATCACCCCCATCACGCTTTCTGCCCTCACGCAGAAGCCTGTCATCAGCGAATTCTTCTCGCAGCGCGATGGCACGTGGCACTCCCATGTGGCTTTAGGCTTGTGGGCTGATGCCATGCTGATAGCCCCCTGTACAGCTTCTTCGCTAGGCAAGATGGCCAACGGAGTGGCTGACAACATGCTCATCACCACCTATCTGTCGATGAAGGCTCCCGTCTTCATTGCTCCAGCTATGGATTTGGACATGTTCCAGCATCCGTCTACCCAGGCCAATATCGAACGTCTGAAATCCTTTGGCAATCATTTCATCGACCCCCAAAGCGGTTTCCTTGCCTCCGGATTGGAAGGCAAGGGACGCATGGAGGAACCTGAGGCCATTGTGGCTTATCTCGACCGTTTCTTTGAACCCAAAGACCTGCAGGGCAAGCGCATCCTGATTACTGCTGGTCCTACCTACGAGAAGATAGACCCCGTGCGCTTTATTGGCAACTACAGCAGCGGTAAGATGGGCTTTGCGCTGGCTGAAGAGTGTGCTCGCAGAGGTGCTGAGGTAACTGTTGTTGCAGGCCCTGTCAGCATCTCCTCATCCCCTGCCATCCATCGTATCGATGTTGAGTCGTGCGAGCAGATGTATCAGGCTGCCACTGAGCATTTCCCCCAACAGGATGCTGCCATTCTCTGTGCAGCAGTTGCCGATTTCAAGCCCGAAACCACAGCCTCGCAGAAAATCAAGCGCGAGAAGGATGACCTCATCATTCGCCTCCAGCCCACTCACGACATTGCTGCCCAACTGGGTAAGATGAAGACAGAGCGCCAGACGCTCGTTGGCTTTGCTTTGGAGACCAACGACGAACAGGCCAACGCCCAAAAGAAGTTGGAGAAAAAGAACCTCGACTTCATCGTGCTCAACTCGCTGCGCAACAAAGGTACCTGCTTCCAGTCTGACGAGAATCAGATTAGCATCCTCTCAGCTGAAGGCCAAGTGGACTACGAGAAGAAATCGAAATCGGAAGTTGCCCGCGATATTATCGACGAGCTGAGCAAGCGGTTAAGGTAATACGAATCTGAGCGACTCGCAGAACTGCATCAGCAGCACGTAAAACACCAGCAATGGTGCCCACTGCCTGACCCCATGAAGCACTGCTTCGTAAAGGGCAGGCATATTTTCTAATCGTCCTGCCACAATGCCATAGAACGCAGAAACCAGCATCACGCTGAATGCCACCACTGGCACCAGACTGGCTGAGAAAGGCGAAGGCCACAGCCCACCGACAGCACTCAATAGTACGGCATGTGGAACCACAGTCAGCAGCAACATCACACCCACGATCACTGCCAGCAACAGCAACGACATCATCAGCGCCCTTCGCTCCCGATAACTGGTAGGCCGCTGAAGCAGTCCACTGCGTGTCAGACAGCCCCAGGCCATCGCGCACAGCAGCAACCATACCAGCACTGGCGTAGCCAGAAAGTCAGCAAAGTGGCCCATCATCCATCGCAGTCCCTCACTGGAGAGCAGCGATCGGATACCACTGCCTGGGAAGGCAGCAGACAAAAGCCACGACACCAGCATCAGCAATAGCTGGAGCACCAACAGCGTTACGGCAATATGTGGAAGAAAGCGTTTCAAAATCTCAATTTTCAATTCTCAATTCTCAATTTTCAATTTTCAATTCTCAATTTTCAATTTTCAATTCTCAATTCTCAATTTTCAATTTTCAATTCTCAATTAATCCATGTCCGGTTCCAGATTATCAATATCGAGAATGCAAAGCTCCAGTGCACGTACCACCAGTCGTGTAGCATTCACGCTCTCACCCCCAGGAAACAGCTTCTTCACCAATTCGTTCTGACGCTTCTCCAGACTCTTCACACCAAAGGGCATTCCTCGAAGTCCGGTAATCTGCTCCTTCGTATAGCCCAGTGCCAAATGGCGCAGGAAACGCTCGTCATACTCGTCTATCTCATAGTTGATCAACGCCTCCTGGCGAGCCAGCTGCGAGGATACTGCTTTCTTGAATCTCTCTACGATTTTTTCCAGAATAGGTTCGTTGAACACCAGCTGCTTGCCTTCCATCACAGCCATCACGTCGCGACGAGTCAGCAGTTCGCCAGTCTTCAGGATGATGCCATCAGCCCCAGCGTCCAGCACGTCAACCCATAGCTTCTCGTTCAGTATCTCACCCGTGAAGATGAGTATCTTCACCTGCTTGTATAGTTCCTTGGTCTGACGGCAGATTTCCACGCCAACTGTTGTCGAGCCGCCCAGTCCCAAGTCGAGCAACACGAGGTCGGGCTGTTGCTGCTTGATGAGTCGCCAGTAGCTGGCTTCGTTGTCAGCCGTTCCGATAACCTCTGCTTCTGGTATCTCGTTACGGATAATGCCTTCTGTGCCTTTCAGTTCGAGGGGCACGTCCTCGACGATAATAAGTTTAAACTGTTCCATTATATTGAGGTAATATGATTGTTACAATGTTATCTTCTGTTGTGATGCCACAACCTCTGCGATTGGTGGCCTCTCCGTGGTCTCGTACGATCTGGCGGCAGAGCAGAGAGGTAATAGGTGAAAGCTTAGAGGTGAGAGAAATGCTGTACGCTACGTACTTCTCGTCTCTTACCTCGGTTCTTATCATATCTCTTATCTCTGACCTCTTACCTCTCACCTCTAACAACTCAAACAGGTAGTGCAGCAGGTTCTCGTCGCCCAGCACCGTCTGTCCGTAGAAGTCAACAGGGTGGATATGCAGTTTGATGCGCTCCACCTGTCCGATGGCCTGTTGCGTCAGAATGCTATAGAGGTCGCGATAGTAGGCAGTCACCTCAGCCATCGAGGCGATATCTCCCTTGTCCACCAGCTGTCGTATCCTGCTGGGATAGTACATCGTCTCGTGTTTCAGAGTCGAAAGACAGTTGTCCAGTACTGCATTGGCCACATGCAGGTTGGCATCCTCCAGTTCTGCCCTCCTCAACTCGTCGTCAGCCATTTCTATCAGGTTCTGCTGCATGCGTTCCCTACGGAACCTGTTGTACAGCCTGTGGCGATAGTAGAGCATATAGTAGGCAGGCACGATGAGCACCAGCAATACGAGCAGCACGATGACAGCTATGCGCTTGTTGGTCTGCGACTGCTGCATGGTGCGACAGTAGTCACCCAGCGTGTTGTCAGCACTCATCTCCTTGAACAGCTGGGTATACACCTTATTATTATAATTATAGAGATGCCACTCGTGCAGCGCCAGAGCAGCCACAGCCACCTCATTGCGGATGTCCAGCACAATCTGGTAGTTGGTAGCCACCGAGTCGTGATACCATTGTATCTCTGCTGGCAGCACGCTGTTGTCACCATGACGTGTCATCAGCAGCTTCCCATCAGGATGCGTCTGCTGATAGTGGGCATTGAGATAATGGCGACAAGAGTCAGCAAACTCCAAGGTACGGGCATAGGTCCCGTTGACATTCGAGAAATAGGCTGAGTCTGCAAACACATGGGCCTTGCTCAAATTATCAGGAGCTTTGCTCGTAGTCTGACCATGAACCATGCCACATGAACCATTAAACGCTATCAGCAGGAGAATCATCCTCATCACGCCTTTAGGCAGACGGAAGAAGAAGCGCGAACCCCTACCCTCCTCGCTCTCAGCAGCCAGCTGGCAGACGCTGAACAGCTGACTCATCTTACGGTATTTCTCGATGATACCCTTACAGTTCACCAGTCCGAAACCATGTCCTTGCGACACCTTATGGTCGAAGATGTGAGGCAGCTCCTCAGCAGGAATGCCACACCCAGTATCGCTGACGGAAATCTCCACGTAGTCAGCCTGTTCCGTAGCTGATATGCTCACCTTTCCATTGGCAGGCGTAAACTTGCGTGCATTGTCAGCCAGCGTGTTCAGCATGAAGAGCGTCAGCACGCGGTCAGCCTTCACAGTAGCCTCCGTGGGCGACACCTCCAGCGTCAGGTCTTTCATCTGGAAACTGGCCTTGCCACGCCCCACAATGTCAAACAGAGGCTGCAGCGCGAAACTCTCAATGTGCAGGTTCAGCTCTCCTTGTCGCAGCTGTATCCATTGTGTCAGCAACTCGTTCTGTTCGTTGATATTGTCTGTCAGCTCGCAAATGTATTCTTCGTCTACAGGCCGGTGGTTCACCGTATAGAGAATACGGTCTATCAGTGGTAGGATGCTCGTGGCCAGCGACACTTTCGCACGCTGTTCCAGATGCCTGCGCTCGTTTTTCTCCACTCGCAGTCGCGCTGCTGCCACCTGGTCGTTCTTCTCCTCCAGCAGGTCGTCCAGCAGATGGTCTTCCTTGCTCTTCTTGTTCAGCCAGTTGAAGAGCCACAGCAGGAAGATCAGCAGGACGATGGCGCCCAAGACAGCCCATATCATGAGGTTCAACTGGCTGACAGCATGGTCCAGGATACCTGCTCGGGCCTCCAGCTCACGATCCTGGCGCGTCTGCTCCTGCAGGTCTATATAGATATTACGATTATAGTCACTGTTCGTTTTGTCGTTGATGGCTGAATAAGCCACACTCAACTGCTCGCGGATACTGGCCACGAGGTCAGGTGCCTGGTTGATGCGTTGGTCCACCAGCGCACTGTCCAGATACTCCAGGGCACGCTGGTCGTCCCCCATCTCATGATAGCAGGAAGCCAGCGTACGATAAGCACCCGCTATCTGGTAGACGTCACCATACTGACGAAACTGCTGCAGGGCATCTCTGGCCTGCTGCACGTCACCCGTATGGTCAGCCAGTCCCTCTTTGGCTTGCGCTTCGAAGAAGGTATAGCCATTACGCTGGGCGAAGGTGAGACAGCGGTTCAGAATGCTGATCTCGTCAAGGTGTATCTGTTCAGCCGTCCCCTCAGTCAGTATACCTCCAGCCCCCACGTTGTAAAGGTAGTTCAGATATTGCGCTGTGTCGTGACGCGCTTCGTCCAGGTCCATTCGCTCCAGAGCCTCTACCGACTGGCGTTCCAGTCCCACATAGTAATAATAGGTAGAGGTGACGATGGCCATCTCCGACTCAGCATAGGCCAGTCGCTGGTGCTGACGCTCCGTCAACTGGTTGCGCTCCTCGTTCACACGCTTCAGCGCGTCGAGGGCTTTCTCCCGATATTCATAGAACTCGCGGTTCTTGCTGCCACGCTGGCAGAGTCGCATCTGCTGCACGTAGCTCACCAGCATCTCTATCTGGTTGTCCGTCTGGGCTACAGCTTCGTTCAGCAGTTCTTCTGCCCGTTGGTAGTCCATGCGCACAATCGACACAAAGGCCAGATTGTTCAAGGCCTCTGCCCGCCCGTCGTCATACGACTGCGATGCCTCTAATGCGCGCTTGGCAAACTGTTCTGTGGAATCAATATTACGGTAATGATAGGCATAGGAAAGAGAATTCAGCCTGTCAACGTCCTGCCTACCAGATGACTGACAAGCTGATAAAAGGAAAAGACCCAATATGGCCAAGAGCCATACTGAGTCTTTATTGTTGATGAACTTATGCGCGCGCCTTAGCACAGTAACCGAGTGCCTCCTTGCACTTGTCGGTAACATACTGCCAGTCGCCAGCCTTCACCTTGTCTGAGGGGAAGAGCTTAGAGCCCATACCTACGCAGAAGACGCCTGCCTTGAACCACTTGGTCAGGTTCTCCTCCTCGGGAGCTACGCCACCAGTAACCATGATCTTCGACCAAGGCATGGGAGCCATCAGACCCTTGATGAGGTTCGGACCTACTACGTCGCCAGGGAATACCTTGGTGAAGTCGCAGCCTACCTCCTGAGCCTTACCAATCTCAGATGGTGTCAGACAACCTGGGCAGTAAGTCACGCAACGACGGTTGCAGACAACTGCGATGTCGGGGTTGAACAGTGGACCAACCACGAAGTTGGCACCCAGCTGGATGTACAGCGATGCTGTAGGAGCATCAACGACGCTACCGATACCGAGAGCCAGCTCAGGGCACTCCTTGTTAACCCACTTTGACAGCTCACCGAATACCTCGTGAGCGAAGTCACCACGATTGGTGAATTCGAAAGCGCGAACACCACCCTCGTAGCAGGCCTTAATAACGTTCTTGCAAACTTCAACGTCCTTGTTATAGAAAACAGGAACCATAGGTGCCTCGGCAATCTTTGCCATCACCTGAAACTTATCAAA
>Ga0129306_1002534_pt1 | contig 15791 bp, 11 predicted proteins | sample P827metagenome_FD_94438 | JGI IMG/M metagenome (GOLD analysis project Ga0129306, IMG submission 94438) | Capybara group fecal microbial communities from Wisconsin, USA - P827 metagenome | ecosystem: Host-associated > Mammals > Digestive system > Large intestine > Fecal | place: USA: Wisconsin...
CACCTACGGGATCGTCGACTCTCAATTTGTAATCAAGGAACCATACACCGAACACTACCAGAAGACCCGAAACGGCGCCGATAATGATCGAACCGGTAACATCGGTAACATCGCAGGGAGCAGTGATGGCTACAAGGCCTGCAAGAGAAGCGTTTAAGCACATGGAAACATCGGGCTTGCCGTATTTGATCCAGGTAAAGATCATACATACTACGGTTGCGATGGCGGGAGCAACGGTGGTGGTAAGGAAGATGGAACCGAGCTGCTCTACGCTTGTGGCTGCGGCACCGTTAAATCCGTACCAGCCGAGCCAAAGAATGAATACGCCGAGGCATCCGATGGGAAGGTTGTGACCGGGGAATGCGTTAACTTTTACGATTCTGCCGGATTTGTCCTTTTCAAACTTACCGATACGGGGTCCTAAGATTGCAGCACCGATAAGAGCTGCAATACCGCCTACCATGTGAATCGCACAGGAACCTGCGAAATCGTGGAAGCCCATTTCGGAAAGCCAGCCGCCGCCCCAAATCCAGTGAGCTTCAATGGGGTAGATGACTGCTGAAATAACTGCGGAATAAACACAATAAGAAATGAATCTGGTACGCTCTGCCATGGCACCCGATACGATGGTTGCTGTGGTCGCACAGAATACCAGGTTGAATACGAAGTTGGACCAGTCAAAGTCGGCATACTTTGTGAAAATGTCGAATCCGGGCTTACCGATAAGACCTACCAGGTCCTCGCCCAGCAAAAGACTGAAACCTATAAGAATAAATACTACGGTACCGATACAGAAGTCCATAAGGTTCTTCATCAGGATGTTACCGGTATTTTTGGCACGGGTGAAACCTGCCTCAACCATTGCAAATCCTGCCTGCATCCAGAAGACCAGGGCGGCTCCGATCAGGAACCATACCGAAAATGTTTCGCTCATATAAAACTCCTCTCTTTGTCATCAGGGGCGATGCACGGAAGATCCTTCGACTCGCTGACGCTCGCTCAGGATGACATTTTATTTTTTAATGAAAAAGGCGCGCAGTCAATGACTACGCGCCTTTGCGTTTGAATATTCATTGTAGAAACGCTCTGCGTTTCTTTGATTTAATCGCGCCAAGCGTCGCGCGAACCGACTGTCGAGTGACTTCGTCACACGACTATACGTAGAAAAGCATCTCACCGTAAGTGGGGTAAGGAAGGAACTCGTCGGGAAGAAGGGGTTCCGCTTCGTCCGCTGCGGCTCTTAACTTCTCCATATCCGGAATTACGGTCTCGTGGTAGAACTTAGCCTGCTTTAAGGAATCTGCAATGCCCTGAGCCTTCTTGGTGTCGGCTGCATCCTTGACGTTCAGATCGTAAATCTTTGAATAGAGCTTTGAAAGCTTGTCCGCCTGCTTTTCCTCCGCTGCGGTGGAAAGGTTCTTGGAAAGAGCCTGCTTGGAAAGTGCCGTATTTACAAGCTCGTCTTCGTAGGAAAGAACCGCCGGCAGGAATTCTTTTACGATCATCTCCTGCATGGTAAGGGTCTCAATGTGAAGAGTCTTGCAATAGTTTTCAAGCATTACTTCGTAACGTGCCTTAAGCTCGGTTTCCGAGTAAATGTGATGCTTCTTGAAGAGATCCATGTTCTTCTTGACGATGAGTCTGGGAAGAACCTCGGGAGTGGAACGGAAGTTGTAAAGTCCGCGCTTTTCGGCTTCCTTAACCCATTCATCCGTGTAACCGTTTCCGTTAAAGATTACGCGCTTGTGTTCCTTAATGGTCTTCTGGAGCAAATCGTGGATTGCTGCGGGAAGTTTGGTCTTCGCAACGCCCTTAAGCACATCGTAGAATTTTCCGAGTTCCTCTGCCACTGCGGTGTTGAGTACCGTGTTGGGGCCTGCAACCGAGAAACTGGAACCTAAGGATCTGAACTCGAACTTGTTGCCGGTGAAGGCAAAAGGCGAAGTACGGTTTCTGTCTGTGGTATCCTTGAAGAAATGAGGAAGAACGCTGGCACCGGTTTCCATGGTAACCTTGCCCTTCTTATCAAGGAACTTGTCATTTTCGATGGCGTCGATAACTGCCATAAGTTCATCGCCGAGGAAAATGGAGATGATTGCGGGCGGTGCCTCGTTGGCGCCCAGTCTGTGGTCGTTTCCGGCACTTGCAACGGAAAGTCTCAAGAGGTCTGCGTAACCATCGACAGCTGCAATAACTGCGGAAAGGAAAAGCAGGAACTGCATGTTCTCCATGGGAGTCTTGCCGGGATCCAGCAGGTTGTCGCCAGTGTTGGTGCTGATGGACCAGTTGTTGTGCTTACCGGAACCGTTGATTCCTGCGAAGGGCTTCTCATGAAGGAGGCATACATAACCGTGCTTCTTTGCCACTTTCTTCATGACCTCCATGGTAAGCTGGTTTCTGTCTACCGCTACGTTTGTTGTATCAAAGACGGGAGCAAGCTCATGCTGGCAGGGAGCAACCTCGTTGTGCTTGGTCTTGGCGGGAATGCCCAGTTTCCAAAGCTCTTCGTCAAGTTCATGCATGTATTCCGCAACTCTGGGCTTTAAAGCTCCGAAGTAGTGATCGTCCATTTCCTGACCCTTGGGAGGCATTGCACCAAGAAGGGTTCTGCCTGTAAAGATTAGGTCTTTACGTTTTTTGTAATCTTCTTCGTCAATGAGGAAGTATTCCTGTTCGGGACCGACGGTGGTCTTTACGCTTGTAACATCGTCACGTCCGAGAAGTTTTAAAAGTTTTACTGCCTCGTTGCTTACAGCTTCCATTGAACGAAGCAAAGGTGTTTTCTTATCAAGTGCTTCACCGCTGTAGGAGCAGAATGCGGTGGGAATGCAAAGGGTTCCGTCCTTGATGAATGCGGGACTCGTAGGATCCCAGTTTGTATAGCCTCTGGCTTCGAAGGTAGCTCTGATGCCGCCTGAAGGGAAGCTGGAAGCATCAGGTTCGCCCTTTACAAGTTCTTTTCCCGAAAACTCCATGGTGATCTCACCACAGGCGCCGGGAGAAATGAAACTGTCGTGCTTTTCGGCAGTATATCCGGTCAAAGGCTGGAACCAGTGAGTAAAGTGGGTAGCTCCGTGCTCTATTGCCCATTCCTTCATGGCTACAGCCACAGCATTGGCTACGTCAAGTTCAAGATGTGTATTATTATCAATTGTCTTCCTTAATGCTTTGTAAATGTCCTTTGGGAGCTTGTCTCTCATGACCTTGTCAGAAAAAACATACTCGCCGAAGATCTCCGGTACTTTTGTTGCCATTGAATCATCCTCCTTTTTCTTTGTCTGAGCCCGCGCCACTCAGAAATTCATAAAAAAAGGGCGCCTTAGGTATTAACCTAAAGCGCCTTTGCTTTTATGTGGTTGATATTAAACTTGTTTCTTTTATTTGTCAACAGGAAATTTTGAGATATTCATTTTCTTACTCATACAAGAATACTATTTTATCACTAGTCCAAATATTGTCCTCATACTCAAACTCGATAACAGATGCATCCTTGGGCACTTCAAACGCAACTGTTCCTTTTGCTTTTCTTCCTGAAGAGAGAGTTGCGGACAATGCGTCATCCATACCGTAAAAGCCTTTACAGTTTACTCCATCCGCATAACACTCGAACGAAAAATACGAGATTGTGTGATCCGTCGATGACAGATTCTCGACCTCCAATTCGATATAAACATATTTATTTCCATCACCGGGTTTTAAGAACATGTTATCACTAACATATTCTGCAGCTTTTAAATACTTGATTCTTATATCTTTTGTCTCGATTATGTCCCCGACATGAAAAGCGCTCTCGCTTACGGAAGTATTTTTTTCAAATGTCAGTCCGCTGTCTTTCTCTCCCTCATAAATGAATTTAACCTTTTTATTACTAAAAAGGTCGTAGTCATATTCAATCTCAATTTCCTTTGCTTCTTTAGGAACTTCGAAATATACAGCTCCGTCAGACGATCTGCCGCTTGAAAGAGAAGCAGACAAATCATCATCCCGATAGGTAGCCGAACACTCATACCCGTCTGCATAGCAGTTAAAACTGTACACTGTTACTGACTGATCTGAGCTAGACTGATTATCCACATGAAAAAGGAGCCTAATATATTTATTTCCATCAGCGGGTTGCAGAAATTCATTATCACTTACATATTCACCGCTTTTGACATAAGTAATTTGCAAACCACTATTTTCAAATGTTTCCCCTACGTAATATACATTTTTCTCTTCGTTAACAGTTGAAGTCTCAGTCTTTGCCGAAGTCTCGGATTTATTCGAAGTCTTCGATTCTGTTGACGCCGAAGAAATCTCCCCAACTTTTGAAGCTGATGACGATGAACTTCCACTTCCAAGCGCCATTGCAACAAATAAGCATACACAGATTATTGTGCTAACCGCTCTTACTTTCTTTTTCATATATGTTCCTCCGTGTTTTCTTTATAATCAGCGCACTTATCAGAGCTGCGCTCCCTTCCACAAGAATGTCGATTACATCATAGGTTCCTGCCACTACACGAAAGTATTGAAGCATCTCAAATCCTACTCCAATACTGATTGAAGAAAGACTGCTTAACAAAATAGCATGCCGAGATGCGTTATAAATCAAAAAGAACGTATTGTTCATGGCAAAAAGCCATAAAAAATCCAGCAGATGATTTCTACAAATCCTTATCAGCAACGATTGTTTAAATCCCGTTCTAAATCCGCCATTGATATGTAATAAAATATCCAATCTTCGGACCCAAAATACTTCAGGGCAAAAAATAAAGTAGAACAGTCCTCCAACCACCAATGGAAGAAATACGTTGAACAATGTGTACCACGCAATTTTTCTGTTCCACCGCATACACCAAACCTCATTCATGATATGTTCACAAAATACATATCGTTGATTTGACATTTAGTGAATGTCAATTTCTCTCTGATTTTAACATACGATGTTTCAAATGACAAGCAGTGAATGTCATTCATCGAGCGTAGAGGGGGGTAAGCGATGTTCATAAACAAAACGGAAAATGGACTGAATAACCTGTGTGGAAAGACAATTGCTGTTTTAAGGAAAAAGCAAAAACTATCCCAACGGCAACTAGCGGACAAACTTCAGATTATTGGGCTGGATATAGACAAAAACGCCATCCAGCGTATAGAAGCAGGAAAGCGTTTTGTGACTGATATAGAGTTAAAAAAGATATCTGTTGCTCTTGATAGTAATATTAGCGACCTGCTGGAGGAATAACCTGTTTTTCCGTAGGATAATCACCGTCAAAGCAGGCCTTACAGATGGGCAGATCTCCCACCATTGCCGAAAAATCCTCTGCTTTTGCATAGTAAAGGGAATCCGCACCGATTCTTTGTCTGATCTCCTCGATACGGTTTTTGTTGGCAATGAGCTCCGAGTTGTCCGGCACGTCGGTACCGTAAAAGCAAGGATAAAGAAAGGGCGGTGAACTGATGCGCACGTGGACTTCCTTCGCGCCCTTCTCCTTAAGGAGTTTGATAAGGTTTGCCATGGTGGTTCCCCGAACGATGGAATCATCGATGATAACGATGCTCTTGCCCTTGACAGCGCTTTCTATCACGTTGAGTTTGAGGTGCACCGCCTCGGCCCGCTCGGCTCTTGTGGGCTTTATGAAGGTTCGGCCCATATAGCTGTTCTTGTGGAATACAAGGCTGAAGGGTATGCCTGACCGTGCGGAATACCCTTCCGCCGCCGCCAGTCCCGAATCCGGAACACCGGTAACGATATCGGCCTTCACGGGGAAGTTTTCAGCCAGCTTCTCTCCCGCACTGAACCTTGCTTCATACACGCTTTTACCGTCTATCACCGAATCAAGCCTTGCAAAGTAGATATACTCAAACACGCAGTGAGCGGCTTTCCCGCTGCAAAGCCCTGTGTCGGATACAAGGCCATTTGCTGAGACGGTTATTATCTCCCCGGGAAGTACATCCCGGACAAATTCCGCATTTACGGCAGACAAAGCACAGGATTCCGAGGCAATGACGTAGTCCTCGTTCCTTCGGCCTATGCAAAGGGGTTTAAGGCCCAGGGGGTCTCTCATGGCCACGAGTTTGCGGGGGCTCATGATGATAATGGCGAAACTGCCCTTAAGTTTTGAGGAAACGTTTTTCACCGCTTCCTCGATGGTGGCGGTTTTGGCCCGTTCTTTTGCGATCAGAAGCGCCAGAACTTCCGTATCCGTATCGCTCCTGAAGACCGTGCCTTCTCTTAAAAGTTCTTCTTTGAGAATCCCCGAATTTGCTATGTTTCCGTTATGCACCGTGGCAAGAGTGCCCTTGTGATAGTTAAAGACCACCGGCTGGGCGTTCTCGACGTTACTTCCGCCGGTGGTGGAATACCTTACGTGCCCCACACCGATGTTGCCCTTCAAATGTTCAAGCCTGTCCCCCTTAAACACTTCGCTCACCAGGCCCATTCCCTTATAGAAAGTAATGTTACCCTTCTCGCCCCCGGTATCGCAGATCGCCATTCCGGCAGATTCCTGCCCTCTGTGCTGAAGCGCGGTAAGGCCAAAGAAAATGTCCTTCGCCACTTCGGAGTTTCCGGTGTAGATGCCAAAAACACCGCATTTTTCGTTGATGGTACGCATAATGGTTCCTTTCCTGTTGGATGGAGGAATGTAAGTGTAAGATCCTTCGACTCGCTGTCGCTCGCTCAGGATGACAAAATGGCTGTCGCTCGCTCAGGATGACATGTTGGCCCGGCGAGTTAAAAAATAGTTGCAACGCCGACGATCAGCTCTTCAAGTACGTCCAGGAGCACGCGCACCGTGTCAAGGCTTGTGAACATGGTGACGTTGTTTTCGATGGCAGCACGTCTGATGGCGACACCGTCCTCGTAATGCACGCCCGAAAGGATGGCTCTGGTGTTGATAAGATATGACACGTCGCCGTTTTTGATGGCGTCGATGGTATCGTGGCTGCCTTCGCTTAACTTCCTGAAAACTTTTGTCCTGATGCCGTAATTTCTTAAATATTCGCCCGTAAGGCTGGTGGCCTCGATGTTGAATCCAAGGTCGTAGAAACGCTTTATGAGGGGCATGGCTTCGATCTTGTCTTCGTCAGCAAGAGAGACCATCACCGTGCCGTGATTCTTAAGTTTAAGGCCCGACGCGATGAGTGCTTTGTACATGGCTCTGTGAAGGGTCTTATCATAACCTATGGCCTCACCCGTTGATTTCATTTCGGGGGAGAGATAAGCGTCCATACCCTTCAGTTTCGCAAAGGAAAAAGCAGGGACTTTCACGTAGAATCTGTCGGTTCTTGGAGTCCGGTCAAATACGCCCAGACTCTTTAAGGTTTCACCCAGCATGACCTTTGTGGCAATATCCGCCATCATAAAGCCCGTGGCCTTCGAAATAAAGGGCACGGTTCTGGAAGACCTGGGGTTAACCTCGATTATGTACACGTTATCATCGGGATCCACGATAAACTGTATGTTGAAAAGACCCCTGATACCGATACCGAGGCCTAAGCGCCTTGCGTAATCGAATATGGTCTCCTTCACCTTTTCCGAAATGCTGTAGGAAGGGTATACGCTTATGGAGTCGCCGGAATGGACACCCGTACGCTCAACAAGTTCCATGATACCGGGAGTGAACACGTCGGTACCGTCGCAGATACTGTCAACCTCCACTTCCTTGCCGCGGATATATTTGTCAACAAGCACGGGACGATCCTTGTCCACTTCTGCTGCCGTTTCCAGATATCCGGTTAGATCCTTTTCTTTGGACACTATGGTCATGGCGCGTCCTCCCAGCACAAAGGAAGGGCGCACCAGCACGGGATATCCTATCTTTTCCGCCACTCTTAAGCCTTCCCCGATATCCGTTACCGCATAGCCTTCGGGCTTCGGGATGTTCAGATCTTCAAGGAGCTTTTCGAATAAGTCTCTGTCTTCGGCTCTGTCTATGGCTTCTTTGTCCGTGCCTACTATCTTCACTCCGAGGTCGCTTAAAGGCCCCGCCAGATTGATGGCGGTCTGTCCTCCCAGGGACGCGATGACACCCTCGGGCTGCTCCATCTCTATGATGTTCATGACATCTTCCACGCACAAAGGCTCAAAATAGAGTTTATCCGCGGTGGTATAGTCGGTGGACACGGTTTCGGGGTTGTTGTTTATGATTATGGCTTCAAATCCCGCGGCCCTGATGGTCTTAACGGCGTGAACCGTGGAATAGTCAAATTCCACGCCCTGGCCGATCCTGATGGGGCCTGAACCCAGCACCACGATCTTGCGCCCGGTTTCCACCACCGCCTCGTTTTCGTCCTCGTAGGTGGAATAAAAGTAGGGAATGTAACTCTTAAACTCTGAAGCGCAGGAGTCGATCATCTTGTAAACGGGCATGATCCCCGTTTCTTTTCTGAGGGCAAAGACCTCTTTTTCGGACATGCCCCAAAGAAGGCCGATCTCGCGGTCCGAAAAGCCCATTCTCTTGGCCTTCAGGAGTTCCCGCTTATCTTTCTTTGCGCCGCTCAAAGCAGCCTCCTCTTTAACGATTCCGTCAATCTTGGCCAAAAAGAAATTGTCGATGCCTGTCCGTCTGTTGATTTCTTCGGTGGTGCCACCCTTACGAAGAATCTCCGCGATGGCGAAAATACGGTCATCACGGCCCTCTTCGATGTAGGAATAAAGGCTTTCCAAAGATTCACCCGGGAATTTTTTGTCCCAAAGATGGAAATGCTTGGTCTCAAGGCTCCTTACCGCCTTAAGAAGGCTTTCCTCAAGAGTGCGACCCACGCTCATGACTTCGCCGGTGGCCTTCATCTGGGTCCCCAGACGGTTGTCCGCATCATTAAACTTATCGAAGGGGAAACGGGGCATCTTGGTGACTACATAGTCAAGGGAGGGCTCAAAGCAGGCCGGGGTATTGGCAAGCGGGATCTCGTCAAGGCGCATGCCCGTGGCGATCTTCGCAGACACCCTGGCAATGGGGTATCCGCTTGCTTTGGACGCAAGAGCTGAGGAACGGGAAACCCTGGGATTGACCTCGATCAGGTAATAATCCATGGAATCCGTATCAAGGGCGAACTGCACGTTACAGCCTCCCTCGATCTTTAATCGTCTAATGATCTTAAGGGCCGAATCCCTTAACATCTGATATTCTTTGTTGGTTAAGGTCTGAGAGGGGCAGACCACCACGGAATCGCCGGTGTGAACTCCCACGGGATCCAGGTTTTCCATGTTGCAGATAACAATGGCGGTATCGTTTGAATCCCTGATGACCTCGTATTCTATTTCTTTGTAGCCCTTAACGCTCTTTTCGATAAGAGCTTCATGTACGGGGGACAAAGCAAGGGCATTTTCAAGAATGACCCTGAATTCTTCCAGTGTTTCCGCGAATCCGCCGCCTGTACCGCCCAAAGTAAAGGCAGGTCTGATCACTAACGGGAATCCTATCTTTTCTGCCGCCGCAAAGCCGTCCTCCATGGAATTTACGTTGACGGAAGGAAGCACGGGCTCGCCGATCTCTTCGCACATTTCCTTAAAGAGTTCCCGGTCCTCCGCCATGGCTATGCCGGAAGCTTTGGTGCCCAAAAGCTCACACTTGCATTCCTTTAGGACACCTTCTTTTTCAAGCTCCATGGCAAGGTTAAGGCCGGTCTGGCCTCCGAGGCCCGGCAAAATGGCGTCGGGGCGCTCACGGCGTATGATCTTTGCCATAAATTCCAAAGTCAAAGGCTCCATGTAGACCTTGTCCGCAATGGCGGAGTCCGTCATGATGGTGGCGGGATTTGAGTTACAAAGCACCACTTCGTAGCCCTCTTCCTTTAAGGCAAGGCAGCCCTGGGTCCCCGCGTAGTCAAATTCCGCGGCCTGGCCGATAACGATGGGGCCCGAACCGATCACCAGTATTTTGTGTAAATCCGTACGTTTAGGCATGGCTCGCCTCCATTAATCCGATGAATTTATCAAAGAGATAACCGCTGTCGTTGGGACCGGGGGCGCTTTCCGGATGGAACTGAACACCGAAGACACGGTCTTTGGCGCACTCGATCCCCTCCACGGTATTATCGAGAAGATTTATATGTGTGACGGAAAGCCCCGTTCCTTGGAGGCTTTCTTCTTTGACTGCGTAGGAATGGTTCTGGGAAGTGATCTCGATCTTGTCGGTAAGAAGGTTCTTAACGGGATGGTTTCCCCCTCTGTGACCGAACTTAAGCTTATAGGTCTTGGCGCCGTACGCAAGAGAAATGATCTGATGGCCGAGACAGATACCGAAAATGGGGAATTTGCCCTTAAGAAGCCTGATGGCGTTAATTACAGGCACAGCATCCTCCGGGTCTCCGGGGCCGTTTGAAATGAAAATTCCGTCGGGATTTAAACTCTGTATGTAGGAAGCATCGCTGTCAAAGGGAATCCTTATGACGGTAACTCCCTTTGCGTTAAGGCTCCTTACTATGTTTTCCTTCATGCCGCAATCTATGGCAGCAACCCTGAAACGCTCGTTCTTTGCCGGATAGATAACGGTTTCTTTGGGGCTCACACGGCTTACCTGGTCGTGGGGCGAATCGGTTTCAGCCAGGATCCGCAGGCACTCCCCGACAGATCTGTTCACATCGGTGATGATGGACCTGACGGTACCCTTTTCTCTGATTATGCGGGTAAGCTTTCTGGTATCGATCCCGGTAATACCAACGATGCCGAACCTTTCCATGGTCTCCGACATGGTTTCTTCGGACCTGAAGTTGGACGGATGATCGTTATAATCCCGCACGATAAAGCCGCTGACCGAGGGATGCGCGCACTCAAAGTCGTCAGGGTTAATTCCGTAGTTACCGATAAGGGGATAAGTCATTACCACCGTCTGGTCGGTGTAGGAAGGGTCGGAAAGAATTTCCTGATATCCTGCCATGGAGGTGTTGAAAACAAGCTCGGAAATCCTGTCTTCGGTACTCCCGAAGGAAATACCCGTGAATTCTTCGCCTGATTCAAGCACCAGTTTTCGGGGAAGTGAATTGTGCATGTGTTTACTCTTTCTTTATGATTTTGATTACAGCTGTTATTGTTTAGAAATTGACTCTTTAGGTCAAAGTCTGCGAAAGCGCTCCATTGCTTCCTTTGTGTCCGTCGGATCTCCGAAAGCCGTCAGGCGGAAGTACCCTTCGCCGCACTTTCCGAAGCCCGAGCCCGGAGTACCCACCACATTTGCTTTGTTGAGAAGCAAGTCGAAAAATTCCCAGGAAGTTAAGCCCTCAGGGGTCTTAAGCCAGATGTAGGGCGCATTGACACCGCCGTAAACGCGGTAGTTCATGCCCGCAAGGCTGTCTCTGATAAACCGGGCGTTCTCCATGTATTCCCGGACCTGCTTTTTTACGGCCGCCGCCCCTTCGGGACTGTATACTGCTTCCCCCGCACGCTGGATGATATAGGGGGCGCCGTTATATTTGGTGGCATGCCTGCGTGCCCAGAGCTTGTTAAGGGATACCCCTTCTCTGACAAGGGCCTTTGGAACCACGGCGTAACCGAGTCTCAGCCCCGTAAATCCCGCATTCTTTGAAAAAGAATGAAGTTCGATGGCAACTTCTTTGGCGCCTTCGCACTCATAGATCGAGTGGGGGATGTTTTGCTCCGTAATGTAAGCTTCATAGGCTGCATCGTAGATAATCACGGAGTCGTTCTTTCGGGCATAGTCCACAAACTTCTGAAGTTCGGCCTTGGTTATCACGGCACCTGTAGGGTTGTTCGGAAAACAAAGGTAGATAATGTCGGCCCTCTCCCCGGGAAGATCGGGTACAAAACCGTTCTCCGCCGTGCAGGGCATGTAGATGATCCTGCGGCCTGCCATGATATTGGTATCGGCATAAACGGGATAAACCGGGTCAGTTACCGCCACTGTGTTTTCTTTATCAAATATTTCCTGAATGTTTCCGCAATCGCTCTTGGCTCCGTCGGACACAAAGATCTCGTCGGGCTCTATGTCGCAGCCGCGACTCCTGTAATCCGACTCGCTGATAACGTTTCTTAAGAATTCATAACCCTTGTCGGGGGCGTAACCCCTGAAGGTTTCTGCTTTTCCCATCTCGTTGACCGATTGGGTCAGCGTATTCAAAACAGGCTCCGCTATGGGCTTTGTGACATCCCCTATGCCGAGCCTTATTATTCTTTTATCGGGATTTTCGGCACTGTATTTCTTTACCCGCGTCGCAATCTCCGAAAACAGATAGTTGTCGGAGAGATTTAAATAGTTTTTGTTAATCTTCATTTATTTGTCCTTCACTCTCTGTATTCATAGGTTCCCGAAAACACGGTTTTTGCGGGACCCGTCATGTAGATCCGATTATCGCTTTCGTCCCAGTTTATATTGATGTCGCCGCCTCTTACGTGAACCGTGACGTTTCTTTCGGTTCTTCCTTCAAGCACCGCAGCCACCACGGATGCGCAGCACCCCGTACCGCAGGCAAGGGTCTCGCCGGCGCCTCTCTCCCAGACCCGCATTTTGATTTCGGAAGGTGAGATAACCTCGATAAATTCGGTATTCACGCGGTTTGGAAACATTTCGTGATGCTCAAAGAAGGGGCCGATCTCGGTAAGGGGAAGTGTGTCAAGCGAAGGCGTGTGGGATTTACTGTCAAGTAGGCTTTCGGATTTGTTTTTGGCTTTTCTTCCCGCCTCTTCAAACGTGTCCATGAAAATGACGCCGTGAGGATTTCCCATGGAAACACAGGTCACTTTTGCGGTGACATCTCCTGCCTTTATGGGGACAGCTACGGCTGCTTTGACCCCTGCAGGCGCATCAAGAACAGTGAGAAGCTTTTCGGATACCTTGACCGGAACCTCTGAAGCCTCAAGAATAGGTTCTCCCATGTCGACCTTCACGGTTTCGACGCATCCGTTTCGCGTAAAGACCTCGATGTTCTTGATCTTTCCCATGCTTTCGACAGTGAATTTTTCCCCGGAAACATAGCCTCTGTCGTAAACGAGCTTGGCCACGCATCTGATCCCGTTACCGCACATTTCACCCCGGGAACCGTCGGAATTGTACATCTCCATTTCGAAGTCGGCGATCTTAGACCTATTCACGAAGATCAGGCCGTCGGAGCCGACACCGAAGTGCCTGTCGCTGATGAGTCTTGCCAGTTTTGCTTTGTCCGAGTAGTCGTTTACGAACCCGACGCAGTCTATGTAGACATAGTCGTTGCCGCAACCCTCCATTTTAACAAATTCCGCTTTCATCACACCAATACCTCAAAAAATAAGAGCGACAAAGACACACGGAATAATCCGCGACGCCTTTGTCGCTCTGTACTGTTTAATATTTTACATCGAGGTTAGGATTTGTCAACCGAAAAAAATGTGTGGGCCCTGGGCGGAACCGCAAGCAATTTTTTCGGCCTGATGCTTTTCACTAAATTCGAAGCACCTTCCATAAACAGACCGCCACTGCGGGACTCGCCGCGCGCTCACACTGTTTCACAATTTACACGTTCTACATCGTGCGCTTGGGCTCAAACAATCCTCGTGACGGCCCATGAAAGGCACTTCTCATTAAGTGAGCCGCATAGGGCCTGCAAAAATTCTTCGGTTCCCGCCCGGGGGTAATGCTCTTCAGCACAATCATTTTACAAAAATACCCCGTGAATTTCTCACGGGGTAAATATCATTCAGTGCTTCTTTGCGGTGCCGCCGTAGGTGCCGTAGAGGTATAGGGGACCGTAGATGGGAATTTCGGGGTCGGGTTTGGCGAGGCGTCCCGGGATCGTAACTAAATAATCCATGTCCTCATATGTGTAGGAAAAAGCAAGGGTAATGCTCGGGTTCTCTGCCAAGAGCTTCATTATATCGTAGTTAAGCACACTGTCCCTGTTCCAGGTAACCGTCTGATTGCCGCCAAGGGCTCGGGCGTATTCAATGGCACTCTTAAGGTCTGCAAAATAATCGACGGAATCCCCCTGAGGCGTCGAAGGCGCAGGGTTAGGAGGCATTGAAGGTCCCGAGGATGCAGCTTCTACAGTAACATTTATGGTACTGAAGGCCGATATATAGTCGGTCTTATAATCTCCGTTATACTGCTCCGCGAACACCTTTAACTTATAGTCTCCGTCTGCAAGGCCGGAAGGAATCGTAATACTTGTTCCTGTGCTGGAAGCACTGTTATTGGCGATTCTTCCGTAGTAAAGGGGCAAATTCTCATTGGCGGTACTTACAAGTATTGCGGATACATACTCATTTGAGCCTGTGTTTGCTCCGCTGTAGCTTACGGTAATGTTATTTCCTGCAGCCACAACCCCACTGTCAACGCGTGATGCAGAAAAGCCCGCGTGTCCGCTTGCGCCACTCCCGAAAGTTCCGTCATCAAGAAGCGTTACCTTCCAATCATTACCCGAATAGTTTCCCACTGCCGTAAGGGCTCCCGCACCTACTGTGCCGGATGATTTGCCGCTCACCGCGGCAGATGTAAAGATGACAGCTGAAAGATTTAAATTGAAGGCGGGACGAACGGTATATATAACGTAGGTGGCAACGTAGCCAATCGTGTTCACGGCACCGAAGTCGAGGACAACCGCGGCAAAGTAACCATCGTCGCCCGGCGAGCGCAGCCACCAAATTCCCTTGCCACTATAATCTTGTGCACCCTGACCGGTTGCATAAGTTGTATTAAAAGCTATACGGCTGCCATCATTCGTGAATCCATATGTTCCGTCCTCTACCTCTGCGATTGACAGAAGAAACACTTTATCGTCTGTATCATTACCACCGGGTGTACTGTGATCTGGATTAGCAGAATTAACAACCGATGAAACTGCTATAGATGATTTTTCCGTCTCCGAAAAAGCAGTGTCTATAAACATACCGTTTAACCATGCATGAAGCGTACATGTCTCCCATGTGACTGAAGTATAACTATCGTCGTACTGCTTACAGTCTAGGTTTTTGTCTGCAAGCAAAAACAGCCTGCTGCCCGAATTCTGCAGCACTCTCCACTTGATTGGATCTCGATTGTAGCCATTGTTTCCGTCGCTGCTCTGCAGATACGTTCCGAAATACACGTTACTCGCCTGAGCGCCTTCAATATTGGCAGCCACACCGTTAGTCAAGATCTGCAGCGCTTTCCTGGTTCCCGCTGCATATGCCTTCTCCGTAGGATACAACCCCGCAAGATTCGACACCGCAAGGGAAAGGGCAAGGATTGCGCCGCCAATCGTTTTGCAGATTTTTCCGATTGTTGTCTTTTTCGTGGGATTATTCTTTTTCAAGTCCCGAAGTAGTTTTTCCATGATCAATTCTCCTTCTTTTTAACGATTTTCTGTATAGGATTGGGGTCTGTAAAACCCCCTCATATATATAGATACCTAAAATTGAAAATCTCCCAAGGTAAATTGAAATTTTTTTATATTTTTTGTTCGTCTTGCAAATTGCCTTGCTTTGTATTATGATTTCAACACTGACTTCTCCGTTCGGAGAAACGACAACCGGCATCCCGGTTTCGAATTCCCACGATTTGTTTTTTTCGGTGCGTGTTATCGTGCGCTTTCCATTGACACCATATATGACACCATTTATACTTAAGAAGGAGGATTAAATGTCGAAATTTGACAAACTGTTACACCGAATCCGCTCACTAGACAAGAGTCTGCGTTTTGATGAGCTTAGAAAGGTTCTGGAATTTTACGGATACTCCATGAGCGGGCCATCGGGTGGAAGCAGTCATAAGACGTTCCGTAAAGAAGGTCATAACCCGATAACTATCCCACAACATGATCCAATAAAGATTGCATACATCTTGTTGGTAAAAGCAGTTGTAGAAAGTGTGGAAGAGCATGAAGAAAACAATTGACTACTA
>Ga0129306_1002535_pt1 | contig 15783 bp, 10 predicted proteins | sample P827metagenome_FD_94438 | JGI IMG/M metagenome (GOLD analysis project Ga0129306, IMG submission 94438) | Capybara group fecal microbial communities from Wisconsin, USA - P827 metagenome | ecosystem: Host-associated > Mammals > Digestive system > Large intestine > Fecal | place: USA: Wisconsin...
CCCGTCTATAAGCGTGCCCGTGCCGGTATTGGCTATCTGGCTCAGGAGGCTTCTGTGTTCCGTAAGATGTCGGTGGAGGACAATATCCTCTCTGTGCTGGAAATGACGGGTAAACCCCGTGATTATCAGTTGGAGAAACTGGAGAGCCTGATTAATGAGTTTCGTTTGCAGAAAGTTCGCAAGAACAAAGGTGACCAGTTGTCGGGTGGTGAGCGTCGCCGTACGGAGATAGCCCGGTGTTTGGCCATTGAACCGAAATTCATTATGCTCGACGAACCGTTTGCAGGTGTCGACCCTATCGCTGTGGAAGATATCCAGCAGATTGTGTGGCAATTGAAATATAGGAATATCGGTATTTTGATTACTGACCATAATGTACATGAGACGCTGAACATCACAGACCGTGCCTATCTGTTGTTCGAAGGCCGTATCCTGTTTAAGGGTACTCCCGACGAACTGGCCGTCAATCCTATCGTCAAGGAGAAGTATCTCGGTTCTAACTTCGTGCTTCAGAAAAAGGACTTTGCCCAGATGGCAGAGCAACGTGCTCGTAAGTGGGGATTGGACGGATAGAAAACCTACAACGAAATATGAAGAACATTCTGATGATAATGGTTGTACTGCTATGTCCTTTGACTTTGCAGGCACAGCCTCTGAAGGCATTCCCCACAGCAGAAGGCTTTGGTAAGTTTGCTTCTGGTGGACGGGGAGGAAAAGTGGTGGCAGTCACCAACCTTAATGATAGCGGAGAAGGCTCGCTGCGATGGGCTTTGACGGAGGTTGGACGAGAAAATGCCACCATCGTGTTCCGCGTTAGTGGTGTCATCACACTGGAGAAGGATATCCGGGCTAAATTGCACCATGTGACCATCGCCGGACAGACTGCTCCTGGCGAAGGAATCCTCTATCGGGGAGGGAAGCTGAATCTGGGTGGTTCCAGGAATGTGATTATACGTAACCTTCGCGGACGTATAGGATTGCGTGGCGACAAGGACTTTATCAAGGGTGGCTCTATCGGTATTGAGAATGCTGACACTATTATTATAGACCATTGTTGTTTTGGATGGAGTGGGGAAGAGAATATGACGATCTACGACAACCATTTTACAACGGTTCAATGGTGTATCGTTCATGAAGGACTGTATAATGCCGGTCACCAGAAAGGTAATCGCAGTTATGGCTGTCAGTGGGGCGGTTCTCCAGCTACGTTCCATCATAATCTGTTGGCACACAACTACAACCGTAGTGCCCGACTGAATGGCGCGTCTAACCATAGTCAGGATCGCAACGTGTTTATGGAGTATCAGAATAACGTCAACTACAATTGGGGTAAGCCCAACAGCTGCTATGGCGGTGAGAACGAGGCGGGCGAGGGTAGCACCCATGAGTGTAATTTCGTGGGCAACTATTACAAACCGGGCCCAGCGACTCCTGCTAATTGTTTCTTTATGCAGTTGTCGAAGGCTCGTAAGGGTAAGACGCTTACAGGACCTTCCCTCTGGTTCTTCAGTGGTAACAAGATGGAAGGTGATAAGGCCGTCACGAAAGATAACTGGCTGGCAGTAGACAATCAGACAGGTTTTGATGTCAAAGAACTGAAATCTGTCAAACTCGTATATCCCTCTGTCTTCTATCCCGAAAAGAACGCTTTCGACTACGAGGTGTACAAGACGCCGGTGGAAAGTGCTGACAAGGCCTACAAGAATGTGCTTTCCAAGGCAGGAACCATTCGTCGAGATGCGGTAGAGCGCCGTGTTGTAGCTGAGGTGCGCAATGGTAGTGCCAGTTATCATGGTACACAAGGTGGTGCGGGCTTTATCGACTCTCCTGCCGATGCTGAGGGATGGCCCTTGTATGCTAAGGCTGAACCTATTGTAGATCAGGACCACGATGGGATGGATGATGCCTGGGAACAGAAAAACGGACTTGATCCAATGAATCCGGAAGACCGTAACATCGTTTTGTCAAATGAAGGGTATACGGCTCTCGAAGTCTACTTAAACAGTCTGATGGGTGAAAAGATTCTCGTTAAAAAAGGTAATTTTCGTCGTTAATATTAGGTGATTACGCAGATTTTTTGTACCTTTGCACGCTCAAAACGGAATATATAATATAAATAAGGTATAAAGAGATGAATATTTCATTTGAAGCTCCTGACAAGATTAATGGTTTGATGACCATTACACTGGAGACGGCTGACTATCAGCCTGAGGTCGACAAGACCCTGAAAGACTATCGTAAGCGTGCAAACATTCCCGGATTCCGTCCCGGTCAGGCTCCGATGAGCATGATTAAGCGTCAGTTCGGTCCTTCTGTGAAGGTGGACGCTGTTAACAAAATCCTGGGTGAGAAACTCTATGAGTATGTTCGCGAGAACAAGATTCAGATGTTGGGCGAGCCCCTTCCCAGTGATCAGCAAGAGCAGCTTGACTTTGAGAGCGAGCAGCCTCTGACTTTCAAGTTTGATATTGCTGTGGCTCCTGAATTCAAGGTAGAGTTAACCGCTAAGGATAAGGTTCCTTATTACAATATTACTGTTGATGACAAGCTCATCGACCAGCAAGTGGAGATGTACCAGAGCCGTAGCGGTCGCTACGAGAAGGTGGAGAATTTCGATGCTGAGCAGCGTGATATGCTGAAGGGTGACCTTCGTGAGCTTGATGCTGAGGGTAATGTCAAGGAAGGTGGTATCACCGTTGCTGATGCTGTGCTGATGCCTCAGTATATGAAGGTTGACGATCAGAAGAAGCTTTTCGACGGTGCAAAACTGGGTGATATCATTACCTGGAATCCCCGTAAGGCTTATCCCGAGAGCGATGTAGAGGTAAGCTCACTGCTGAAGATTCAGAAGGAAGAGGTGAAGGATCACGAGGGTGACTTCACATACCAGATTACTGAGATTAGCCGCTTTGTGAAGGCTGAGGTAAACCAGGAGTTGTTTGACCAGACCTTCGGTGAGGGGACTGTGAAGGACGAGAAGGAGTTCCGCCAGAAGATTGCCGACATCATCAGCCAGCAGTTCAAGGCCGATTCTGACTATAAGTTCCTGTTGGACGTTCGCGCCCATGTCGAGAAAAAGGTTGGTAAGCTGGAGTTCCCCGAGGCTCTGCTGAAGCGTGTCATGCTGAACAACAACAAGGATAAGGGTGAGGATTTCGTAGAGAAGAACTTTGAGGCTAGCATCAAGGAACTTGGCTGGCACCTGATGAAAGAGCAGCTTGTTGCCGCTCAGGATATCAAGGTGGAAGATGCCGATCTGAAGAATGTTGCCAAGGAGGCTGCCCGTGCTCAGTTTGCTCAGTATGGTATGTCGAATGTTCCCGAAGAGTATCTTGACAACTATGCTCAGGAGATGTTGAAGAAGCGTGAGAATGTTGACGGTCTCGTTGATCGTGCTGTTGACGTGAAACTGACTGCAGCCCTGAAAAACGTCATAAAACTTGATGAAAAAGACATCACAATGGAGGACTTCCAGAAGATGTTACAGGAAAAATAAGAGCTCTTTAAAGTTCTTTAACCAAAAATAAAGTCGGAAGGTTTTGCGTTCCGACTTTTTTTATGTAATTTTGTATTTACTTATGACGATGCATATGAATAATGATTTTAGAAAATACGCTACCAAGCACCTTGGAATCAATGGTCTGGTGCTTGACGAAGTAATGAGCGCACAGGCTCAGTATCTCAATCCTTACATCCTGGAGGAACGTCAGTTGAACGTGACGCAGATGGATGTGTTTTCCCGTTTGATGATGGATCGTATCATCTTTCTCGGTACGCAGATAGACGATTATACGGCCAATACGCTGCAGGCCCAGTTGCTGTATCTTGACTCAGTAGATTCTGGCAAGGATATCAGTATTTACCTGAATTCGCCTGGCGGCAGCGTGACAGCCGGACTTGGAATCTACGACACCATGCAGTTCATCTCAAGCGATGTGGCCACTATCTGTACGGGAATGGCTGCCTCTATGGCCGCAGTCTTGTTGGTTGCAGGTACGGAAGGCAAACGCTCTGCCCTGCCACATAGCCGTGTGATGATTCACCAGCCTCTGGGAGGTGTTCAGGGACAGGCTTCGGATATCGAGATTGAGGCCAAAGAGATTATGAAATTCAAGAAGGAACTGTACACGATTATTTCTGAGCATTCGCACACTCCGTATGATAAGGTTTGGAACGATTCCGACCGTAATTACTGGATGACTGCTGAAGAGGCAAAGGAATACGGTATGATTGATCAGGTATTGGCAAAGAAATGATAAAGAAACGTTGTAACTTTTGTGGACGGACGGAAAGGGAAGTGAAACTTCTGATCACAGGTGTAGATGGTTGCATCTGTGAAGATTGCGCTGTGCAGGCGTATCAGGTGGCATCAGCCAATGGTTTTGGTCCTGATGCCAAGAAAAACACTTCTCCTTTCAAGTCGAAACGTTTGCCGAAACCCAAGGAAATCAAGGAACATCTGGATCAGTATGTGATAGGTCAGGATGAGGCCAAGCGTTTCCTCTCAGTAGCTGTCTACAACCATTTTAAGCGTTTGCAACAGCCAGACGATAAGGAAGGCGTAGAAATTGAGAAGTCAAACATTATCATGGTGGGTTCGACGGGAACAGGTAAGACCCTGTTGGCTCGGACTATCGCCAAGATGCTTGATGTTCCCTTCACCATTGTCGATGCAACGGTGTTTACTGAGGCTGGTTATGTGGGAGAAGATGTGGAGAGTATTCTTACCCGACTGCTGCAGGTGGCTGACTATAATGTGGAGGCTGCCCAGCGTGGTATCGTCTTCATCGATGAAATTGACAAAATCGCCCGCAAGTCGGACAATCCCTCTATTACCCGTGATGTGAGCGGTGAGGGCGTTCAACAGGGACTGCTGAAACTGCTGGAAGGAACGGTGGTTAACGTTCCTCCCCAGGGTGGGCGTAAGCATCCTGACCAAGAGTACATCCATGTAGACACACATAATATATTATTTATTTGTGGTGGTGCTTTCGACGGCATCGAACGGAAGATAGCCCAACGACTCAATGCTCACGTGGTGGGTTATACTTCGGTGCAGAATGTGCGAAAAATCGACAAGCAGGATCTGATGAAATATATCCTGCCACAAGATTTGAAGTCGTTTGGACTTATTCCGGAGCTTATAGGTCGTCTGCCTGTGCTGACTTACCTGAATCCGCTTGACCGCGAGGCATTGACAAAAATCCTTACGGAACCGAAAAATTCTATTGTAAAACAATATGTGAAGTTGTTTGAGATGGATGGTATCAAACTGACCTTCACTCCTGAAGCCCTGGGTGTTATCGTCGACAAGGCGGTAGAGTATAAACTCGGAGCTCGCGGACTGCGTTCCATCGTAGAATGTATTATGATGGATACAATGTTTGAAATACCATCAAAACGTACTAAATCCTATGAAGTGACTGCGGAGTATGCAACAAAGCAACTTGACAAATCACATTTAAATTAGGGCGTGTAAACGCCTCAGAAAGTCTATGGCAAAAAAGAAACAAAATCTCACGGAAGCCCTGAAGAAATATTTCGGCTTTGACAAATTCAAAGGCGATCAGGAGGCTATTGTACAGAATGTCCTTGATGGCAGGGATACCTTTGTGCTGATGCCTACCGGTGGAGGCAAATCCTTGTGCTATCAATTACCTTCGCTGCTGATGGAGGGTACAGCAATTGTCATTTCGCCCCTGATAGCCCTGATGAAGAATCAGGTAGACATTATCAGCTCTATGAGTGATGAGGGAACGGCTCACTACCTTAACTCGTCGCTTAACAAGGCGGCTATAGATCAAGTGAAAGCTGATATCTTGGCCGGTCGTACCAAATTGCTGTATGTGGCACCTGAATCATTGACGAAAGAAGACAATGTAGAGTTTCTGAAGCAGGCAAAGATTTCGTTCTATGCGGTCGATGAGGCTCATTGTATTTCAGAATGGGGTCATGACTTCCGTCCGGAATACCGTCGTATCCGTCCGATTATCAATGAGATAGGTAATGCACCGGTTATCGCCCTGACAGCAACGGCTACTGATAAGGTTCGTACGGATATCAAGAAGAACTTGGGTATTGTGGATGCCGATGAGTTCAAAAGCTCGTTCAACCGTCCCAACTTGTATTATGAAGTACGTCCGAAGACCAAGGAGGTGGACAAAGATATTATCAAGTTTATCAAACAACACCCAGGCAAGAGTGGTATAATCTATTGCCTTTCCCGAAAGAAAGTTGAGGAGTTGGCCGAGATCTTAAAAGCCAATGACATCAGGGCGGCAGCTTACCATGCTGGGTTGGAGTCCACGTTACGTTCTCAGACTCAGGATGATTTCCTCATGGAGCGCATTGAGGTGATTGTAGCCACTATCGCCTTTGGTATGGGTATAGACAAGCCGGATGTGCGTTTTGTCATACACTATGACATCCCTAAGTCGCTTGAAGGTTATTATCAGGAAACTGGTCGCGCTGGTCGTGATGGCGGTGAAGGTTTGTGTATCACCTTCTATGCCTATAAGGACTTGCAGAAACTGGACAAGTTTATGGAGGGCAAGCCTGTTGCTGAGCAGGATATTGGCCGTCAGTTGTTGGCAGAGACAGCTGCCTATGCTGAGACGTCTGTCTGCCGCCGTAAGATGCTGCTTCACTATTTTGGTGAGGAATACCATGAGGAGAACTGTCACAACTGTGATAACTGCCTGCATCCCAAGACAAAGATTGAGGCCGAACAGCAACTGATTATCGTACTCAATACGGTTCGTGCCTTGAAAGAAAATTTCCGTTCTGACTATATAATAGACTTCGTCGTTGGTCGTGAGACGGAAGAAATTCTGGCTCATAAGCACCAGAATCATGAATTGTTTGGCGCGGGTGAGGATTTTGAGGAGAAACATTGGAATCCCGTCATTCGTCAGGCCTTGATAGCCGGTTATTTGAAGAAAGATGTAGAGAACTATGGCTTGTTGAAAATCACGTCGGACGGCAAGAAGTTCTTGAAGAAGCCCACGTCCTTTGAGATCGTAGAGGATAATGAGTTCTCTGAGGATTACGAGTCTACCACTGACCACGACGGTGTGACAAGTGCACTCGATCCCACTTTGCATGCTATGTTGAAAGACCTCCGCAAGAAAGTCAGTCGGCGAATGGAGCGTCCTCCTTATGTTATTTTCCAGGATGTGTCCATCGAACAGATGGCCACTGACTACCCGATGACGCTGGAGGAACTGAAGAATATTCAAGGTGTTGGTGAAGGTAAGGTAAAACAGCCTTATGCCAAGGAGTTTGTCGATCTGATTAAGCGTTATTGCAAAGAGAATGACATTGTCCGCCATGCAGACCTCCGTGTTCGTACTGTAGCCAAGAAATCTATTCTGAAAGTGAAGATTATCCAGGCTATCGACCGCCAGATAGCTCTCGACGATATTGCTACGGCTCAAGGACTTGAGTTTGAAGAGCTGCTCGACGAGGTGGAGGCTATTGTTTATAGCGGAACCAAGTTGAATATCGACTATTTTCTGGAAGAGGTGATGGACGAGGACCATGTTGATGATATCTACGACTATTTTGCCGATAGCGAAACCGATTCGCTGGAAGCTGCACTCGACGAATTGGGGCAGGAATGCTCCGAAGATGAGATTCGACTAGTGCGTATCAAGTTTATATCAGAAATGGCCAACTGATTTTTCGCCTTAAATCGTGTTAATATTGCGTGCAAATGACTGCTATCTCAGAAAAAAGCAGTAAATTTGCACGCAATAAAATTTAAGGAGTATATTTATGTCATCATTTATTGCAGACAAGATTGTTATGGATGGACTGACTTTTGACGATGTCCTGTTGATTCCCGCTTATTCAGAGGTGCTGCCTAAGACGGTAGAGTTGCGAACCCGCTTTTCTCGAAACATCGAGTTGAACGTGCCTTTTGTGACAGCCGCTATGGATACCGTTACCGAAAGTCAGATGGCTATTGCCATTGCTCGTGAAGGAGGTATTGGTGTCATTCACAAGAACATGTCGATTGAGGACCAGGCCCGTCAGGTGGCTATCGTGAAGCGTGCGGAGAATGGTATGATCTACGACCCCGTAACCATTCGTCGTGGTTCTACGGTGAAGGATGCGTTGGACATTATGTCAGAGTATCATATTGGCGGTATCCCCGTTGTTGACGAGGAAAACAGACTGGTTGGCATCGTTACCAACCGTGACCTCCGTTTTGAGCGTCGTCTGGACAGGAAAATTGATGATGTGATGTCGAAGAATCATCTTGTGACGACACATCAGCAGACCGACTTGACGGCCGCAGCACAGATTCTGCAGGAGAATAAGATTGAGAAGTTGCCGGTAGTCGACAAGGATAATCACCTCGTCGGATTGATTACCTATAAGGATATTACCAAAGCCAAAGACAAGCCTATGGCTTGCAAGGATGAGAAAGGCCGTTTGCGCGTGGCAGCAGGTGTTGGTGTGACTTTTGACACCCTCGACCGTATGCAAGCTCTGGTAAATGCTGGCGTTGATGCTATTGTCATTGATACGGCTCATGGTCATTCCAAGAGCGTGATTGAGAAACTGCGTGAAGCAAAGGCCTCTTTCCCCCAAATAGACATTGTAGTAGGTAATATCGCTACTGGTGAAGCCGCCAAGATGTTGGTTGACAATGGTGCTGATGCCGTAAAGGTTGGTATTGGCCCGGGCTCAATCTGTACCACTCGCGTCGTAGCCGGTGTGGGTGTTCCTCAGTTAAGTGCCGTCTATGATGTTTATAGTGCGTTGAAGGGTACAGGTGTCCCCTTGATTGCTGATGGCGGTTTGCGCTATTCTGGTGATATCGTGAAGGCATTGGCTGCTGGTGGATCTTGTGTGATGATTGGTTCTCTGGTTGCTGGTACCGAGGAAAGTCCTGGTGATACCATTATCTATAATGGCCGTAAGTTCAAGAGCTATCGTGGTATGGGTTCTCTGGAGGCAATGGAACATGGTTCTAAGGATCGCTATTTCCAGGCAGACACCAAGGATGTCAAGAAGTTGGTACCCGAGGGTATCGCCGGACGTGTACCTTACAAAGGTACTGTTCAGGAGGTTATCTACCAGATGGTTGGTGGTTTACGTTCTGGTATGGGATACTGTGGAGCTGCTACCATCGAGAAGTTGCATGATGCTAAGTTCACCCGTATTACCAATGCCGGTGTTAATGAGAGTCATCCACACGATATTACCATCACCAGTGAGGCTCCTAACTATTCTCGTCCCAACGATTAATCAATGAAGAAAATTATCATATCCCTTTTCCTCGTTGTTGTCCCGTATGCTGCGATATTATCGCAGCCCAAGGGCGATCCTACTGTCATGACGGTGGCAGGTGTTCCTGTGCCTCGCTCTGAATTCGAGTATTCCTACAACAAGAACAATACCGATGGAGTGATTGACAAGAAAACGGTGGAAGAGTACGTCGACCTTTTTGTTAATTATAAATTGAAGGTGCAGGCAGCTTTGGATGCCCATATAGATACCACACAGGCTTTCTTGAAAGAGTTTGCTGAGTACCGTGACCAGCAGATACGTCCTTCCTATGTGACGGATGCTGATATGCTGGCAGAGGCGCATCGTGTCTATGACCAGACTAAGGAAGGTATCGGTCCTCAGGGGCTTATCCTACCCGCCCATATCCTGATGTTGATTCCTCAGAAAGCTACGAAGGAACAGCAAGAGGAGGCTAAGCGTCGTGTCGATTCTGTGTATCAGGCTTTACAGGCAGGTGCTGACTTTGAGGAATTGGCGAAGAAGGTGTCACAGGATCCAGGCTCAGCCCGTAATGGCGGTGTCATTGGATGGTGTAGCCGTAACCAGTTGGTCAAGGAGTTTGAAGATGCCGCTTTTGCCTTGCAGCCAGGAGAGATGAGTCGTCCTGTGCTCTCGCCTTTTGGATGGCATATTATCCTGATGAAGGAACGGAAACAGTTGGAGCCGTTTGAGGAGCATAAGGAGAATATCCTGAAATTCTTGGAACAGCGCAATGTCCGCAACGCTATTACGGAGCGGAAGTTGGATGCAATGGTTAATGCCTCAGAGGGTAGGTTGACCAAGCAGCAGCTATTAGAGGAACGTGCTGATTCATTGGCAGCTGTCGATCCTGAGATGCGTTACTTGATTAAGGAATATCATGACGGCTTGCTGCTCTATGAGATCAGTAATCGTCTCATTTGGGACAAGGCAGCCAAGGACGAGGAGTCGCTGGCTCTTTATTTCCAGAGGAACAAGAAGAAATATAAGTGGGATGAGCCCCGCTTCAAGGGCATGGCCTACCATGTGAAGGAGCAGGCGGACGTCAAAGCGGTTGCTAAGTGCGTCAAGAAGCTGAAGTTCGAGGATTGGAACGAAGCCCTTCGCACCACGTTTAATAACGACTCCGTTCTTCGGATTCGTGTGGAGAAGGGTCTCTTCAAAAAGGGAGACAACCCACTCGTTGACCGTGAGGTGTTCAAAGTGCAAGATGCCAAGGTGGATAGTGTCAAGGGATATCCCATTGATGCCGTTCATGGTAAATTGCTCAAAAAGCCTGAAGACTATACCGATGTACGTGCCCTGGTTACTGCTGACCTGCAGGATGAGATGGAACGCCTTTGGGTGGAAGAACTTCGTGCGAAATATCCCGTGGTTATCAATACGGAAATACTAAAGACAATCAATAAACATGAATAAAAGAAATCTAGTCGTTCTAGTACTACTAGTTTCACTAGTCTCACTAGTAAATGCTCAGGAAAAGACCGATAGTGCAGCAAAAGCACCTACGCCAACAGGAACTGTAGTCGATGAGGTTATCTGGGTTGTTGGTGATGAAGCGATCCTGAAATCCGACGTAGAAGCGATGCGTATACAAGGACAGCAGGAAGGATTGCACTGGTCTGGTGATCCAGACTGTTCCATCCCAGAGCAGATAGCTGTTCAGAAGTTGTATCTGAATCAGGCTATTATCGATAGTGTTCAGGTGACGGATTCTGAAATTGCCCAGGCTGTAGAGCAATATCTGGAAAATATGGTGACTGCTATTGGTTCCCGTGAGAAGCTGGAAGAGTATCACAAGAAGAATATCAGTCAGATTCGTGCTGACCTGCGCGAGTCCTATCGTGAGCGCCAGATGGTACAGGGCATGCAGCAGAAACTAGTGCAGGACATCGCCGTGTCACCTGCGGAGGTTCGCCGTTACTTCAAGGATATGCCTCAAGACAGTCTGCCCTTTGTGCCTACTGAGGTGGAGGTTCAGATTATCACGCAGCAGCCGAAAGTAGAACAGGAAGAGATTAATCGTGTGAAGGAGGAATTGCGTAACTATACCGACCGTATTAATAAAGGTGAGGCGTCATTCCAGACGCTGGCTCGTCTCTATTCTGAAGACCCGGGTACAGCCCGTCGCGGTGGAGAACTGGACTATACCGGTCGTGGTATGTTGGATCCCGCTTTTGCCAATGTGGCTTTTGGATTGACCGATCCTAAGCGTGTTTCTAAGATTGTGGAGTCAGAATTCGGCTTCCATATTATCCAGTTGATTGACAAGCGTGGTGATAAGATCAAGGTGCGTCACATCCTGCGCAAGCCCGTTGTTAGTGATGATGCGGTGAACAAGGCCCTTGCACGTTTGGATTCTATCCGTACGGATATCGTGGACGGCAAGTTCCCCTTTGAGGCTGGTGCCTCTATCATTTCTGATGATAAAGACACGCGTAACAATCATGGTTTGATGGCGAATGTCACGCAAGAAGGCCGTACTTCCCGTTTCAAAATGGCTGAACTGCCTGCTGAGGTGGCTAAGGCCGTGGATACATTGGCTGTAGGTGAGATTTCCAAGCCCTTTATGATGATTAACGAACGTGGTAAGACGGTTTGTGCTTTTGTGAAGTTGAAGAATCGCATCGACGGCCATAAGGCTACCATCACGGAGGATTTCCAGGTGATGAAGAACCTGGTGCTGAACAAACGTCGCAATCAGGTGTTGCACGACTGGGTTGTCAAGCGTATCAAGTCAACCTACGTCCGTGTTAATGACCGCTATCGCGACTGTCAGTTTGAATACGAAGGCTGGATAAGGTGAAGAGGTTTCTGTCTATCATAGTAGGTCTGATCGTGCTGGGTATGGTGTTTGCTATGACCCCAGCCAAGAAGCGTGCTCCTCGTAAGAAGGTGGAGGACAAGCGAGTTTATCTCGTTCATGCTGATAACCTGCACTATGACCAGTACCGTAATAACGATGCTCAGGTGCTCAACGGAAATGTGCATTTCCGCCATAATGGTGCTAACCTCTACTGTGATAGTGCCCATTTCTATGAGGCTTCTAACTCCTTTGAGGCTTTCGGTCATGTGAAGATGGTGCAGGGCGACACGCTCCGACTTACCAGCGATTATGCCTATTATGATGGTAACGACCAGTTGGCACAAGCACGCTATAATGTCATTCTCAAGCACCGTAAGACAACGCTTTATACCGACTCGCTCGACTATGACCGAATGTATAACTTCGGCAACTTCTTCGAAGGTGGAAAGCTAGTTGACGGTTCTTCTGTGTTGACATCCGACTGGGGCGAGTATCATACTGATACCAAGATGGCTATGTTCTACTATGATGTGCGCCTGAAGGACCAGAAACTCTATCTGGCGACAGACTCCTTGTATTATGACACCCAGACATCCAGGGCTCACATCGTTGGTCCTTCGAACATCACGTCGGGCAGTAGTCATATCTATAGTGAAGACGGCTATTACAACACCCGTACTGAACAGTCAGAACTCTTTGGCCGCTCTGTCATCAAGGATAGCGGAAAGACGCTCATTGGAGACAGTGTCTACCATAATGCCAGCGACGGTACCAATTATGCCTATTGGAATGTCGTCTATACTGACAGCGTCAACAAGAACATGATGACGGGTGACTATTGCGAATACAACGACTCGACTGGTTACGCGATGGCTACCAACCGAGCCGTAACTATCGACTATTCACAGCGTGACTCTCTGTTTATGCATGCCGACACCTTCAAGATATTCACTTACAATATCCGTACCGATTCCGTCTATCGTAAGATTCATGCCTATAACAAAGTGAGAGCCTATCGACGTGATGTGCAGGCCGTCTGCGACTCGCTTGTCTACAACTCTCTGGACTCTTGTATGACGATGTATAAGGATCCTATTATCTGGAATATGAACCAGCAGTTATTCGGTGAGGAGATTAAGGTATATATGAAGGATTCGACCATTGATCGTGCACATGTCATCAATCAGGCGTTCTCTGCCGAGCAGATGGCTGATTCCGTGCATTTTAACCAAGTGTCGTCGAAGGATATGAAGGCATTCTTTAAAAACGGAGAAATCCGTGAGACGTGGGCTATTGATAATGTGCTGATAGTCTATTATCCCATTGACGACTCCGATAGCACCCTGATAGGTCTGAACTATACGGAAACACCGCTGATGAAGATGTTTCTGGAGAATCGTAAGATGAAGAAAATCTGGATGGAGAAACCGACAGGCGTGCTCTATCCGATGTCGCAAATACCCCCCGATAAGTATTTTCTGCCCCAATATGCTTGGTTTGACTATGTCCGCCCGCTCAACAAGGAGGATATCTTCAACTGGCGGCCCAAGAAGGCTGGTACAGAGATGAAGGAGCAGAAACGTCGTGAACTGCCTAAACGAACAATGCCCAATGACGGACGTGATACAGCTCCTTCCCGATAGCGTCGCCAACCAGATTGCTGCTGGTGAGGTGATTCAGCGACCCGCTTCTGTTATTAAGGAGCTGGTTGAGAATGCTGTAGATGCAGGCGCTACGACCATTAATGTGTTGGTGGTTGATGCCGGACGTACCTCTATTCAGGTCATCGACAATGGCTGCGGTATGTCGGAAACGGATGCCCGTCTGGCTTTTGAACGCCATGCTACCTCTAAGATTCGTCAGGCTGCCGACCTGTTCTCTCTTCATACAATGGGATTTCGTGGCGAGGCTTTGCCCTCTGTGGCTGCTGTCTCTCAAGTGGAGTTGCGCACCCGTCGGGCTTCTGATGAGGTAGGTACGTGTCTGCAGATATCCGGTTCTCGGGTAGATAGCCAGGAGGCTTGTTCCTGTCCGGTGGGCAGCAGTTTTACCGTGAGTAATCTGTTCTTTAATGTTCCTGCCCGTCGCAAGTTCCTCAAGAGCAATGCTACGGAGCTGAATAACATCCTGACAGCTTTCGAGCGTATCGTGCTGGTTTATCCTGCTATCCATTTCACCCTTCATAGCAATGGACAAGAGCTGATGAACCTGCGTAGCGGCTCACTTCGTCAGCGCATCACCGATGTTTATGGACGGCGTTACGGACAGGATTTGCTGCCCGTCAATGTCGAGACGGAGATGTGTAAGATAACAGGTTTTACAGGTAAGCCCGAGGCAGCTCGTAAGAAAGGAGCTCATGAGTACTTCTTCGTCAATGGCCGTTTCATGAAGCATGCCTATTTTCATAAGGCTGTGCAGCAAGCTTATGAGCGCCTTATATTAATAGGTACGCACGTACCTTATTTTATATATTTCGAGGTAGCCCCTTCTGATATTGATGTCAATATCCATCCTACCAAGACGGAAATCAAGTTTGAAAACGAACAGGCGATATGGCAGATACTGGCTGCAGCCGTCAAGGACGCGATTGGTCAGTTCTGCGAGATACCCCAGATAGATTTCGATACTGAGGGTAAACCCGATATCCCTGTCTATAGTCCGCTTGACAACGATTCTATCACTGCCACTGCCCCTCCCAAGGTGGCAACCTCTCCGCAGTATAATCCGTTTCGCCAGAAACCCTCTCAGGATTGGCAGCGGCTTTATGATGTGCTTCCCCAGGAGAAACCTGCTGAAGAGCCCGCTCTTTTCGACAACCTTCCTGAGGTGACAGCCAACTCAGATTTCTCTGATATGGCTCCTACGCACTATCAGTACAAAGGCCGTTACGTGATGACTGCCGTCAAGTCTGGACTGATGATTATCGATCAGTATCGCGCTGATGTGCGTATCCGATATGAAAGGTATATGCGTCAGATGAACGACGCTCCAGCCAAGAGTCAGCGCCTGCTCTTCCCTGAGGTGTTGGAACTCTCTCCCGCAGAGACAGCCCAGATGGCTGATCTCTTACCCTCTCTTGCTGCCTTAGGTTTCGAGTTGACTCAGCTCGGACCAACCGGCTATGCTGTCAATGGTGTTCCGGCTGGTATTGATGGGTTGCAGCCCGTAGCTCTCCTTCAAGAGTTGCTGGTAAATGCCAATGTCAATGTCAACGGAGACATGGCTCTCACACTGGCCCGCCATGCTGCCATTCCCTATGGTCAGCTGCTCAGCAATGCTGAGATGGATGTCCTCGTCAATAACCTCTTTGCTTGTGAAAATGTCAATTATACGCCCGACGGTCGTGCTATTCTTTGCATCCTTCCACAGCATGATATTGAACACTTATTAGGCTAAAAGTTATGGAGAAATCAAGAATTTTGCATTTTTTATTAAGAAAAAACAATAATTTCTTGTTTAATTAAAAAAATATGCCTAATTTTGTGGCGATTTGTAGGGTTCTACCCCGCAAAGTGTGTCGACGATAATAACGAACAATAACGATATAATTAAGGTTTTAACAATATTAATTTAATTTTAAAGTTCATGAAAAAGAAAATCATTAATGGTTTGCTCTTCGCAGCTGCTTTGGTAACTGCTACGAGCTCTTTCGTGTCTTGTAAGGATTACGAAGGTGACAACTATGCTGAACTTCAGGA
>Ga0129306_1002538_pt1 | contig 15772 bp, 12 predicted proteins | sample P827metagenome_FD_94438 | JGI IMG/M metagenome (GOLD analysis project Ga0129306, IMG submission 94438) | Capybara group fecal microbial communities from Wisconsin, USA - P827 metagenome | ecosystem: Host-associated > Mammals > Digestive system > Large intestine > Fecal | place: USA: Wisconsin...
CGGATCTTTGAGCTAAATATTACAAGCTTGAATTAAATAAATTTTTTAATGTATATACAACATCATCTGAATCTGCTGTAATGCTAGCAGCTTCATTTATTGAAGCAATTTTGCTAAGAGCTTCTTTTTCAGCATCCTCACCATATCCTATTGTATAAACTGGAACTTCCAAATTTTCCAAAATATCTGTTGCAGTTCCAAGCGAAGTACCTCTATTTTGTTTTCCATCACTAAGTAGTAATATCATTGTTTTAGCTTCTGGCATTTCTTCTTTTTTAGTTAAAACCATATCAAGAGCTACAAGTAAAGCATCACATGTTGCAGTTCCACCTGTTGCAGATAAATTTTGAACAGCCCCATTAAAGTAAGCTCTTTGATTTATATCAAATTTATCTATTTCTAAGTTTTTATAAACATCATTATTATAACTTACTAAACCAATATAATTATTTGAATTTATATATCCAGATGCATTTATTAAAGATTTTCTAAGTTCATTTATTGGAACACCAGCCATACTTCCAGAAATATCTGTAACAAAAACAGCTATAATTGGTTTTCCTGAATCTTTTTCTTCTTTCCAAATTTTTTGTGCTGAAAATAAAGTATTTCCATCATAAGAATCTGAATTTGCATAATCTAAATTTTGATTAAATCCATAATCAGTTGCAAGTTTTTGAGATTTTTCAGATTTTGCATATTCTGTAAATTTCTTTAATGCTTGAAGTTTACTATCTTCTAATTGTCCAACTGCATACATTGGATTATTATGTGGTACACCAAATGGTGTAAATACATAATTTCTTGTTAAATCCGCATCATTGCAATATGTTTGATATTCTAATACAAAAGCATCTAAAGAACCTGTAGACACAGCATCTCTCATTTGCATTGTAGTATATGATACAAAAGGAACATTAGCTTGAAATTCTTGGAAACCAGAAACAGCTTTATCACTTAATAAATTTTCACTATCAAATTTTGATAATGTAGAAACTAAGAAATTTAATCCTGTTGAACTTGCATATGGATTTGTATATCCCATTGCTAGTCCATCTTTTGCTGTAGCTTCAACAACTTTATCTAAACTCATTTCACCATATTTGTTTACAAATTCATCATAAGCTTTTTTAGAAAAAATAATTCCAGCTTGATTTGCAACTAAGCTATCTTCTACTTTTTCTATAGCTACTCTTTGTGATTTTATCATTTCTCCCCACAACTCATTTGATGGGCTAATTGCATCTGGAACATATTTTCCAGAAACTATATAATCAACTGCAAGTCCAGAAGCCACTGAACGAACAGAAACACTTATTGTTTTTCCATCTATTTGATTTTTTTGATTGTTAAACTCTTCAGCAACATCGCAAAGCCAACCATCAGAACCTTTTCCAGCTTTTTCTGGTGATGAAAAAATTTCTATGTTTATATCCCCTTTTCCTTCAACTACTAGTGGATATTTTTCAATATCAGGAAGTTCAGACTCTAGATTATTTTCACCTAATTCAACAGTACCTTTTATTTTTTCCACATCTTTTACTGTTATATTTTTTAAAACTTTACTAAGTGCTGCTTTTGAATTTTCAGCATTTACTTGATTAGATGTTTTTCCAATATTTTTTGTTAAAAACAATCCTCCAGCAACTACTACAATAAATAAAATAACAATAAATAGAAATTTTGTATTATTAGCTTTTTCCATTTCTACATATCTCCTTTATTTTTAAATTTCTTTTCAACTTCATCCTCTTCACCACGAAGTTTTTTCAACGCTCCAACCATATCTCCTAAAACATCAGTTATACTTACAATTTCATTTGGATCATCCATTCTAGAAACTTCTGTTAAAAATTTACTAAATTCATTTAAAATTTTATCATCATTATCCAAAATTGCATTTATATATTTTTTATGTTCAGAAACATCTCCACTCCATTCACCAGCATCTGCAATTTGAATTCTATTTAAAACTCTTCTTATATTATTCAATAAATAAGTAGTTGATTCTCTTCCCAAATCTGTTAATGCAACATATTCTTTTCTATCTGATTGTTCCAAAATACCTTCTAGAACTTTTTGTTTTTTTTCAATAGATATAACATCTACAAGAGCTCTATTTATTTCTTCAATGAACGGACTCTTATTATTTTTTAATGTTTCTAATGCATCTCTATAGTCTGCAGGAGTTTTTAATTTTTCCATATCATATCCATATTTTGCTTCAGTGGAAGTTGTTAAAAATTTATATTCAGCAAATAGCACTCCTAAATTTAATAAAATAATTACAATTGAAGCAATTGAATTTATTAAACCACCACCGATTAAACTTAAATTAACTAATCCTTTTGAAAACATGGCAATATCGAATACTGCTAAAAGCATTGTTATTATTGTTGCTCTAACAAAAAACTTATTTTTCATTTTTTACCCCTTATTTTTTATTACCTAAAATTTCCACATAAAATTGTATCATATATAATCTTTTTTTACAATAAAAACGCGTTTATAAGTCCTAATATCAAGCCCAAGAAAGCTCCCAAATTTACAATAGCATTTAATTCTTTTTTCATAACTACCATAAATAATCTTTCAATTTCTTTAACATCCATTGCATTTATTTTTTCTTGAATAACATCTGAAATATTTAAAGCTTCAAATACATTTTGCATTTTATCTTCAACAATTTTGGTATAAATTTTATCTATTACATTTTTCAATTTATCATCTGTAATATCTGTTTTTTGCATTAAGCTTTCAACTTTTTGTTCTTCGATATCTGAAAATTCTCTATCTATATAAGGTATAATAAAATCTTTAGCATTTTCTTTTAAATATTTTTCAATTTCTAATCCTATTGGGCCTGCCATTTCTTTTATTTTATCTTCAGAAATAAAACTTCCAAAAAAGCTTCCACTAATCTTATCTTTTATTACTTTAGAACCTTCTTCTACAATTAAACTAGCTATATCTAAATCAACTAAACCATCTGCAATTTTTTGTGCCAATAAAGATTCAATATTATTTTTAATTTTTTCATATTTTTGAAATTCTATATTCCTTAAAAACATTTCCTTTACAGTAGAATCATCTTTTTTCATTCCACTGATTATTCCATTAGATATTTTTTCTTTTATTTCATCTGATAAAAATATTTTTTTTATATCATCATTAGTAAATAATTCCTTACTAATTGTTTCACCTAAAGCTTTTGCTATATCTTTTCTTCTTTTTGGAATAACTCCAGGTGTAAATGGCATTGTAAATTTTCCAATTTTAATTGGTTTATATGGTCTAAACAACATTTTTACTGCAATAAAATTTGTTCCAAAACCAATTATTGTTCCCATAACTGGATTTATTATATATTTTAATTCAATCATTATTTTCTCCCCTATTATCCTTATCTAAAACATAATTATTATACCATCTAAAACTTTTTATATCAATAATTTTAGGGACACGAAATATTTTAATCGCGTCCCCAAAACATACACAGCATTTTATTTATTTAATCCATATAAATCATTTTCTATACAATTTTTAGCTCTTTTAATTGTTTTTTCATCTGCTTTTAATGCATTCTCTAAAAATTCTGGATGAGCTACTAAGAATGCTCTCATACTTCCATCTGGATCTTTTCTATAATTGTTTAAAAGTTCTAATTGAGAATCTGAAATAATATTTAAATCATGAGCTGTATTAAATAAACTATTATCTAAGTTTATTAAAGCTAAAGATTTGATACCATATTTTTCTATTATTTCTTTTCCACCTTGAACTCTATCAACAACAACTTGTGAGCAAATAATTTTTCCTCCCATTTTTTCTATTACAGGAATCCAAGCTCTTTCATAACTTGACGCTGTATTAACTAAATCTGCAACATGTAATACTTTTGCACCATTTATATTTTCAACAATTTTATTTTCTTTAAAATCAGGATCACTTTCTACAACTGTTAAATCTTTATAAATTGTAAGGTGTTTCTTATTCAATAATTTAGCTAACATATTTGAAAAGAACCAATCTCTTCTTTCTCCACCAGATACATAATCTATTTCATCAACATTTACATTTTCCATAACACTTTTTACTAATTCTTCTAAAGTGCATTTGTAAATAGAATTTTCTTCATATTGTTTTTGTACTTTTTCAAAAACCTTTGTAGGTAATTCTGTTTTTTCTGACAATATACTATTTATGTATTCTAATAAATCATTTGCTTCTTGCTCACTTCCATATAAAAATTGTGTATTTATATAGAATGGACCTATTTTTCCAGATGTATACCAAAATGGTTTGTTCTCCTCACAAATTCTAAAAGCTTTTGTGTCAAATAAATACTTAACTAAATTACTCATTTTTTACCTCCAAATAAAATATATTTATATATAAAAGAAAATAAAATTTTCTTTATTATAACCATTATTACATATCATAAAAATATGATGCTTCTAAATCAGCTTCATGTAAAAGAAGAGCTAATGGATATTTTTTAAAAGCTTCACCTAAGGTTCCATATAATTCTTTAGGTTCTGTAAATCCCATATGCCATCTTATACAATATTTTTCTTCACTAGATAATTTCATAAATTCTGTAATCATCATAACAGATTTTTCTCCATGACCATAAGGAATTGTATCTTCAACTGTATAATAAGGAACTTTTTCCCATTCTCCAAATGCATTTTTAGCATTTCTATAATCAACTTTATAAAAATTTGTTTTACATATATCATGAAGCAAAGCTATTATTATTAAAGTTTCACTGGATACATCTAATTTTTCTATACAATTATTAACTTTATGTACTAATATTTCATATACTTTCATACTATGTTCCATAAGGCCACCTTCATGTGAACCATGAAATCTTGTACTAGCTGGAGCTTTGAAAAAATCACTTTTTTCCAAAAAAGCTATAACATCTTCTATTCCCTCTCTTTTTATTGTTCTTAATAATTTTATAAATTCTTCTTTCATTTGTTATCTTCCTTTTTATTATTTTTTTCAGCATTTTCGTCTGAATTAGATTTTTTGAATATAAATAATTTGCTTAATATAAAATTAAGTATTATTACTAAAATATTTGATATTATTTTCATAAAAATTGAATTTAATCCATAATAATCTATTGTTACATATAAAAATATTGTTTCTACTACTAAAGTAAATACTCTTGCTGTAAAGAAAGAACTTAATTCAAAAAATAATTTTTTTACGCTTTCTGCTTTTGAATAGAAAACAAACCATTTATTTGTAAGATAAGCAAAAAATACAGCAAGTATCCATGCAATTATATTACTAATTGTTGTAGACATATCCCATAAGTTTTTGCATATTTCAAAAACAACAATATTAACAACAGTAGTAAATGCACCAAATACTAAATATCTCATTCCTTCTTTGTGATTTCTATAAAATTCTGTAAATTTTTTAAATCCAATTTTTTCAAATATTTTTAGAAAAAACTCTTCAATAACATCTACAATTTTACACATTAATTTTATCATTTGCTATTCCTCTTGTATTTATTTTCACTGTTTGAGATTTTATCATAACTTTCATTGGGTTTCAAGATATTTTAAATAAAAAAGAAAACCATAAGGTGAACCAAGAGGACGGGGTATTTGGCAAAAAAAGTTTTTTTGCCAAATACCCCGTCCCCTTGGTTCACCTTATGATTCTCTTTTTTATCAAAACATATTGAAAATTGCTAAAGTTTGTGATAAAATTTCAAAAGTGGCAAAATTTGCTTATAAATAACAAATATAAAATAATTTAATAGGAGGTCTTAAATAATGAAAAATTATTTAGAAATTGAAAGCGTAAAAGCTTTAGAAGTTTTAGACTCTAGAGGAAACCCTACTGTACAAGTTGAAGTTGTTACAATAGACGGATTTAGTGGAGTTGCATTAGTACCATCAGGAGCTTCTACAGGAAGTTTTGAAGCTGTTGAATTAAGAGATGGTGACAAATCAAGATATATGGGTAAAGGTGTTTTAAAAGCTGTTGAAAATGTAAATACAATAGTTGCACCTGCTTTAGAAGGAATGAACGTTTATGATCAAGCAAAAATAGATAAAACTCTTATTGAACTTGACGGAACAGAAAATAAAGGAAAATTAGGAGCAAACGCTACTTTAGGTGTTTCTTTAGCAGTAGCTAAAGCAGCAGCTAATTCTTTAGGATTAGAATTATACAATTACATTGGTGGACCAAACGCAAAAGTTTTACCAGTTCCAATGATGAATATATTAAATGGTGGAAAACATGCTGATAACACAGTTAGCACTCAAGAATTCATGATTATGCCAGTTGGTGCAAAATCATTCACAGAATGCTTAAGAATGTGTACAGAAATATACCACACATTAAAGAAAGTTTTAAAGGAAAAAGGTTTAGCTTCAGGTGTTGGTGATGAAGGAGGATTTGCTCCAAACTTATCAAGTGATGAAGAAGCTTTAAAATTAATAGTTGAAGCTATTGAAAAAGCTGGATACAAACCAGGTGAAGAAGTAAGACTTGCTCTTGATGTTGCTTCTACTGAAATGTATGATGAAGCTAAAAAAATCGGTAAAGAAGGATGCTACTATTTCTGGAAAACTGATGAAATCAAAACAGCTGATGAAATGATCGACTGGATGGAAGATTTAGTAAACAAATATCCTATAATCTCAATTGAAGATGGTTTAGCTGAAGAAGATTGGGAAAACTGGAAAAAATTAACAGATAGATTAGGAAACAGAATCCAATTAGTTGGTGATGATTTATTCGTAACTAACATGAAAAGATTACAAAAAGGTTTAGATAACAACACAGCAAATTCAATATTAATCAAATTAAACCAAATCGGTACATTAACAGAAACTTTAGATGCTATCGAACTTGCTAAGAAAAATGGTTATACAGCTGTTGTATCACATAGAAGTGGCGAAACAGAAGATACTACTTTAGCTGATGTTGCTGTTGCTACAAACGCTGGTCAAATCAAAACTGGTGCTCCTTGTAGAACAGATAGAGTTGCTAAATACAACAGATTATTAAACATCGAAAATCAATTAGAAGATATCGCTATTTTCCCTGGATTAAAAGGATTAAATAGATAATTTTAAATTGTAAAACAATAGAACCAGAAGGACGGGGTTATTGGTCTGAAAAAATCAGACCAATAACCCCGTCTTTCTGGTTCTATATTTTACCCCAATATAAAAGCGAGGATAACTCCTCGCCTCTTTTTTATCTTACCTCGTCATCATTTTTTTCTGCTTCTTTTTGAGCTTCTTTTTCAGCTCTATATACTTCTTGAACTCTTATATTAACATCAAGTTGATCTATAATATCTTGATAATATATATATTTTAATCCTGGTTCATCTGCTTTTGCAACACTACCATTAGGACTTAAAAATAACATTTTTCTACCATCTCTTGGGGAATATACTTGCCCTTCTTTTCCAGAAAACTCTGCATATAATCCGCCACGAGGTGCATTTTTATGCATAGTTCTTAAAACAAAATCTCTAGCACTTAATAATACATTTCTTTTAACTGCATTCTGTTTACTACCATTTAAATGATTAGCTAAATGGAATTTTTCATATAATTCCAAACCTAATGAATTTGTTCTGTGTTTACGTATTGTTCTAGACATTAATTGAGTCAATTTATCTTCTTGTGATGGCAATATAGCTCCGCTTCTTAAATCTGCTATTTCTTTATTAAGTCTTTCAGTTACTAAATTCATTGTTTCTTTTCTTTCAGCAGGATTTCTCAATTTTTGTATAGCTTCAAGTGGAGAATCACCTTTTGTACCATCCATTCTTCTCTTTCTTAATGTTCTATATAAAAATGCATTTTGTTTAAATAATTGAGCCTTAGTTTTTAATGCTTCAAATAAACCTTTTGGTCCTTTATATCTTTTGGTTTGGGTTTTTTCACTAAGAAACTCTTCTATTTCTGCAATAGCATCTTCAACAGCTTGTGCATCAACAAATTTTAAGAATAACTCAGGCATATCTTCTTCATTTGATACTATACCTTTTTTGTCTTCTGTTTCCAAAGAAACTTCGCTGAATCTGTGAACTTGACCATCTTTATAATCATAATATTCATCATTATCTTCTTTTTGTGTTTTTCCTAAAGATCCAATAAAATGATCAGCAAAAACTTCAGTTTTTAAATTTTTCTCTATTATATCTAAATTATCAACATCATCAGCTGTAAGAACTGCCATATCTCTAATAGCTTTCAACTTTTGATCAAATTTTTCAAAAGTTATACTTTTTCCATTATCATAAATTTCTATTAATTCCTCAAATTTATTTTCTAATTCTTCTTTTGCTTCATCATTATTATTTAATACATTAATATTATGAACTATGCATTCTTTGTATTCATTTAATTTAGATATTAAAACATTTCTAATTGGATCTGTTTGCGTTTTATCATCTTCATTAGTTTCTTCTTTAGTAACAATTTCTTCTTTTTTAGAATCTGCTACTGTTTCTACTTTTTCAATTTCTGGTTTTTCAAATGCATCTACACTTAGTGCTCTCATGATGTTTGAAGCAAGTAATACTAAACTAATATCAGAAATTTCACCACTTTGTTCTTCTCTTGAAAGTTTACTATATTCTCCAATTTTGGTTAAGAAATCAGAATAATCAATTGTAGCTTTTTTATTTTCTGGAACATCTACTAAAGTAGTAATAGCCTGAACAAATTCTACCGGATCAATTTTTTCATTTAAGTTAACCGCTTTATGTAATCCATTAGAAGCATAATACATTTTTGATATATAATCTGCTGTTCCTGAAGCTCCTATTTCATCCAACCTATCTTTATTTTCTTCCATTAATTTTACGATAGTTGCTTTTCCAAATACTGGTATAGTATCCTTATAACCTTCATCAGACTCATCTTTAGCATATACTACTTCTTTAAACCCATCTGGTTTTACTCTTTTCTTAACTGTTCCTAGTTTTTCATTTTTATCTTCTATTACTGACCAATACAGTCCTAAGGTTTCTAACGCATCATGTGATATTGTATTATCATCTAAAATTTTTTTTCCTGTTAAGCTTGCTCTTGCTAAGTCAACTTTTTTTGAAAAGCAACTTAATACTTTTAACATTAAAACTTCCAAATATGCAATTTTCTTATTATCTTCTTTTTCATTTCCAGTAAATACAACTTCACTATACAAATTAGCTAATTCATCATATAAATTTCTCATCTGTCTAGCTATTTTACTACTTTTTTGTGCATTTTCTATAAAATCTTTATCCGTATATGAATTTAAAGTATTAGTTAATAAAGTATCAATTGACTCTTCATTTTCTGAAGTATTAACTTCTTTTAAATATTCTTCTAATTTTTTTAAAGCATCTTTAAAATCTTTATCAAAGTCTTCTTGGAGAAAATGTTCATTTAATTTTATTCGAGCTTCTTCTAAATCATTATCTCCTTTTTCTGCAACAAAATCATCTGTTATTTCAACCGTTGCATTTTCAAATATATTTTCTTCAGCAGAATCTTCTGGTTTTATAATTGTTGCATCTTCTAATATATTTTCCTCAACTATTTCTCCTGTTTCTGCATTTTCTCCTGCTTCTGCAACTGGTTCTCCTGTTTCTGCAACAAAATCATCTGTTATTTCAACCGTTGCATTTTCAAATATATTTTCTTCAGCAGAATCTTCTGGTTTTATTATTGTTGCAGCTTCTAATATATTTTCCTGAACAATTTCTCCTGCTTCTGCATTTTCTCCTGCTTCTGCAACTGGATCTTCTGTTTTAACAATTGGTTCTCCCTCTTCCTTTACATCTTCATAAACTTCTCCAAAGAAACGAGTTAAAACCTTGTTCGTTAATCTATCGAAAAATTCATTTGCTTTTTCTGTATTACCTTCTTTATTCCAATCCACAGCAGCAGCTATCTTATTCAAATATGTTTCAAATTTTTCTCTTAATTCTTGATTCATTTTATCATCTCTAGTATTAGAATCAGTATAATGTTTCTCATATTCAGCTTTTATATCTTTAAATATTTTTTCTGCATCAGCATCCGTAAAATCAGGAGAATCTGCTTTAATCTCTTTAACTACTTTTTCCAATTCATTTATTAAGTTATTAAATTCAACATCTCTTTGAGCTGCTTTCATATCAATTGAGTCTTGGTGGTCTTTTTTTACATCATTTTTTCCACCTTTTACATCATCTGTTCCACCCTTATCTGTTCCACCCTTCAAATCTTCAGTTTCAACTGCTGGTTCTTCAGGTTCTTCTTCTAAATCAAAATAATCATAATAAAATTCACTTAAAGCTTCATTTGCATAATATAGCATATCATATTCTGTAAAATCTTCGCTTCCAGAATTATTTATAGAATTTTCTAGGGCATCCTTTAATTCATCTAAAAACATTTGATTCATATACAATTTATTATTAATTGGTTCGATTTCTTTTGTATTTTCTGCAATTATTTTTAAGAATCCTCTTGCTTCTTCATGTTTTTTATCAGCTGCTTCTGCATCTCCATCTAATGCTAATTGTTCTGCTTCTTTAGTTAATTCTCTATATTTTTTTCTAGATTCTTTTATTTCTTGCTCAAAAGGTTTTTTCTTAGCTTTTAATCTTTTAATCTCTCCATTTAATCTTTTTTTCTCTGCATTTGCAAATTTTTCAACATCTTCTTCTGGTTTTTTACCATCAGTAAGAGTTGCTTTATATTCTTTTCTGCTATCAATTAAATCTTCAGATGTTAAATCATCTCTATAATATTGTAATTTTAATGTAACTGCCAATCTTAAATCTGAAACATTTTCAACATTTAATCCTTTAAGTGAATCCTTTAATTTTTTTTCTATATCCTCCATAAGATTTCTAATATCTCGTTTTAAAAAACGAACTTGTTGAGCAGTTCCTATTTTTTCAGCATCTAGTAATTCTTTCTTTTTTTCATTTAGTTGTTTTTGAAGATCTGCGATTCCTTGTAATACATCTTTTTTATCTTCAAAAATATTATTAAGTTCATCTTTTTTCTCATTATTAAATTTTACAGCATCTTCATAATCATAAACTTTAATCTTGTCGTTATTTTCCATAAATACCTCCACGAGAATTATGTTCTCTTTTCATACAATTTCATATTAACATAAATTGCCTTATAAATCAACAAACTTACTGGATATTTATGTTAATTTTCTATTATTTTTTCATTACATTTTTTTTACAGTCAATATACCAAAGGTAAGGTTTGAACCAAGAGGACGGAGTTTTTTCCATGGGGACGTGTTTTTTGGAAAAAAATGCCAAAAAACACGTCCCCATGGAAAAAACTCCGTCCTCTTGGTTCACTCGTATTATTCATCTATATTTACTTTTCTATCTATTATGTATTCTGGTCTATTTTTTGTTTCATCATATATTCTTCCTATGTATTCTGATATAAGCCAAATTGCCATTAGTTGAATACCAGAGAAAAATGTAATTGTAACCATCAATGATGTCCATCCTGCAGATATTGATATATTTGGACTAAAATATGATACTAATGCATATATAAGTATTCCTATTGAAATAAGTATAGATACCATTCCTAATACTCCAACTAATTTTAACGGTTTTGTAGAAAAACCAATTATTCCATCAGAAGCAAGTTTTAACATTTTTCTTAAAGGATATTTTGTTTTACCTGCAAATCTTTCTTTTCTTTCATATTCATACGCATATTTTTTATAACCCACCCAACTAAATAAACCTCTTAAAAATTTGTTATGTTCAGGTAAATTATTTACAGTATCTACTACTTTTCTATCTACTAATCTAAAATCCCCTGTATCTTTAGGTATTTCTACATCAGATAATGAATTTAGCATTTTATAAAACATTTTTGCCGTTAATAATTTAAACGCACTTTCGCCCTCTCTAGAAACTCTTTTTCCATATATAATTTCATTTCCTTCTTCCCAAAGTCTAAGCATATCTGGAATTAGTTCTGGAGGATCTTGCAAATCAGCATCCATAATAACTACTGCATCTCCAGTTACAAATTTAAGACCTGCAGTAACTGCTGCTTGATGTCCAAAATTTCTTGAAAATGAAATTATTTTTACATTCTTATCTTCTTTTGCGATATCTTCTAGAAGCTCCATAGTTTTATCTGTACTTCCATCATTTACAAAAACAATTTCATAATCATAATTTGGTATTTTTAGTAAATTTTCCTTTACTCTTCTATAGCATTCTTCAACAACTAATTCTTCATAATACATTGGAATTACTAATGATACTTTCTTTAAATTCATATTTCCCCCTCATTTAATTAAATTTTAGAATATAATTTAAAAAAACACTTTAATAAGTGCATTTTTCTGAAAAACACAACTAATTTAATAATTATTCTAGTTTTCAAATTTTCACCTTTGGGTTTAAAAAAACTAACATTTTTATATCCTTTTTCAAAATGCTCTAAAAACCACTTTTCAAGCTCAATATAATTATCATAAATTTCATTTGGGTCTCCTTTTCTACTTGAAAACAAAGTATACCAAATTATTGTTTTTATATAAAAATATCTAATATAAAATTCATTTTCTTTTATATAATTTTTATTTACATTTTCAAAAATTTCTGCAAATAAATATTTTAATTCTTCTATATTTTTTTTAGTATTCTTCTTATGAACAGTATTAGAAACAGATGCATCATTATATAATTGATTATATCCACAATAATCAATTATTTTCTTTTTGGATGTATGCGTTATTGCTAATATATTAAAATATAAATCCTCTCCCATTTTTATAGGAAGATATTGAATTTTATTATTTAATAAAAACTCTCTTTTAAAAATTCTAGCCCATGGAGTTGAAAACATAAAAAAGCACCATTCTAAATTTTTATAATTCATTGTATATAAAGTACTTCCATCATAATCCACTCTTCTAAAATTTCCTACTACATAATCAAAATCAGCCTCTTCTATTGCTTGTACAAATTTTTCAACATAATCTTTATCTAAATAATCATCATTATCTACAAACATTACATAGTCACCACTAGCAATTTCTATAGCTTTATTTCTAGTTTTAGCCACTCCCTGATTTTCTTGATCATAATAATCTATTATATCAGGATATTGGTCTTTTAAATTTTTTATAATGCTTAAAGAATTATCTTTTGAACCATCATTTATTATAATTATTTGAATATTTTTATATGTTTGACTTATAATACTTTCTACACATTTTTCTATATATTTTTCTGAATTATAAACAGGTATAATTAGTGATACTTTTTTCATTTTATCCTCCCTTGTATGCCCCAAAAAACATTTTATATCTTGCTATAAATATATACTAATATTTTTCCAAAATGGAATTTATGAGCAGTTAAAAACATTTTTTGCATAATTCTTTGTTTTTTCTCATCTACCACTGGTTTTGAATAACTTATATTCTTATTTTTTTTATAATCTGAAAAATGACTTTCTAACCATTTAAATAATTTATCATATTCCACACTTATATTACTATAACTCAATTTTTTTGTAGAAAACGATAATATCCAAATAATATATCTAGTAAAATATGTTTTTAAAATATCATAATTTTTTTCAATTAAATTTCTTGTACTTAACATTTCAATACATGAATCCAATAATTTAAATACTTCTAATTGATTAATATTTTTTTGAATAGTATTAGAAACACTAGCTGTATTGTAGAACCAATTATATCCTATATAATTTATTATTTTTATTTTATTAGAACTTAACATTGCATTTAAATTAAAATAAACGTCTTCACCAATATTACATTTTAAAAATTGAATTTCATTATCTAACAAAAATTGCTTTTTATATAATTTTGCCCATGGTGCCATAATAATAAATTTGGAAAATTCTTCATTATCATTTAAAAGTTGTTCTTTTAGTATAACATTTTTTTCCGTTATCCTTCTATATCCGCCTAAAACTATATCGAAATCTTTACTTTCAGCAATATCTACAAATGTTTGTATATAATCCTCGTCTATAAAATCGTCATTATCTATAAACATTATATAATCCCCATTTGCTTTTCTTATAGTTTCGTTTCTCGTAATTGCAACGCCTTTATTTTCTTGGTTTATAGCAATAATTTTATCAGCATATTTATCTTTATAATCTGTAATTATTTTCCATGAATTGTCTTTTGAACCATCATTTATTATTATAATTTCAAAATTCTTATAAGTTTGTTTCAATATACTATCTAAGCATTTTCCAATATATTCTTCAGAATTATAAACAGGAACTATTAGTGATACTTTTCTCATTAGTTTTCTCCTTTTTTGAATATAACTTTTAATTTTAAATTAGTATATATAGCATATAATAAAAATTGTGATGACATTATACATAAATAAGATGCAATAGCACCATTTAATCCCCAAATTTTAGTTAGATAATTTGAAATAATCAACGCAAAAATTGCTATTATCGCATATAAAATTAATTGTGATACAGTTTCTCTTACTGATGTTAAAACAGACGAATATATTGTACCTATTGTATATAAAGTAGATGCAATTATTATAACAAGCAATCCAAGTTGATATTCTCCTAATTCTAATCCATATATAATTCCAAGTACCCATGTACCTAAAAGATAAGCTAAAATAGATGCAATTATACCGAAAGCAAATATTAAAAATATTAATTTAAGCATTAACTTATTCAAACCTTTTAAATCTCTTTTTTCATAAAAAGATACTATTTGCGTTAAAAAAGGATGAATTAAAAATTGTGCTACTAATCCGATTACTGTAGCTGGCATAACGATTATACCAAAAATAGTTTGCAAATTATCACTTAAATAATTATCTATAGCATACTTCGGAGCATTTATTACATACATTCCTAAAAAAGTAATTGCAAATGTTGCAAAACCTAATTTAAATATATTAAGTACATTTTTCCAATTGATATTTACTGAAAAATCTATATATTTTTTTGATATTTTAAAATCATATATATAAGTAAAAATTATCCAAACTAAATCTATACAGAAAATAGATATTAACAAGTTTTTAGTAAATAAATCTAAAACAATAAAGCCCAAAACAGATATCAAGGATTTATAAAATAAAGATTTTCCAACATTTTCTAATTTATCATTTTTTTGCAAAATCCCATATAAAACATCACTAAAAGCTTCCATACATTTATATAAAGTTAATAATAAGAAAACTTCAGATTTATAAAAATCATATTTTCTAATAAAACAAAACAATACAACTAATATAATCATAAATATAGATGTAATGACTCTGTTAAAAATATAATCTTTATCAGTAATGTTTTTATCTGGCTCTGTAACTTGATAAATTCTTCCTGCATAAACTCCAAAAACAAATATTATACAAGCAGTAGCATATGCAATTGTAAAAATTCCAGCATTATTTTCACCATTAATTCTTGTAACTGTTATCATAAAAAATAAAGAATTAAAAGCATTAAATCCTGTTCCTAAGACATTCCATATAAAATTTTTTCTAAATTGTATATCTTTCTCCATTATTTGTCCTCTCAATTTAGAAACTTCTATAAAAAAGTTTCTAATTATTATATTTATATCCAGTTTGAACAGCTCCACCTATTCCTAAATTGTTTATTAGATTAACATGATTTAAATTATTTTCTTTAAGAACTTTTAGCGTATTATCTGTAGAACCATCATTTATTACTACATAATCTAATTTTTGTTCATTTTTCTTATTATA
>Ga0129306_1002540_pt1 | contig 15764 bp, 9 predicted proteins | sample P827metagenome_FD_94438 | JGI IMG/M metagenome (GOLD analysis project Ga0129306, IMG submission 94438) | Capybara group fecal microbial communities from Wisconsin, USA - P827 metagenome | ecosystem: Host-associated > Mammals > Digestive system > Large intestine > Fecal | place: USA: Wisconsin...
AGCTGATCGACAGGTACGATCTGCCGGTATATGTGGTTGAGACAGCACATCCCTGGAGACACTGCGAGGGAGAACATGTATCCCCGGATATGATGGGAGCGGCAGGACTTCCTGCAGGAGTCGATGAACAGAAACAGGCCCTCGAGATCGTGATGCAGATCGCCTCCGAAGTCTCGGAGGGACGTGATACAGGCGTGTATTACTGGGAGCCTCTGTGCGTTACCGATGAGAATTTCGGCAGCTGGGATGAGAATATGGGAATGCTGAACACCTCTCATGAAGCGCTTCCGTCATTTACCGCTTTCAGGGATTTTGATCCGCTCAATCCTACGATCGAAGATCTGGATTCATATATAGACGGCCTCTATAAACGTAAGTCGGTCGAGAGTTATCCTGTGGGCACCAATCTGATACCTAACGGTGGATTTGAGTACGGTATGTCCGGATGGTGGATCACACGTAACCCCGACAGTGTGACGGTGACTTGTGAGGACGGGGAGCTGTATGTGGCATCACAGACAAACTTCAGCTTTGAACTGGGCAGGGAATTCAGGATAGAGAAAAGCGGTACATACAGACTGATGATCGATTACCGCGGGACCAACACGACCGGAGTCGATATACGCATGTTCCTGAAGGTCATAACCTGTAACGGCGAGAAAAAATATGAGAAGTCGATATATCCCTCCGATACCGGATTTGAAACATATTCGATGGATCCGATAGAACTGTGCGAGGGAACGGTACAGACAGGTATACGTATCGATTCACCGCCCATATTCGGCAGGATATCGAGAATCTGTCTTACCGAAGTGTAAACACGACAAAAACTTGTATATCAGACATATAAGTGTATACTATATATAGTGTGCATTTAGTGTCTATTGGTATGATTCAGACAGCGAGAAATGAAGAATAAACGTATAGCCATCTTTACGAACGGATGGAGCTCGGAATACATAAGCAACATAGTGGAGGGAATCCGTAAAAAGGCCGCTCTTGAAGGCGTGGATCTGTTCATATTCACGTCGTATATCCTCTGGGGAGAGACCGGTTCACGAAGAGCGACTAAGATGAATCTATACAAGCTGCCGAACCCCGGAGATTATGACGGCGCGATCATTCTGGCCAACACTTACAGTGCATCGGACGAACCAGAAACGATAATGAAGCTGTTTAAAGGGAGTGGTGTGCCTGTCATCAGCACAGAGGTTAAGATTCCCGATGCAGCTTTTGTCGGTACCAGTAACTATAAGGGAATGCGGGAACTTGCGGATCATCTGATAAATGAGCATTCCGTCCGCGATGTCATCTATTATGAGGGTATCCCCGATAACGAAGAGAGTGCTGTGCGTCAGCGTGCTCTCGAAGATGAACTTGCACAGCGCGGCCTTAAACTGCGCGGAGTACGTCGAGGCAACTTTGAATTCTTCCATACTGCCAACGACATGGAGGAATTCCTTAAGCAGGGCGATCCTCTGCCGGATGCTTTTGTATGCGCGAATGACTATATGGCACTGGGTGTCATTTATAAGCTTTATGAGCACGGATACAGCGTTCCGGATGATGCCATCGTCACAGGATTCGATCATATCCGCGAGGGCCAGACTACATACCCCATGATCGCTACGGTCTCCAGACAGTGGAATCAGATGGGAGAGAATGTTTATGACGTGCTCAGACAGCTGATGGAAAAATGGGATCCCGATTATGAGATTCGCTATGATTCCCGCTATGTTCCTTCGGAGAGCTGCGGCTGCCGTCCCGATGAAAGATCGATCAATTACAGACTTGATACCATCAGAAATCAGTACAGGAACCTGGCAGTCGGAGATATGGTCGAATTCCAGTTCCAGGAGATCAGGGTGTCGATGTCCAAGATCGATTCCAAGGAGGCCTTTTATGACAGGGCCTGTGAGGTGATAAGCCTGAGGGATTATCTCGGCGGTGATTACTGTATCTGTACACAGCATCAGTTCTTTGAGAAAAACGATGATGAATATGTGCCCGAGAATTCCTATGACGATATGATGGAGGTTCTCTTCCGCAGAGAAGGCGGAGAACCTGTTCCTCAAAGTGAGTTTCCGATATCCGAGGTTTATCCCGGTTACCGTAAGGAAGAGGGTGTATCAAATATATATGTGATCACCCCGCTCTGTAATCTGGATCATAATATCGGATATCTTGCCGTTAAGAATAAACCGGAGGTTTTATATGATCTCTGCTTCAAAAAACTGATCAATAATATCAATACGCTCATGGAGAATGTCAGACAGTACATATTCTCCCAGGAGAGCAACCGTAAGCTCAAGAATATCTACATGACGGATTACCTGACCGGTATGTATAACCGTACCGGCTGTGAGGACGTGCTTTTCGCGTTCCTCGAGTCTGAGAAGAAGGTAGGCAGATCCGCCATGCTGATATTTACGGATATCGATTGCATGAAGACCGTCAACGATGTCTACGGACATGTGAACGGAGATATGGCTATCAAATGTACAGCCGAGGCGATAAAGAGAACTCTTCCCGGGAACTGGATCATGGGACGTTTCGGCGGTGATGAATTTGTAGCCGTGGGTCCGTATGAAGGCAGTATGACGATCGAGCAGTACAGAGATCAGTTTAAGGCCACGCTTCAGGAGATATCTCAGAGAGAACAGCTTATATTTACTCTGTCGGCCAGCGCCGGATACTATATAGTCACCCCAGAGAGCAAGGGCGGTATCGAGGACTATATCAGGATAGCGGATGCTTCCATGTACGAAGAGAAGGAGAGAGCTCACAGGGCTCTGGGTGTGGTGCATGAGTAAGCCTTCAGGCGGCAGGAAGGTTACACATATTATCATTCTGGTGATACTGATAGTTTTTTTTGTCGGTATCCTTATCAGATACGGAGTTTCCGTTTATAACGATTCGGACCAGTATATCTCGATGCATATGCGTCGTGAACCGGTCTATCCCGTTTTCCTGTATCTGATCAGAAGCCTGTTTGAAGATCACTGGATGATCGCAGCGGGAGTGCTGCAAACACTTATCGTCATAGTTTTTTCGTACCGGTTCATCCTGTATATGTCGGACGTGACTGAGCTCGGACCGGTGGGACTTTATATGGTGACGGCATTTGTGCTCCTCCCGTATATCATCACTCCGATAATATCGAGCACTCATGTGATGCTTTCTGTAGCCATCATGAGCGAATCGATAGCGATGCCGCTGTTTTTGCAGTTCTTCATCAATATGCACGGCATGCTGACCAGGCACCGTACGGTGGATGCGATATCGGGACTTGTGCTTGCGGTCGTGATATCACTGACCAGGAGCAATCTGGTCATACTGCTCATAGCCTGGCTCATAGCGGCACTTGTCGTCTACATACCTCAGAGGAAGCGCATCAGCCTGCTTCTGGCCATAGCCGCTTTTGTATGTTCTTTTGCGGTCAGAGATGTGGCTAGCAAGAGCTATAACCTGAGGTTTAATGACAGATATGTCGGAAACGAATATACGAAGCAGACTGCACTGGCCAATGTGTTTTACGCGACTGATCGTGAGGCCGGAGAGGCGATAGACGATCCCGGTCTGCAGGAGATTTTTTATTCGCTCTACGATGACATGGACGCCAGAGGCTGGTCGTATAAATACGCCGGTGAAAGTGCTTCGGACAGAGCGGTGTATCTTGAGGAGATGCATGACCGTGTCAAGTTCGAGGTCATAGAGTTCGGACTGCGCGACATTATTGAAGCTACCGGGATACACGATTACATAGACTATAATGCCATCGCAGAGGAGTACTGCGCACAACTGATACCGATACTTCTTCCGGCCTGTCTGTCCAGATGGATACCGGACATGCTGATCATGGGAGTGCGCGGTCTTGTCAGAAGCATATCGGTGTGTAATGCTGCGGGGTATGCGGCAGCAGCTGTTTTGTTCGCAGTAGCTTCATGTGTCATGATCCTTTTGTTCAGAAGGGACAGGCGCAGCACAGGTGCCTGGCTTATAGCCTTAAGCCTGCTTCTGATATTGGGTAATGCATTCGGAACGGCAGTGATAATAATGTGTATCTCAAGATACATGATTTACGGGTTTGCGGTGTTTTATTCATCGCTTCTCGCAGGGGTTCGCGAACTGTACCGCGGGGGCAGATAGTGGTATAATTGCACGTGTATGGATGAGCATGGGGGAAGCAGAAAAAGAATAGAGAATGTCAAGTGGGTCGTATTGCTCTGCCTGGTCGGATGGATACTGAATCTGACCGGTGCTGCCATTGCTTCCGAGTTAAATCTGCCCATGTATCTGGATACGATCGGGACCCTGCTCGTAGCGGTTGTCGGAGGTTATCTGCCCGGAATAATAGTCGGCTTTGTCAGCAACTATATCAAGGCATATGCCGATCACAGTGCCATCTACTATGAATGCCTTAGCGTTTTGATGGCTGTCGTTGCCAGTTTCTTTGCGGATCGCGGATGGCTGAAGAAGGTATGGGGATTCATCTCACTGACCGTTATCTGCGCGCTGATCGGCGGCGGACTGGGTGCGGTTCTCACCTGGTTCCTGTACGGATTTGCCGCAGAGGGTATCAGCGTAGGATTTGTTAAGAGTCTGTACGAGAGTGGCCACTTCACGTTATTCCAGGCACAGATCACCGGAGATATACTGATCGATCTGGCGGATAAGGCTATCAATATGATCATTGTCCTGCCGGTATTCTATCTGTTGCCCGATAAGATCAGGTCAGCTGTCCAGCTCAACGGATGGCAGCAGAAGCCACTCAATCTCCGAGAGGAGAAAGCGGCCGGTGTCAGTGATAACAGATCCCTGTCCATCAGGACCAAGATGCTGGCGCTTATCACATCGGCGCTGCTGATCGTTGCCATAGCTTCAATATGTATAGGTTATAAGCTGTACATGGATGACAGCATTGACAATCATAAGGCTCTGGCTAAGGGGGTGGCATCTACCGCGGCAGGTGTGGTTGAGCCTTTCCGTATAGATGATTACATCGAAAAGGGTTATGCCGCCATCGGCTATGTCAGAACTGAGAACAGTCTCTATGCCTTAAGGAGCAGTTCCAAGGACATAGAGTATGTATATGTTTACAGGATCACTCCCGAAGGATGTCTGGTCGTGTTTGACCTGGATACGGAGGATGTGCCGGGTGCTTCGGCCGGTGAACTCATACCGTTTGATGAGTCATTTGAACCTTATCTGGATGCACTTATGGCCGGTAAGGAGATAGAACCGATCATCACCGATGACACTTTCGGTTGGCTGCTGACCGTGTATCAGCCCATATATGACGATGACGGAGTATGTCAGGCATATGCCTGCGTGGATATATCCATGGACCGGCTAAGGCTTAACGGATATGCTTTTCTGGCCAAGCAGATATCTCTGTTTATCGGAATATTCGTACTGGTTCTCGCTGTCGGACTGTGGCTCATCAGGTTCAACCTGATATTCCCGGTCAATACCATGGCGCTGGCCGCATCCGATTTTGCATATCACATAGAGGATATGTCGGAGAAGAGCGTAGAGCGGATCCGGAACCTGCAGATCAGTACGGGTGATGAGATAGAGAATCTGTATCTGGCATTCTCGAAGATGACCGAGGACAGTGTTTCCTACGTCAGTGAGTTGAATGACAAGGATGTTACGATACGCAAGATGCAGGACAGCCTGATCATGGTGCTGGCTGATATGGTTGAGAGCCGTGATAAGAATACCGGCGACCATGTACGCAAGACTGCGATATATACCGGTATCATCATGGAGGAACTGATCAGTGAAGGCATCTATACGGATATCCTCACACCGGAGTTTGTAAGTGATGTGATCAAGTCCGCACCTCTTCATGATATAGGTAAGATCAGCGTCTCCGATGCGATACTGAATAAGCCCGGGAAGCTGACTGATGAAGAGTTTGATCTGATGAAGAGTCATACCACTGCCGGAAGTGAGATAGTCCAGCGCGTTATAGAGACGGTTCCGGAAGCCGGCTATCTGAATACGGCTAAGGAACTCGCAGAGTACCATCACGAGAAGTGGGCAGGACGCGGATATCCCCACGGCATATCGGGGGATGAGATCCCGTTGTCGGCACGTATCATGGCCGTTGCCGATGTGTTTGATGCTCTTGTGTCCAAACGCAGTTATAAGCAGGGAATGCCCGTAGAGAAGGCATTCGGCATCATAGAAGAGGGAATAGGAACTCACTTTGATCCTCATGTAGCCAGAGCATTCTTAAATGCCGAGGACAAGGTCAGAGAGGTTCTTGATGAATACAGAAAGGATGAATAAATATGCAGACTTATAAGAAGATCGATCACTCGAGGAACAAGGATGTGGTACTCAGGTATATACCCGGTCACTTCATCACTCCGCATTCACATGTTAACTACTATATGGATCTGAGCGATATGAAGTCCAGGCAGCGTGAGGCCAGAGCGACCGGTGAGGAGCTTGCAGAGATGTATCTGTCATCCGATCAGATCGACACGATCATGTGCTTAAACGGCATGGAGGTAGTGGGAGCGTATCTGGCTAATAAACTGACCAAGATAGGCATCGTAAATGCCAATTCCCATCAGACCATGTATATAACCAGTCCCGAGTACAACACGGTGGGACAGATGATGTTCCGTGAGAACAATCAGCATATGATCAAAAACCGTAAGGTACTGATACTCATTGATACAGCCACCACCGGAGGAACCTTAAGAAGTGCACTTCGTTCCGTGGCCTATTACGGAGGTCAGGTTGCAGGTATCTCGGCAATATTCTCCGTTGGTACACAGGTGGACAATATCCCCATCAGAGCGCTCTACTCGACAAAGGATCTGCCTGATTATGCAAGCTACAGCCCTGACAACTGTCCGCTTTGCAAGGCAGGAACCGTTGTTGACGCCATATGTAACGGTTTCGGATATTCGACACTTTAAACCGGATCAAAGAACAGGAAACTGATCGTGAAAAGCATTGAACTGATACTACATACCATAAGACAGGTACTGAGCGGTAAACAGTTGATCGATAACTCGAACAAATACCGCATCATGTGTCTGGTGACAGCGTTTATCCACCTGATATTCTGTGTGGTCATGGGCGCTATCGGAGCGAACATATTGTGTTATTACAATATATTCGTTGTTTACCTGTACTGTTTTATGGGTATCATGCTTACAAACCGCAAGAAGTTCAGGCTTATCATGGTGATGTTCTTTATCGAAGTTGAGTTTCACTCATCATTCGCATCATTTATGCTTGGCTGGGAGTGGGGCTTCATGCTCTATACGATCGCGCTGATCCCCGCTGCCTTCTATCTTGCCAATTCTCTGGCTAACAGGAGCAAGCACATAGCATATGCGATCGGTCTCTCGGGATTCGTTATCGGAGTATACTTCATCTGCAGCCTTCTTCAGCCTCATATACCGCCCGTATACGGACATATCGACAGTCCGGTGGCAAGAGAGGGACTTCGGTACTTCAATATCGTGATCGCATTTATGCTCCAGCTGGCTTTCTCGGCACTGTTTGCGCTGGAGACCAAATACATGGAGCAGCTTCTCGAAAAAGAGAATGTCAAGCTGGGTATCGAAGCAAGCTATGATCCTCTGACGCGTCTGCTGAACCGCAGGAGTATGACCAAATTCATGAGTGATGAGCTTGAGATGAGTAATGACACACCTCAGAAATGCTGTCTTGTCATGCTGGACATTGATGACTTTAAGCATATCAATGATGCATACGGTCATGATATCGGAGATAAGGTTCTCGTAACTTTGGCTGACCTTCTTACCGCTGAAGTCAGAGCGGGAGATTATACATGCAGGTGGGGCGGTGAGGAATTCCTTCTGCTGATCCATGGTGACAAGCAGGAGACATATTTCGTTGCCGACAGGATACGCCGCAAGCTCGAGGAGACCGTGCTGAAGAATAAGTACGACGGTAACTTCAATGTTACCGCGACGTTCGGTGTGGCTGAGTATAAGGATTTCATGCCGCTTCGCACTATCATAGATGAAGCCGATGAGAAACTGTATTACGGCAAGAATCACGGCAAGAATCAGGTAGTGATGTAAAGGGACATTATGCTGGGAATAATAGATGTGGGTGGAGGTACCCGCGGTATTTACGGTGCGGGAGTCATGGATTACCTCCTCGACCAGAATATCATGGCGGATTGCTTTATCGGAGTATCCGCAGGCACCGCTAACGGAGCGTCTTATCTGGCCCGGCAGCGGGGGCGCAATTACAGATTCTATACCGAATACATATTCCGCAAGGACTATATGAGTCTGAGGAATATGATGAAGACCGGTTCATATATCAATCTTGAATACATATACGGAACTCTGTCGAGTGAGGAAGGCGAGAATCCTTTTGCATTTGATGCTTTCCAGGATAATCCCGCGAAGTTCATCATAGTCACAACGGACGCATTTACCGGAGAACCGGTGTATTTTGATAAGGACGATATGAGCAGGGACCATTATGAGACCCTGATGACATCCAGCTGTGTACCCGGTGTGAACAGGCCGTATATATTTCGCGGCAAGCCGTATTTCGACGGCGGTATAAGCGATCCTATTCCGATAAAAAAAGCATTTGAATTGGGCTGTGATAAGCTTATCGTGATACTTACAAGACCGAAGAAGGCATTCCGCAAGCCCAGGACTGATGTGCATGTATCGGCGATCGTGTCCTTGCGTTTCCCGTATGCTGCGGATGCGATCAAAGTCAGATGTGATGTATATAACGAGCAGCTCAAGTATGCACTCAAACTTGAGGAAGAAGGTAAGCTCATAATAGTTGCTCCTGATGATATCAGTAACCTGAAGACTCTGACCAAGGATGTGACCGTTCTTAACAGGATGTACCGTAAGGGATACACAGATGCATTGAAGGTAAAAGACTATCTCAGACAGCCCTGATCAGAAGCCTCGGGAACGGGCGTTTCGGATTGACTGAGAACCCTGCCTATGCTAATGTTTATGTTGTGTTTTGAGTGAGGGATAAGACATGAAAAAGATAGAAGAATACGTAAGAACAATACCGGATTTTCCCGAGCCCGGCATCATGTTCAGGGACATCACTACAGTCCTTCAGGATGCGGATGGATTTCATCTGGCCATCGATGAATTAAACCAGCTTCTTGCAGGTCTCGAGTTCGATGCGATAGTAGGAGCGGAGTCCAGAGGCTTCATTCTCGGCGCACCGCTGGCATATGAGAGACATAAGCCTTTTATTCTCGTACGTAAGAAGGGTAAGCTGCCCTGTGAGACCATATCCCAGGATTATGATCTGGAGTATGGCAAGGCTACGATAGAGATGCATAAGGATGCCATCACACCCGGACAGAAGGTTGTCATCGTGGACGATCTGATCGCTACGGGCGGTACTCTGGAAGCATCCGCAAAGCTTGTTGAGAGACTGGGCGGAGAGGTAGTCAAGATCATCTGCCTGATGGAGCTTGCTGGCCTTAAGGGACGCGAGAAGCTTGCCGGATATGATGTTGAGAGCGTCATAACCTACGAAGGTAAATAAAACGCAATAATGCGTTCAATTTATATCCAAATCTAAGGAGGAAGATATGGAAAACTTTTTTAAACTCAAAGACAATGGCACCGACGTCAAAACAGAAGTCGTAGCCGGTCTGACCACGTTCATGACGATGGCTTACATCCTCGCCGTGAATCCCTCGATCCTGTCTGCATCGGGCATGGATCCCACAGCCATTCTGATAGCTACTGCACTGGCTTCTTTCATAGGTACCGTGTGCATGGCTCTGCTGGCTAATTATCCTTTTGCACTTGCTCCGGGTCTCGGACTTAACGCATACTTCGCTTATACCGTATGCGGTGCTATGGGATATTCATGGCAGTTTGCACTGTTCGCTGTATTTGTAGAAGGTATCATCTTCGTGATCCTCTCAGTGACCAATGTACGTGAGGCCATCTTCAATGCGATCCCTCTGACACTTAAGAAGGGCGTATCCGTAGGTATCGGTCTGTTCGTAGCATTCATCGGTCTGCAGAACGGTTCCATCGTTGTTAACAACGATGCTACTCTGGTAGGTCTTGTAAGCTTCAAGGAAGACTTCACCAACGTAGGTATCTGCGCTCTGCTTGCCATCATCGGTACATTTATCATCGCCATCCTTCACTATAAGAAGGTTAAGGGTTCCATCCTGATCGGCGTTCTCATCACATGGGTACTCGGTATCATATGTGAGCTCACCGGCCTCTACACAGGTATGTCGGTTCTTCCTCACTGGAGTAACTTCAATCTCGCAGCTCTCGGTCTGACATTCGGACAGTGCTTCTCAGGTGCTGCATTTGAGAACTTCCGCGTTCTTGACTTCATCGTTATCATGTTCTCATTCCTGTTTGTTGACGTATTCGATACCATCGGTACTCTGATCGGATGCGCTAACAAGGCAGGTATGCTTGATTCCGACGGCAAGCTGCCCCGCATCAAGCAGGCTCTGCTCGCTGACGCAGTTGCAACCAGTGCCGGTGCCGTACTCGGTACCTCTACCACTACAACATTTGTAGAGAGCTCCGCAGGTGTATCCGAGGGTGGACGTACAGGTCTGTCAGCCGTTGTTACTGGTCTGATGTTCCTGATCGCTATCTTCCTTTCACCTATCTTCATAGCTATCCCCGGATTTGCAACAGCTCCCGCTCTTATCTTTGTCGGATTCCTGATGATCACCGCTGTTGTTGACATCGATTTCAACGATCTGACAGAAGCTGTTCCTGCATATCTTGCACTTGTAGCTATGCCCATCCTTTACAGCATCTCCGATGGTATCGCAGTAGGAGTTATCTCTTATGTGGTTATCAACGCATGCTGTGGCAAGGCTAAGAAGATCAGCCCTCTGATGTATGTACTGGCTGTTCTGTTCGTACTTAAGTACGTATTCCTGTAAATCGCAGGTATGTTAAATAGGGCTTGCGCTGTGCGCAAGCCCTTGTTTTTTCAGGGGAATATATGAGAAAGATTTGGAATGATGAATGGGAGTTCTCGCTGAGTGCGATGGACGGCCCTCTGACAGATAATTGGAAGCCGGTCACACTTCCGCATGACTGGCTGATATATGATACCTCAGACCTGTACCGGGACGGATACGGCAGATACCGTAAGAGGTTTGAGGTTGATCTTGACCGGATCAGGTCATCGGGAAGCCATGTGTTCGTCGTGTTCGACGGCGTGTATATGGACTCTGCATACTTCCTGAACGGAGAGCAGATAGGGGAGTGGAAGTACGGATACTCGCAGTATGTGCTGGAACTGACCGACCATCTGAAGGACGGCCTGAATGAACTGATCGTTGGAGTGAGGTTTCAGTCTCCCAACAGCAGATGGTATTCCGGAGCAGGCATTTATCGTGATGTAACGTATGTCGAAACGCCCGCCGTGTATATCCCCGAGAACGGAGTATACATCCACGTTCAGGAAAAGGAAGGCGGATATCTGCTGTATGTGGATACCGAAATCTGCGGAAGCGCTCATCCGGAAACTGAGACAGGCATAACTCATCTATATGATGAGACCGGCACTGAGATCGAATTGATTCCTGTAGATTCTGAGCCGGTCGGCAGGGTCCTGGGTAAACCGTATACAGAACCCGCTTCATCGCAGATATACTTCGTTAATGAACCCAATCTGTGGTCTGTTGATCGTCCTTATCTCTACAGAATGGAAACTGTTCTGGGTGAACAGGCTATTGTCAATAAGGTTGGATTCAGAAACGCTGTCTGTGATATAAACGAGGGCTTCTTCCTGAATGGAAGACACATGAAACTGAACGGTGTGTGTGAGCATCATGATCTGGGGCTTTTGGGAGCGGAGTTTAACAGATCCGCCATGAGACGCAAGATCGAGATCCTTAAGACCATGGGCGTCAATGCCATCCGAGGTACGCACAATATGATGGCGACCGGGCTTCTTGAATTGTGTGACGAGATGGGAATCCTGTTCATCTCCGAAGCATTTGACATGTGGAACCATCCGAAGACCGACTATGACTATGCCAGGTTCTTTGATGAATGGCATGAACGTGATGTTGCAAGCTGGGTAAGACGTGACCGTAACCACGCCTGCGTGATCATGTGGAGCATAGGCAATGAGATAGCCGATATCCACAACTATGAGGCCGAAGGACAGGCCATGACGAGACACCTGATGGAACTGGTCGCATCCCATGATTATATAGCAAATGCCTATATCACACAGGGGTCCAACTTCATGCCGTGGGAGAACGCACAGAAATGCGCAGACATCCTGAAAGTGGCAGGGTATAACTATGCCGAAACCTGTTATGAGGATCACCACAGGGAACATCCCGACTGGATCATATACGGCAGTGAGACATCATCCATCACTCAGAGCAGAGGCGTGTATCATCTGCCGCTTTCTGCCAATTCTCTCGGAGAAGAGGATGAACAATGCTCGGCTCTGGGTAATTCCACGACAAGCTGGTCTGCGAAGAGTTATGAACTGTGCGCTTCGCTCGACAGAGATATGCCTTTTTCTCAGGGACAGTTCCTCTGGTCCGGATTCGACTATATAGGCGAGCCGACTCCGTATAAGACCAGGAGCTGCTATTTCGGCCAGATCGATACAGCCGGATTCCCCAAGGATTCATACTGGTTCTGGAAGTCCTGCTGGACGGATCAGGACACTGATCCTTTTGTCCATATATTCCCGTACTGGGACTTTAATCCAGGCCAGACTGTGGATGTCAGAGTCGTATCCAATCTGCCCGAGGTCGAGCTGTTCATTAACGGCGTGAGCCTGGGACGGCAGCAACTGGATCATGAGCCCGGCAGTGGTTATCATCTGATAGCCGATTACCGTCTACCTTATGAAAAAGGAGAATTATCGGCGGCCGCATATAAGGCGCAGGGATCTGATGAGGTCGGCGCAAGAACCGTTAGACACAGCTTCGGTAATACGGACCATCTGGTAAGTGAGAGGTATGAATTTACTTCGACAGATGAACCGCAGACCGTCGCATTCTATGAGATAAGTGCCGTGGATGCGGATGGATATCCCGTTGAAAACGCCTGCGACAGAGTGAGCGCGGAAGTGTTGTCCGGGGGAGTTCTCATCGGTATGGATAACGGCGACAGTGCGGATCCCGACGGATACAGGGTCAGCAGCAGGAGACTGTTTAACGGCAGGCTGCTTGTGGCAGTCGCACTCGATTCGGATGGGCATGCGGATCCTGAAGCGGCGGACGGATATTCGGGCGAATACGGACCGGACCGGGCACTGACGATCCGTGACAACTCTGACGGACATTCGATCGTTCTTCGATTGACAAGGGATAATGAAAAGTCTGATGTAAGACGCATAAGCCTGATCTGTTCAGAGGACAGGATGCTTACACCGGATCACAGGTCTGTGCATATACTCAGCCATATAGAGCCTCCTGAAGCGTCAGGACGCGAGATAAGCTATCGTATCGTGGATGATATGGGAGTGAACTCGCACCTGGCTGAGGTTCAAGTTACAAGAGTAAAAGACGGTGTTGTGACTGGTCCTGTTGAGGCAACGTGCGGAACGTCTTCGAATGAGAGCGGTGAGTCAGCCGGAGCATATGACGAACTGCTCGTTACAGCGCGCGGCGACGGACATTTCAGACTGCGTGCAACAACAGGCGGAGAGGGGCAGTGCGTACGCCTGATATCCGATCTTGAATTTGAAGTTACAGGATGCGGAGAAGCATACCGCAATCCGTATGAATTTGTCTCAGGAAGCACTTACTCTTCATCGATCGGAGAGGTCGGCAACGGTAATGAAAAGGGCTTTGCAACTGCACGCGGCGACCGCACGGTAGTCACGTTTGACGGACTTGATTTCGGTTCATACGGCGCCGACAGTATCACGATACCGATATTTGCCCTTGAATCCGATGATGTGCACCTGAAAATCTGGGAAGGCATACCGGGAACGGGGACCGAGCGACTGCTGCTTGATACGGTATACTCTCATCCGAGACAGTGGGCCGTATTTATCGAGGACAGCTGGAAGCTCTTACACAGAGTGAGCGGGATAACTCAGATCAGCTTTGAGTTTGAAAGCAAGGTTCATGTCAGGGGATTTGTTTTCGGAAGAGCGGACAAGGCTCATTCGACGCTCTCTGCAACAGACGCGGATGCAATTTACGGAGATGAGTTCACGCGTACGGATCATGCTATTGAGCATATAGGGAATAACGTTTCGATCGAATATAAGAACATGGACTTCGGTGATGACGGAATAAGCCGCATAACGATATGCGGGCGTACCCCCAACCCGACAAATCCCGTACATGTCAGATTCTTCAGAGGTCAGGAGTCGGTTAAGGAAGTGTGTGAGTTTAAGGGGACTCCGGGAACGGATGACTCATGCAGTGACGGTTCAGAGGGCTACACGAAGCAGACGTTTGAACTGCCACACATAACAGGGGAGTGGGACGTATCGTTCATATTCCTGCCGGGCTCGAACTTTGACTTAGAATCATTCAGATTTGAGTAAAAACCGGGCTTTTAACCGATACCGTTGTCACGGCCGGAAGCATCTGCAGTCTCAGACAGTATCTTCCATCTGAGCCGTATATAACTTGTAGTATAAGCCTTTTTTCTCCATAAGTTCGGAGTGTGAGCCGCATTCAACTATACCGCCGTCATCGATGTACATGATCTTATCACAACCGGTGATCGTGGACAGGCGGTGAGCGATAACAAAACTCGTACGGCCCTTCAGCATCGCATTCAGGCCCTGCTGGAGGGCTCGTTCTGTCTGAACGTCTATGCTGGATGTGGCCTCGTCGAGCACGAGAATGGCAGGATCGGAGAGCAGCGTACGTGCAAATGATATAAGCTGCTTCTGGCCCTGTGAGAGCAGTGAACCGCGTTCCTTGACCTCGGACTGATATCCGTCAGGCATGGAACTTATGAAATTATCAGCGCAAACGCTGCGGCTTGCACGAACGATCTCATCGTGTGTGGCATTCAGCTTACCATAGCGGATATTATCCTCGATCGTACCCGAGAATATAAAGCTGTCCTGAAGCATGATTCCCATCTGGCTTCTGAGCGAGTGAAGTGTTACCTTCGATATGTCGTGTCCGTCTATCAGTATCCGTCCGCTGTCCAGATTATAGAAGCGGGATACGAGGCTTACGATCGTACTCTTTCCGGCGCCGGTCGGACCTACAAGAGCGATGCTCTCGCCGGGTTCCACGGTGAATGATACATCGTGCAGTACTTCTTTGCCTTCTTCATAAGAGAAGAATACATGATCGAACTCGATCCGTCCTTCAATCGCCGGCATCTCGTATGCGTCTGCCGTGTCATCCACATCAACAGGTTCGTCGATGGTTTCAAATATACGCTCCAGATAAGCGATGTTATTAATAAAATTATTGAATATGTTGCCGAGGTTCATGATCGGCTGCCAGAATCTGGCCGCATAACTTGAGATGGCAACGATCACACCCAGAGATGTGTTACCCTGTCCGAATATGATCAGACCGCATATGAATATGGCAGCACGTACGCATACGGATATCGTGTCGATGCCCGGCCATACGAGAGTAGAGTATTCAATGGCTTTCATCCAGGTCTTACGGCATCTGTCCGACAGTCCTTCGAATATCTCCGCATTCTCATCTTCTCTGGCGAATATCTGAGTAATGCGTGCTCCGACGATGTTCTCCTGCAGATAGGCATTCAGGTTGGAGTTCTTATTGGATACCTGTTGCCATGCCT
>Ga0129306_1002546_pt1 | contig 15716 bp, 14 predicted proteins | sample P827metagenome_FD_94438 | JGI IMG/M metagenome (GOLD analysis project Ga0129306, IMG submission 94438) | Capybara group fecal microbial communities from Wisconsin, USA - P827 metagenome | ecosystem: Host-associated > Mammals > Digestive system > Large intestine > Fecal | place: USA: Wisconsin...
ATAGTGAAAGATGATGATGTTAATGTATATGTGAAGAGTGATTATATGAATCATATAATCAGGAAGGCATTATTATATGAGGCTGATTGCCGTGTGAACCTGCCGAAGGAGTATAAGGAGAATGTATTAAGTTACCGATTATTAGATGAGGATAAATTATATCCTGATGAATGGTGCCTAGTCAAGTGGGTACATTGCAAACCGACAACTGATAATCGTCTATCAGCAACAATATTCGTACCCCATGAATGCGCAGGCCATAATATCATCTTATGGGAGGACGAATTATATGAATATTAAAATATTAACTTTATTTTTTTAAAATTACAAACTATTTCTATGGACGATGAGACATTAATCCTGTTAGCATACATCAAGAATGCACCAACTAGAGAAAAAGTGTTGAAATCCTTCAAAGGTGAAGATTTTCAAAGACCAATACAGATTTCCAAGAAATTGAAAATTCACCCTAACCATGTCAGCAAGAACCTGAAGGATCTTCGTGAGCATGGATTGGTCTATGTAATAAATCCACAATACACCATTCCTAGATTGTATAGGCTCACTGAAAGAGGCAAGATTATGCTCCAGTTCTTAGATTAAAATAAATATTTTTTATTAATACACTATTCGCAGTGGCTACATATAGACTATCTTGTCATTTTTTACCATTTTAAGCAATTTTTCAAAAAATTAGTTATAAATATTAGGTAAAATATATACTAATATGGACTCTTTTAAATGTTATGGATACATTAGAGTTGTAATGATTGACAGATTTTATTGAATAAGTTTTTGATGGATGAAAAAAGCGATTTTTGCTGAAAATTCATAAAAAATTTATAACATTATTACCTCAGTGATACGATGATAGATACGCACTTCAACATTGAGGTATACATGATAAAAATCTGTTAAATTTTTGTTGAAATTTTATCAAAAATATGTAAAAAATATATTACATTTATAACATTGCTACATAAGTGATACGATGATAGACACACATTGTCATATAGATTTTGATGAGTTTGATGAAGATAGGGATAAGGTTATATCCAGAGCTAAGGAAAAGCTCAATGCTGTCATCAATTCTGGATATGGTTTGGAAAGCAATGCTAAGGCATTGGCTCTTTCAAAGGAGTATGAGGGGTTCGTTTATCCAACCTTTGGATTCCATCCGGTATCATCCCAGAACTCTCCTCAAGAGGAGATAGATGCAGCACATAAGCAGATGATTGAGCATCTTGATGAGATATTGGCAGTTGGGGAGGTTGGAATGGATTTCTTCTATTGCACAGACAAGGCATTGAGAGCCCGTCAGCAGGAAATCTTCACTGGATTCATTGAAATTGCAAATGAATACAAGAAACCATTGCTCATTCACGGAAGGGACTGTGAAAAGAAGATTTTCAATTTGTTGAAGGATTATGATGATATTCCTAAGGTGATCTATCATTGTTATGGCGGCAGCCTAAAGACAGCAAGGAAGATCTTGGATATGGAAGACCATTACCTAAGCTGTTCAACCATGGTGTGCTACAGTCCAAGGCATCAAGACCTTTTCAAGGAAATTCCAATTGAAAGAATCTTGACTGAAACTGACAGCCCATACTTGGCAATGACCAAGGATGAAAGGAATGAACCTGCAAATGTTGCACTTGCAGTTGAAAAATTAGCTGAACTTCATGAATGTGAAGTAAGTGATATAGGCCAACAAACTGAAAAGAATGCAAGATATGTATTCGGAATATAATTTTAAAGAAACGATTAATTAAATTGATACTTATAAATATTATTTAATTCTGATAAACCTATTATTAAATTTAAAGGTATGATATTATGAAACCTTATGTAATCCTTAATGCAGCTATGACATTGGATGGGAAAATAGCTACAAAAACAGGAAGTTCTGAAATTTCAGGGCCTGAAGATCTTGAACGTGTTCATGAAATCAGAAAGGAAGTTGATGGAATCATGGTTGGAATTGGTACCGTTCTTGCTGATGACCCAAGACTTACCGTTCATAAGATAAATGCAAGAAAAGAGGACAATCCAGTTAGAGTTGTAGTTGACAATAAGGCAAGGACTCCACTTGGTTTTAGGATATTGAATGATGATGCTGAAACCATAATAGCTGTAAGCAGTCTTTGTGATGAGAATAATCCGGATTGTGATGAAGATGCAGTTCTAAGGGCGAAGGAACTTTCCAAAAGAGTCAATGTTTTCTATTCATCTAAGGAATCTGTTGATTTGTCTGAATTTATGGAGCACTTGTATTCAAAAGGAATCGAAACCCTTATGCTTGAAGGGGGATCCACTCTCAACTTCTCAATGATTAGGGAAAATCTTATTGATGAAGTCAAGATATGCATTGCTCCTATGATTGTTGGAGGAAAAGATTCCAAAACATTCTTCGATGGTGAAGGATTCGATTATATGAAGGAAGCCACTCCATTGAAATTGGAAAAGTATTATCCTTTAGGAAAGGACTTTGTTATGGAATATAAGGTTTTAAAATAAGTTTCTTATAAATTCTTTTTTTTAATTTTTCAAATTTAATTATTAAAAAATAGTTCTAAAATAGTTATACCGTTATAACAGATAAAAAAATATTATAAAAATAGTTCTAAAATAGTTATGCAGTTATAATGGATAAAAAAAGATTATAAAAATAGTTATGAAAAATAGCTGAATAAAAGAAATAAATAAATTAATAAATAAAATAATGTAAAAGCAAACAAGTCATTTCTTCTTTGTTTGCTCCTACTTGTTTTTGAAATTTTGCTTTTCAAATTGAGGTTTTATTTTTCGTATCTTGATAGTTCCACCTCTAATTTTTATTTTCGATTTGTGCGATTTGTTTTTCTTTTTTTTTGATTTGATTTGAAATATAGATTGAAGCAATGTTTTGTCGAATGATTTTAGTTTAATTTCCTTGCTAAAACACATTTTTTTACAAATTTGCTTAGTTTATTTTTTTGATTTTTTGTTTTGATTAATTCAAAAATTAATCATGTTCAACAGCTTAATCAATTGCAAATGCAATTAATACGTTTTTTGTTAAAATGTCTTAATTTAGGCTAATTATTACATTTTAACCTTTTTGGAGATATTCAGGTTTAATTTTTCTTTGGATTTTGATAGTATTCATTTTAATCCAGTATCTTGTTTTCGACGCTGGAGTTGTCCCAAATATCTATATTAATATTTGTTCTTATAGTATATAACTGTTTGTATATTTACAAACATTTTCTATATATACAAATATTTAGGTATACCTAAAGATTTATATATGATGAAAACAAACTATTATTAAAGATATTTAGGTACACCTAAATTTTAAGGATTCGCCTACAAGTAAAAAGAATACTGTCATTAATCACTCCAAATTAAAATCAAGTCCTTAAAATTTTTGTACTTTTGTCTTTAATTCTCGGAGGTGAAATATTGGGAAGAACCAAAAGTGGAATTTGTGGTAAGAAGCAGATTAAACCGACTAAACGAGAAAGAAAAAGAGATCCAAAAGTTGTTTCTTTCAGAAGATGATTTTTGGAAATGACCTTTAAATAGTTCTAAACTTTTTAAAACTTTATTCGCTATATATGCTCTAACAACAAAACATTACTGGAAAATTTATCTTCAAAATTTCAATCAAATCAAATCAAAACACACATCCAAAATAAATTCACTATATAATTTTCCAAATCGCTCAAATCAAATCTCAATTTTAGAGCTGTATTAAAAAAGTTTTAATTTCTAAATATTTTATTTAGAATTCGATTAATTGGCAAACAAAAAGGATTCATTCTTTTTTGTTGCTGGTTGATGATCTACTATTTTTCAAGATTTTTTTATTTCAAGATTTTATTATTCATCATTTTTTTAAATTATTTTTAAAACTTTATTAATGATGTTTTATATATACATATATAATTATATTAAAAAATTTATCATGTTTTAGAAGGTGAAAAATATGGGAAATATGGCTGAAGCAAGAAGAAAAATGCATGAAAGAGATGAAAGGGTAAAAAAGGAAAACAAGTCTGAAGTCAAGAAAATAAGAAATTTCTTCTTTGGCTGCTGCAACAATAAGGAAAGCAAAAAGGTCAAGGAACACAAATAATATTTTATTATTTATTAAACGCTATTTTTTAAAAAAAGATAAGATTTTATTTTTAATTTATTTTTTAATAAAGTAAAAAAAGTAAAAAAAGTAAAAAAAAGTAAGGATATGGAATAATTAAAGGTTTATTCCATGTCTTTTTAAGATTTTTCTAGGATTTTCAACGGTAGCTTTCAAAACCTCTTCTTCTGTCATTCCAGCGCCTAATCCTATTTCAAATGCTCTTTCAAATGTAATTAGATTGTCAGGAGAATGGGTATCTGTGTCGATTAAGAGGTCGTTTCCAACTTCTCTTGCAATGTTTGCCACATGACCGTTTCCTAAGCAGTGGCCTTTTCTTGCACTGATTTCCAAAGCGACATCATTCTTTTTAGCAAGTTCTGCCTCTTCTTTTGTGATTAAACCAGGATGGCCTAAGATATCGATTTCCTTACAGTTAACTGCAGCATAGTTAGTTCCTTCAACTACAGGCTCATTCAAAGTTTCACCATGAACAACAACAATCTTTGCACCTAATTCACGTGCCTTATCTGCAAGGTCTGGAATGGATTCAACAGGTGCGTGAGTGATTTCAGCACCTAAAACCACTGTAATGTCCCAGTTATTGTTTATATCATCAATTGCAGCGCTGATTTCAGGGATAGTGTTGATGTTTGAGTAGTCAACATGATCGGTAATAGCTATTGCTTCATGTCCAAGTACAAGTGCTCTTCTTGCAAGTTCAGATGGCAAAAGCTCTCCATCACTGAATAAGCTGTGCATATGTAAATCAATTCTTTTATAATTCAATAATATCTCTCCTTCGAGTAAAATAATTATATTTATAATTATAATTTTTTTATTTTTATTTTTTTATAAATTATAAACTTTTATAAATGTTAAAGATAAAGTTTATATTAGTTAAATCGTAATAATCTATTGATATTTATAGATTTATTCTTATAATTAATAAATATAATTAAAAATTAGCCAATTTTAAAAATTAAATAATTAAAAGTGTTTATATGATATCTGTATTTGTTCCATCTCATATCACTGGTTTCTTCAGCATTCTTGATAATGAAGACCCGTTGTTGAAAGGGTCTTTAGGTGCAGGAGTGCTTTTGGATAAGGGCGTTATCACTGAAATAGGTGAAAATGTTGAGTTCTCTATTCTGATAAATGGAAAGAAAGATGAATACAATGAGGTAATTATTCTAAAGACAATAGAGCTTATGAAAAAGGACATTGAGTTTGATTTGAATAATGTCCTTATAAATCAAACAATTCAGGTTCCAATAGGATGCGGTTTTGGAACATCCGCTTCATCCGCTATCGGCACTGCCATTTGCATAAATGAGCACTTTGATTTAGGACTATCTATAGAGGAATGCGGAAAGTATGCCCATTTGGCAGAAGTTGAGCTTGGAACTGGCCTTGGAGATGTAATCGGTGAGCTTTCAAAAGGAATAGTTCTCAGAACAAAACCAGGTGCTCCAGGATATGGTGAAGCAAAATCAATCGTTCCTCATGAAAAAACAGGATTTGGAGTTTTTGAAGTCTTGAAATCAGATTTCTATGTAATAACCAAATCATTGGGGGAAATATCAACTGCTTCAATCCTAGAGGACCCAAAGCATAAGAAGATAATTACACAAGTTGGATTGGAAATAGGCGAAGAGTTCAATAAGAAGGATGATGGAATAGTCATTGGATCAAAATTCAAGAATAAGTTCAATGTAGCTGTTGACAGTGAATTCAATGAAGAGGAAACAATCAAGAAATTCATGAATGCCTCATTGAAATTTGCAAAGAAGACACATCTAATCAATGATGAGCTATTGCAGATTGTCCATGAATTGCATGGAAAGGTACTTGGAAGTTCAATGGCAATGTTGGGAAACACTGTATTTGCTATAGCAAATGAAGATCAAAAGATTAAGTTGGAAGCGAAATACTACAATGAATTTGAATTCTATAAGATGGATACTGAAGGAATTCGTATAATGAGTCATGATTAATCAATGGGGTGATATAAGTGATAAAGCTCAGTTATGACATGAAAGTCTATAGGCAACATTTAAGGGAAGTTTTGGAAAAGACAGACAATGTTGTTGAATTAGGTGCTCATGTGGGAAAATCAAGTGAAATAATATTGTATAAATTGACTACAGGACGTTTGATAAGCATAGACAACAGTCCTGAAGCCATTGAACCTATGGATAGGCTTTCAAGATACAATGATAATTTCACATTCATAAGCGGTGATGTAAGGCTTCACGAAACCTTGGAGCAGGTAGCTAAATCAATTGACAGATGTGATGTGCTATCTATAGACTTAGGTGGTGGCTACCATCCAGACACTGTTTTCAAGGTATTTTACATTTGGTCATCCACCCTTAAGCCAAGGGATGTATTGATAAGGAATCAAGGTTTGATAGACTTTGTAAACTCTGCAGATTATGATGAAGAATTCACCTCAAGTGAAGGATGGCTTGAATCTTGCGGAAATCAGGGAATTCCACCTCAAATCAAGGAATTTCGTCTATGGAGCGATAAGATAGAGTGATTTATTTAATATTTTTTCTTTTTTTATTTACTTTTTCATATTATTTTTAAACTACTTTTTTCTAAAAATTATAATTCTTATAAAAATATTTATAAATATAAAAATCTAAATATTATAGTGATATAAAAAATTATAATTATTATTTTTAAGGAAGGAATATTATGAGGCGGAAACAAAAACTAATTATAGCAATTCTTTCTGTTATTCTTATTTGGTTATTAATAGTTATAGGCTCCTTTTTCATAGGAGGTCCTGATTTAGCTGCAGAAAACAAGACTATTTTAGTTTTAGCAGCTGACAAGTACGAGCAGCCAAATGGTGGATGTGATATGGCATTCATTGTTCGTTTAGAAAATGGACACTTAAAGAGCTATGATCCATTCTATCCTGGTGGAATGGTGCACCCAACACAACCTGCTCCTGGAAATCTGAAAGGAAATATGCGGTTCCACGATTGTCTATGGAATGGTGTAGAAGAGGGTATGCAATATGCAAAAGAGATTGTAGAGTACCGTAACGGAACTAAAATCGATGCTGTTGTTCTTATCTATGATGAAGGATTAGATAATATCATAGATTCCGTAAGACCTCTTGAAGTTGACGGTCAAGTAACTAACCTTAGTGCAACTGACATTATCCGTGAAAACGACAATTACAATGGATATAAAGGCAATGGTGGTGTAACTGGAACCATGAATAGGGCAGATGCAGTAATGGTATTGGTTAAAGCTCTTTCCAATGCTGCAAAAGATCCAGATAAAAAACAAACAATGGTAAAAGCAGCTATGGATGAGTATAACAAAGGTAATATTGTTATGACTCCAAAAGGTTCCTTTGCACGTTTACTCGCAACAAAAGGATTTGAAAGTATTGTATAAATTTTAATAATTTATACAATTATATTTTTTTTAATTTTTTTCATTTTTAACAATTGTTATATTATCTTTTTTTTTAATTTCAATATTGTTTATTTTTAAAAAATAAAATAAATAAAAAATAGAAAAGACTCTCTTTTAAAAAATCAAAAAAATAAAAACTCTTTTTAAAAAATAAAATAGAAATAAATTAAAATAAAAAAATCAATGATTTATTTTAAACTGTTTGCAGCTTCCTGACCTGCCAAGTAACCTGTTGCAAATGCTATCTGCAAGTTATATCCCCCAGTTGGTCCAGCCATTTCAAGAACCTCTCCTGCAAAGTACAATCCATCCACAAATCTAGATTGAAGTGTTTTGGAATCAATCTCTTTAGACTTGACTCCACCAATGGTGACCTTTGCAAGATCCATCTCCAATGACTCTATTTCAATAGGATGTCTCTTAAGGTTTTCAGCTATCTTGTTCTTGTCCTTTTTAGTGATGTTAGCCATGGTCTTGCTTGGGCTGATATTGATTTTCATAAGGAAATAATCAATGAAGTTAGTTGGTAGGAACCTTTTCAAATAGTTCTTGATGGACATCTTACCATTGTCTGGTGTGTCTCTGGTGATCTGTTCCTTAATCTCTTCTTCAGTCAAGTCTGGAGTGAAGTCAATATTTATCTTATTTGTAAACAATTCAAGTTCTCCAATCTCATCATCGCTTTTTTGGTTTAAGGCATCATCTAAAATTGTAAACTTGGACTTTTCAATCAATAGATTGCTTAAGTCAATCACTGCAGGGCCAGTCAATCCAAAGTGACTGATCAATGCATCTCCTCTAACACTAATTTTTTTCTTCTTGTCCTTGAATGATAGCTCAACATCACTTAATGTGAGTCCGCTTAGGCTTCTAAGCAGGAAGTCATCTACATTGAATGAAACAAGTCCTGGCTTGATGTCAGTAATGGTATGATTCATCCTTGAAGCTATTCTATATCCATCTCCAGTGGACCCTGTAGATGGGTATGTGATGCCCCCTGTAGATATTACAATCTTTGATGCATTTAATGATATCTTATCATTTTCTATTAAAAATACTGGTTCCATTCTTTCATTTAATTCATGTTCAATATCATTTGCATTAATTGGACAATTGGTATGTATATCCACTTCCAATTCTTCAAGATATTCTTCTAAAATATCTAAAATGTCCTGAGCATCTTCACTGTCTGGGAAGATTCTCTTCTTGTCCTCAATGTGGAATTCAAGGTCTTTTTCTTCAAATATTTCAAGCAGTTTTTCTTGAGGCAATGTGTACAATGCATGCTTAAGGAAATTCTTGTTCTTATTGTAATAGTTCAATTGATCATGAATCGGTGTGCTGTTTGCAATGTTGCAGCGTCCTCCTCCAGTCATGAGAAGCTTTTTTCCTAAGCTATCATTCTTTTCTATTATGCATACAGTTTTTGGGCCTAAAACCTGCGCTGCCCTTATTGCAGCCATCATTCCTGCTGGCCCTCCCCCTATAATTGCTACCTTATATTCCTGCATATTATTACCTTGAATTCAATTTTTAAAATAGTTTGTTAAAATTAGTAAAATGAGTTTAAAAATAGTGGTTTTTTATAAAAAATTAATTTAATAAATAAGGAAATTCCTTATTTATTGTTTTTTTTAATATGATTTGATTAACCTATGGAGTTAATCTGTGTCTGTCTCTTGGGAAGAGTACAGTTTCCCTAATGTTTTCAACACCGGTTAATACCATAGCTAATCTGTCAGCACCTACACCCCAACCAGCGTGAGGAGCCATACCGTATTCGAATGCTTTCAAGTAGCTTCCGAATCCATCTGGGTTTAAGTCTCTTTCAACCATTTGTTTCACTAAAAGGTCATATTGGTGAACCCTAGTGGAACCTGATGAGATTTCGAGGTTTTTGTACATCAAGTCGAAAGCATGACTGATTTCTGGAGTGTCTTCGTAAGGCATTGCATAGAATGGCTTGATAGCTGATGGCCAATCGGTTAAGAAGTAAAAACCATCTTGAGTGTCTCCTAAAGCTTTTTCAGCTTCTCTGGATAAGTCTTCTCCCCATTCCATATCGATTCCTTTGGAATTGATTATATCTACAGCATCATCGTATTTCACTTCTGGGAATGGTCCTTCAGGAATAGCACTTAAATCATATTCTAAAATTTCCAATTCTTTAGCGCAGTTTTCCTTAGTGGATTTGAGTACTGCAGTGATCATGCCATCCAATACTTTCATTACATCCACATCGTCTGCAAAGGAGATTTCACAGTCAATGGAAACAGCTTCGTTCAAGTGTCTTAATGTGTCGTGCTCTTCAGCTCTGAAGATTTGTCCGATTTCAAATACCTTGTCAAATCCAGCACCCATCATCATCTGTTTGTATAATTGTGGAGATTGACCGAGGAATGCTTCCTTTTCAAAGTAAGTGATTGGGAAAAGTTCAGTTCCTCCTTCAGTAGCGGATGCTACAAGCTTAGGAGTGTTGATTTCAATCATGCCTTGTTCATAGAAGTAGTCACGAACGGTTTTGAACATGTTAGCTTTTATCTTGAAGATAGAGCTTACGTTTGCTTTTCTTAAATCCAAGAATCTTGAGTTTAATCTTGTATCGATTTCAGCCTTTACCTTTTCGGTAGGGTCCATTGGCAATGGCTGTTTAGCAGGGTTAAGGATAATTACTTCAGCTGGAATGATTTCAACACCGTTTGGTGCTTTTCCTGCATCTTGCACAGTACCTTTAATAGCCACTACAGATTCTTTTCTGAGTGCTCTTAAATCATCTAAGATGCTTGCATCTACCTTTTTACTTGGTGCAGTGATTTGCACTAATCCATCTCTGTCTCTGATGATTACAAAGATGATTCCACCTAAATCTCTTATTTCATGTACCCAACCCATGATAAGGCCTTCTTCCCCACTGATATCTGGGTTTACGTCTTTTGAATAATGAGTTCTTCTTAAGTCGCCTAATAAATAATCCACGTTAATCGCCTCGATTATATTTACAATTTAATTTTGTTAATTTTTAATTATAATAAATTTTTAATTATAATAAATTTTTAATTATAATAAACATAATAATTGCTTTAATTATAATAATTATATTATTTCCTTAATTTATTTAAACTTAGTTTTTTTAATTACTTTTTATCCAATCTCACTTTCACTGAATTTGCATGTGCATGGAATCCTTCATATTCAGCTATTGGAATCACTGTTTTGGAAAGCTCTTCTATTCCTTCCCTTGTTAGGGTCTGAACAGTAGGTTTCTTAAGGAATGCTTCTGTTGAAAGACCTGAATACATTTTAGCTCCCCCTCCTGTTGGCAAAACATGGTTTGTTCCAGAACCGTAGTCACCAGCAGCAACTGGAGAATACTTGCCTAAGAAAATGGAACCTGCATTTTTAATTCTGTCAAGAACAGATGCATCATCTTCAGTGCATATGATCAAATGTTCAGGAGCATATGTATTTGTAAAGTCAATAGCATCTTCCATATTTTCACATAGGATAATATGTCCGTGCTTTTCTAAAGACTCTTCGATTATTTCACGTCTTTCTGCATCTTTAGCAAATTCTTCAATCAAATCTTTTGAAGCATTAGCTATTTTCTCATCGTCAGTCACCAAGAAGCATGATGCTTCAGGGTCATGCTCTGCCTGAGATAGGAAGTCATGAGCAAGATACTCTGGAATTGCAGTGCTGTCACATAAGATCAACACTTCTGATGGTCCTGCAGGGAATTCGATATCCACATCACCGTAAACAAGTTTTTTAGCTCCTGTAACGAATACGTTTCCAGGGCCTACAATCTTTTCGACCTTTTCAATTGACTCAGTTCCATAAGCCATTGCAGCAATAGCTTGAGATCCACCGCATTTGTAGATTTCATCAGCTCCAGCCAAGTCTGCAGCAACAAGGATTGCATCCATTATCTTGCCGTCTGGCCCTGGAGGTGTGCAACAGATGATTCTTTCCACTCCAGCTATTTTTGCAGGAATTACTTCCATTAAAATAGATGAAGGGTAAGCAGCTCTTCCTCCTGGAATGTAACAGCCAACACTGTTGATTGGCCTGATGATTTGTCCAGCAGTGATTCCAGTGTTCACTTCCATAAACCATTCTTCTGGAATCTGAGCCTTATGGAATTTTTCAATGTTTCCAGATGCTCTTTTAAGCGCTTCAATAAGATCTTTATCCAAATTATCGTAAGCTTCTTTGATTTCATCTTCTGAAACTTGCAAATCATCCAATTCTGCCTTATCAAACTTTGCAGTATATCTTTTTACAGCTTCATCCTTGTTTTCCTTAACATCCTTTAAGATGTCTGAAACTATATTCAGGACTTCGCTGATATCTGCTTGTGACCTTTTGATCAAATCATTTGCAGTTTCCTTATCATATTTTAGAATTTCCATTCTACCACTCTTACTAAATAAAAATAAACTAAATAAAATTATTATAATTTCATTTGTTGTTCTTATGCATATGGTCTTATGATTGTATCAATGCATAATTTATAACATAATTAAATATATTTTTTATATTTTATATACATTATTAATAATAATATATAATTCTTTTATTTTTGGAGTAAATTCTGCCGATTTTACATGAGATTTCACATTTTTCAATAATTTTAGCTGTTTAAAAATTCTATTTGATTAATTTAGTTAAGTAGTAGTTTGTCTATTTTTCAGAAATTTTTATTAGAAATAATCTAAATCTTATTAAAAAAATTTGCTTTGAATTCCAATTCAACACAAAGGTTTATATATTTTTGATACAAAGAATTAAATATAAAAATTTATATAGTTAAACATAAATTTTAAATATAATCGTGTTTAAAATACTATTAACAAAATAAATTTGAGTATGTAATTTAGGTAGTTCATTATTGAGGTTTATATGGGGATTTTGTTGTCAGTCATTTAAATCCTAATGGTGATATGAATCTCTTGGTATTTAGATGAATCAGAGATTACGGCTTATTTTTACGTTTGTTATGTGTTTAATGATTCAAGTTAAATGATCATATTTGACTTTAGACAGAATATTTATTTTTACAATTTTAAAATATAGGAAAGGTATTATATGTATAAGGATGAAATGATTCAATTACATCAATTTTTAGTATATGTTTTAAAATATTTAGACACTGATAACTCTGCTCATGAGTTCTTTGACGATTACCTTGCGTTAAACATAAGTCCTCATCATATTCACAGGACAAAGGCAGAGCACAAACATGCGATTTTCGTTCTTTCTAACATTATTTCTGAAGTGATTTTAAACAAGGAAGAAGGATCTGTTCCTCCAAATGTTTCAAACGCTTTAAGAGATCTTGTAAGAAGATCCAAAAAAGAATTAAAGGCAGCTGAAGCTGCTCAATCCAAATAATTCTTTTCTTATTTTTTTATTTTTATAGTTTTAATTTTCTTTTTTTAACAGTTTAGACTTGCATTTTTTATTGTTTTTTCTAGTTTCTACGATTTTACACTATCTATCTTTTCTAAAAGCATTTTTTAAATTATTTTTCTATGAGTCGAAAAGATTTAAATATTTTATTACTAATATATATTTATAGTATAAATAATAATACAAAAAAATTAAATAAGATAATATTAAATAAGAAAATATTTATAAGGATATTTTTAGTATTTTTGTATTTAGATTGAAAAACAAGAATTAAAACGAATTAAATCATTCATTAGAATAATTATAATTAAATAAACTTTTGAAGGGTGATATCTTGAAAGTTATTATTGATGCTGCAAATGTTGCACATTTTCATAAAGAGGAAGGCTCAAAAGCTAAATTAAAAAACATCACCTTAGCCGTAAAGGCATTGGAAGAAGAAGGTCATGACTTTTTAATCATAGCGGACGCTTCCTTACGTCATAATATAGATGATAAAGAGACTTTTGTCAGATTGGTTAATGATGGAATCATTGATGAGGTTCCTGTAGGAACCATTGCAGACCATTACATTCTTGACTTGGCTTATGAAGAGGATGCAAAGGTATTGTCCAATGACAAGTTCAGGGATTTCATGTCTGAATTCCCAGACATCAACAGCATAAGGATTCCATTTTCAATTCAGGACAATGAATTGGTTATGGGAAAGGCCAAAAAGCCTAAAAAGGTCAAGAATCTCTTGCAGAACATCTGTGATGAAACATTGAATGAGCTTGAAAGAAAACGTTGGGTTGTCTACAAAGGAAAGGAAACAACCAAATTCACTCCATTGAATGTTGCAAAGCAAGCTATTCTCTTGCTTGATGAGTCTGAACAGGATAACGTTTCCTCAAAAATAGAGGGAATATTCTCCAAATTGCCAATGTTTGACAAGGTTATGGAAATGGTGGATGATGTTGAAACATCAGTTCCCTATGTGATCTTTGTTCTTGTTCATCCAAAAGACTATAAGGCTGCTGTAAAGGATGCAGGTAACATTTCAGTAACTGTAGCGGACAGATTGAGATTGGTTCACAAGCCACTTATCGCAGTTAGAAATGACTTGTTCATCAAGCCTGGCTACTTTGGATTGAACATAGTCTTGACTGATGAGGTGGAAGACAATCCTCCATACAACATTGAAATTCAAACAAACACCTATGACGAAGTCTTCATTAAGAAGAATTCAAGAAACATTGCAAGTACAATTGCAGGCAGATTAGGTTCATGGAAGTTCCCATTCGTTTCAGTCAAGCCTAACATGATTCTTGAAAAGCCAGGTGAGTTTGAAATCTATCTGGAAAAGAATTCCAAGAAAAAGAAAGATAAGGATTAAATCACCTAATCTTTCAATTTATATTTTTTAAAATCCGATCAATGGATTAATTACAATTTAATTTATGATATTTAACGAGTTATGCTTAACAATTTATGCTTAACAATTTATTGAAATTTAAAAATTAATAGGAGGTAAAATATGGCTGAACATAGTATTATAAGAAAGCTTGTTTCATTAGTTACAAAACATGAAATCATAAGCATAGGTACTAAATACTTCCCTACAACTCCATTGGAAACAGAATATGTGGACATGTTCAATTACACCCAAACCATGCTAATGGAGATTGACAAGGCACATATCACAACAGAAAGTATTTTTACCAACTTGGTTAGAGATGTTGGCCGTGAAAACATTCCAGAAAATCATAGCTTTTATGAATTACTTCCTGCACAAGATAAGGTTGAGGAATATGCTCTTGTAAGCAATATCATCATGGGTAGTGACCGTTATATGTATGTAGAGCTTTCTGAACCTTCTTACATTATTAATCTTTTCACTGACATTATTTTAAGAGAAAATGGAGAAATTATCGAAAGAAGCGAAACTGAAATCGTTTCAAGATTGATGTCCAAAAACGATGCAATCAGAGTGGCTATAAGATTAGTGGGCATTGGTTTGGATAATGGAATCAGAGTAAGGGCTGCTGCTGGTATGACTGGTGCTGCAGCTATTGAAAGATCCATTAAGTTCAACAAGGAAGTTGGAGATTCTCCAGGTGTTGCTTTCACTAAATTAGGTGGTGAATATGCCCTTGTTTTGGACACTCCATTCAAATTGGCAGAATCCGAACCTCCAGAGTTCCAGCAATACCTCTTCATTGATATTGTGGACTCAACAAATTTCATTTCAAAATATGGAAGAAACAAGCTTGTTGAATTGATGACAAGCGTTAAGGAGTTCATGGAAGATTGCGAAGGTCAAATCGAAGGATATCGTGAAGGTGGAGATGACTTGATTGCAAAATTCCCAAGTAAGGATGTAGCTATTCGTGCAGGTCTTGACTGTGCATGGTTTATCTTGAACAATGGAGCTAAAGTCAAGATTGGAATCGGAAGAAGCAGAAGAGAGGCAGGTGAACGTGCAAGCATTGCAGAAAGCATTCATGGTTTCGGTGCATTGTCTTTAGTCATTTTCGATTTGGCTAATGGTTTGTATGGATATTACATTCCATCAGACTTTACAAGAACCCTATGTGAATTCCTAACCAATAAGAAAGGCAAGTTAGTCACTGCATTCCTTGTAATGTTTGTTGCATCATATTTGCTTGCTGTAATGGGCATGGGCATTTATGGACTTTTAATCGTTCTAGCGCTTGTGGCTTACTATACACTTAGGTAAAATTTAATCTAATAG
>Ga0129306_1002547_pt1 | contig 15715 bp, 10 predicted proteins | sample P827metagenome_FD_94438 | JGI IMG/M metagenome (GOLD analysis project Ga0129306, IMG submission 94438) | Capybara group fecal microbial communities from Wisconsin, USA - P827 metagenome | ecosystem: Host-associated > Mammals > Digestive system > Large intestine > Fecal | place: USA: Wisconsin...
ATAACCCTGTCGGTAAGGTATACGCTGGTTCCACGCTTAAGGGCTTCTTTATCAAGAGGCGACTTTTCCTTAACGTAATTGCTTACATCTGCTATATGAACTCCAAGATGGTAGAAAGGTTTTCCGTCTCCATCTGTCTCTTTTGTAAGAGAAACCGCATCGTCAAGGTCTTTGGCATCCTCTCCGTCTATCGTTACCATCTGCACGTTGCGAAGATCGACTCTGCCCGCCAAATCTTTAGGATCTACCTCATCAGGTATCCCTTCAACTTCTTTATATACATCATCAGGATACTGCTCAGGAAGACCGTAAGCCCTCACTATGGAAAGGATATCTACCCCCGGGTCGTTAATATGTCCGAGTATCTCGGTAATGCGGCCTTCAGGGCTATGACCCTTGTTATCGCCGTAAGAGGTAAGAGTTACCACAACCTTCTGACCGTTTACCGCGCCTTTTGTGAGTTCCTTTGGCACAAAAACATCCGATGAAAGCTTCTGGCTGTCAGGCACCACAAAACCGTAATTCTTTGATTTTTGAAAAGTACCGACTATTTCTTTTGTATTTCGCTCTAAGATCTTAACTACGGTACCTTCGGGTCTTTTACCTGTTTCTTCGGAATCGATACGGACAGACACGGTATCTCCGTGGAATGCCCCCATAGTAGCCTCTTCAGAAACATATATATCTGTATCCATCTCAGGTACACTTACAAAACCAAAGCCTTTCTTTGTACCAAGGAAAGTTCCTGTTTTAAATTCAGACCCTGCAAGGCGGTATCTTCCCTTGTCGTCAAGAAAGACCTTGCCCTCGCGAAGAAGATCCTCTAAAAGAAGCCTGAATTCTTCTCTTGCTTCTTTCGGAACCTGCATAAATGTGGCCATTTCCTTATATTTCATTGGAGAATAATCTTTGCTTGATATAAATTCAAGCACCATCTCTTTGTGTTCCATGCTTTTTCCTTATTCAATATACCTTGATCTGTACTCTGCAGGAGAAACGTTCTCCACCTGGTAAAATACTCTTATAAGAGGTCTTGTGGTATAATAACCGACTTTTTCAGCAGTTTCTTTAACACTCATACCGGACTTAAGATAGCCCTTTGCAGTCTCAAGTCTCTTCTGGTTGATATAATCAAGAAGACCTATGTCCATCTTTCTCTTAAATGTCTGAGAAAGATTTGAAGGGCTCATACCGTAAATATCTGCTATCATACCGGCACTAAGACGAGGATCGGTGTAGTTCTTATCGATATATTCCGTAATATCCTGCATTACATCAGAACCGCTCCTGCCTTCAGGCTCGGGAGCAGTCACAGTCTCTGCTTCTTCCTCGCCGTTGATCTTTTTGATAATGGCAACAGCCTCTTTATAATCGTGATTCCTAAGAGCATCACGAGCTTCTTTTTCCTGAGTATAAACATCAAAACCGACAAAATCATCTCTGTTAAAATTATTATAACAGATAATATCTTTATCGGTACCGATCCAGTCACGGAAAAGTGTAAGTTCCGCAACTTCATCACGGCACTTGCCTATACCGTTTCTGCTCTCGTGGATCTTACTGATATTTACCCAGATATTAAGGCCATAATTTGCTTTAAGGAAATCATGTGCCTTTGTGGCTATTTCCGTAAGGTCTTCATAGATAAGTTCATCTTTCTGTCTTCCGTCTACATTTACAAGGAACATGTAATTTCCGCGGAATTCTGCTCCGATAAAGTCATATCTGTCTGCAAAGATCTCTGTACAGACATTGTCAATGATAAAATAAATAAGCCTTCTTGTTTCTTCTGAAACATATTCTTCTGTCTCAGTAAAGATATCACTGATATCGGAAATATTAAAATCTACAAGTACGTATGAGTCAAACCTGAATTTAGCAGTGATCTCTTTAAACTCACGCTCTGATATCATGGCAAATCGGTTATTTTCAATGATCCTTGCAAAACGATTGCTTCTTATCTGAAGCTCTCTGTTTCGCTTTTCTTCATTGCCGGTCTCATAGGCGTTTAAAAGCTTGCTGACCGACTCTTTGATAGCAAGGAAATCGTCTTTTTGACCTTCCGACTTAAGGTTGCCACGCTGAGTCATCTTTATAAGGTCATCTATAGGTGAATAGTTTTTCTTTGTTATGTAATTTGAAAAAAGTATTCCTATCACCATAGAAAGGACAATATAAACAAGCATGATTATCTTGGCATACTCAAGCTTTTGCATATAAACATGCTTTGGTATTATGTGGATAATGGTAATACCGTATTTGCCAAGAGGAACCACAAGATAGTTGTCATTTCCTATAGTCTTGTATACATATTTGTTGCCGAGTAACGGCTGGATCCTTTCAGCATAGGTAGAGTAAGGAACATAGGTATCTGAAAGGATATCGCCGTTCTTTATATACATATAGGAAATAGACTGCTCTATGCCAAGAAGGCTGCGAAGCTTACTCTGATTAAGCTTTAAAAAGAGAGTAAGATTCTTTGTTCTGTACACAAAATAAGGGTTATCTATACCGTAATCATTAACTACATATACATTGTCCGTGGCATTCGGGTCTGACAATTTTTTAAAGGAGCCGTCAGAAAATCCCATTCTCTGGTATATCATTTTAGGGTCATATGCGTAGAAAAGGCCGTTGTTGCCAAGTACATACTGACTTCCGTGAAGATATACAAATACATTTGAAAGATAATCGTTTGAATAAACATAGTCGTTGATCTTATCGATCATCTCTTTCATGTAGACACGCTGCATAATGTTAAACTCTCCGGCTTTAACACCCGAAAGATCGATCATCTTATTTTCCGAAAGGATGGATTTGCTCATCTCGGTAAAATTATCAAAAACCGCCAGCATGTTATCTGCTGCATAAGAAACAGTCTGATACTGAATATCCTCAGCTTCAGACTTGATCGTAGTCATTGAATAAATATAAATAACCGTACCAAAAAGAAGCGGTACAAACATCACCAATATATAAGAGATCATCCATTTTACAGGTGTTTTGCTAATGGATGCCTTTAAACTTGTCTTTTCCTTTGTCATTTTTTTCACTATCCCTATCTTTAAAAATCAAACAACATATATATTACCACAGAAATCTGTAAATGACAAATGAAGAATGAGACATGTGTCCGAAGCAAAAAAAGAGACCAAGAAAGAATACTATCTTGGTCTCTCTACTCTATTTCTTTCATAAGGACGTTCTGCTCCGCTGCTTTGCAGCGTCCAGAACAAGGATATCTCTAACTTTTCCTGCCACTTCCCGGCAGGAAAACTAAGAGCTATCCTTTAACCGATCCAATCATAACACCGGTTACGAAGTACTTCTGTACAAAAGGATAAATACAAAGGATAGGCACCGTTGAAACAACGATGGAACCGTATTTAACAAGAGTCTTGTAAAGCTGAGCACTCTCGATAAGATCGCCCGCATTATTCATCATATCGGTTGAAGCTGTAACAAGGATCTCTCTCATGTACATCTGAAGTGGATATTTGCTCTTATCCTGTGGAAGGTATAAAAGAGCATCAAACCATGCATTCCACTTTCCAACAGCAGTAAAGAGAATGATTACCGCAAATGTTGCCTTACAAAGTGGAAGGATGATCTTAAACATAACCGTAAACTCGCCTGCGCCGTCCATTCTTGCTGACTCTTCGAGAGAATCAGGAATACCCTGGATAGCAGTTCTCATAATGATAACGTTAAATACGCTCATGGCGCCTGGAATAAGAAGTGCCCAGTATGTATCGAGCATCTTTAATGAACGAACTACCATGAATGTAGGGATCATACCACCGTTAAAGAGCATTGTGAATGCCATAAATGCCATGATAACGTTTCTGTAACGGAATCTCTTTCTTGACATGATGTAGCCGGCAACAACTGTAAGTACGCCTGTGATAAGGCACTGTGCCACAACATAAAAGAGAGTGTTTTTGTATCCTGTCCAGATACCTTTATAATTTAAAATGATCTTATAAGCTCCTGTTGAAACCTTGCCAAGCGGATAAAGAATGATACCGCTTGATTTCTGCACTAATGCAGGATCTGAGATTGATGCCCAGAATACGTGTAAAATAGGAACTACACAAATAACAATCATAAATAACATAAACAATGTATTGAAAAGATTGAAGATTCGTGATCCTACTGTCTTCTTAACTACCATCATAATGATCTTTCCTCCTCTTTCCTTAGAATAAGCTTGTCTCTGTTAATTTCTTACTGATCGCATTTGTGGTAAGCAAGAATACCGTACCAACGATCGAGTTAAACAGACCTACTGCTGAAGCAAGTCCGTAGTTAGCCTGCTCAAGACCTATACGATAAACGTAAGTACTGATAACATCGGCCTTTTCGTAGATACCAGGTGAATAAAGAAGAAGTACTTTATCACTTGCTACGGCAAGGATCGATCCCATTCTCATGATGAGAAGCATTATTATAGTAGGAAGAATGCTTGGGATAGTGATGTGGATTGTCTGTTTCCATCTGTTGGCACCGTCCATAACGGCTGCCTCGTAAAGTTCCTGGTCAACACTTGAAAGTGCTGCGATATAAATGATACTTCCGTATCCGACGCCCTGCCAGATACCCGATAAAATAAATATCGGTCTGAAGTAGTTTACATTACCGAGAAGGTTTTCCGGTGTAGTTCCTCTTAAAGTAGCTACGATATTTGAGATAACACCGCCGCTCTTTGTAAAGTCGATGATGATACCTGCTACAACGACCATAGAAATGAAGTATGGCATGTAGCTGATTGTCTGTGTAACCTTCTTAAACTTGATGTTCTTAACTTCATTAAGAAGAAGAGCAAAAATAATAGGTGCAGGGAAACCGAAAATAATATCGAGAATACCCAGTGCTGCCGTATTTCTAAGAAGTCTTAAAAAATAAGGTCCCTTAAAGAATTCAACAAAGTTTCCGAATCCTATCCACTTACTGCGGAAGATACCAAGTGCCGGTTTGAATTTCTCAAAGGCCATAACGATACCTGCCATAGGAACATAGTGGAAAATAATGTACCACACAATGATAGGAATGCAAAGAAAATAAATAACTTTGTTCCTTTTGAAATCCAGTGCCAGGTTATGAGGCAGAGCTTTGATTCCGCCATGCTCAATGTAGCCGATAACCTTTTGCTTTTTTTCTTTTTTCTCTTTCAACTTTTAACCCTCCTGTTTGTCTTCACCTAAAAGACACGTTTTTCATGGGTAAATCATAGCATAAGCTCCCCATCTTTCAAATGCCCTATATTTTACAACCATAAAACAGCCCTTAAATTATCATTCAAACATCAAATGCGATTTTTATACAAAAATAAAAAAAGCCCAAAATAAGGGCTTTAGAGATTACTTAGCACAATTTTTAATAGTAAAAAAAAGGACATAAGGTATGAGGAAAAATTTCTTATACAGTAAAAAAAAGCTGTAAACAAACGAGTTTGTTTACAGCTTTCATATACCTTATCGCCTGCCGGGATCACCCGGCTATCGTGCCTACCACCACTTAAGGTTAAGCACAACAGATAACACGATAAATGCAACTGCAAGATAACGTGTGATCCTGTTCATAGCACCTTCCATGGAACGACCTTTGTTCTTACCCCAGTAGGTATCAGCTGCACCGCTGATAGCTCCGGAAAGACCTTCGGTCTTGCCTTCCTGCATAAGTACTATAACAGTAAGCGCAATACTTACCAAAACGTAGATAACTGTTACGATTACTCTTAATGCTGCCACTTTTGACATCCTCCATTCTTTAGGCTAAACGTACAGCCCATTAACTCACATAAAGATACTATATCATAGAGGCAGTCAAATTTCAACCTTTTTATTTCTTACATTACATAGAAGCAAAGGCCCGCATTATTCAGCGCTTTTAAGGGATTCAACCATATCAACGCTGCGCAGTCTGTAGAACATGGCCGCATTTACAAGGAGCGCAAAGAAAAATGTAAGGAGTACGCTCCAAAGATAACTAAGCGCCTTTATCCTTCTTCCAAACATTATCATATCGATCTCGCATGTTCTTATTACATACTGGTGAAGCACAAGTCCAAGCACTACGCCAAGCAGTATACCAAGTATTGTAAGGACCACATTTTCCCTGTATACGTATATTGCCACTTCTTTGTCGTAAAAGCCAAGTACTTTAAGGGTTGCCAGCTCTCTTCTTCTTTCAATGATGCTTATGTTGTTAAGATTGTAAAGCACCACAAAAGCAAGGAGTCCAGCCGAAATTATAAGTACCCAGATAACAAGGTCAAGAGCATGCATCATATCTGCAACTTTATTTTCAAGGGTCTCTACATCCGTATATGTAAGCACCCTTTCGTCTGTCAGCATTTTTTCGGAAAGAGCTGATTTTTCAGTATCAGAAACGTCTTTTAGTTCCAGCATCAGCTGGTTAAATGCCGGCTCTTTACCGTAGAGTGTCTTATATGTCTCTTTTGACATATAAACATAATGGTACAGATAGTTTTCTGTTATGGCAGAGATTTTTACTTTCACATATCCGTTATCCCCGTCTGAAAGATCAAAAGAACTTCCAACTTTCAGGCCAAGCATCTTTGCAAGCTTTTCGGAAACAATGACGCCGTTATCCGTAAGCTCATATTTTTCGCCTGTTACTCTGTCTTTAAGTCTTACGTACCTGTTTAGGGTATCGAGCTTTTCAGGCACCATAAGGTTAATGCTTTTAGTTGTGGTATTTGTTTTTGCGTCCACCGAAACAACTCTTGCCCTTAAGGAATCTTCTATCTCAGGGTAACCTATGGTAACTCCTGCTGTTTCTTTATTTTCATCAATAGAAAGATAAGCATCGTAAGTCCAGATGGTGCGGTACTGGTTATCAACGATCTGCTTTATGGAATCTCTAAGGCCAAAGCCCACCATTAAAAGTGCCATGCAGCCTCCGATGCCAAATACGGTCATAAAAAGTCGCTTCTTATATCTGAAAAGATTTCTGGTGGTTGACTTCCAGGTAAATGAGAAATGTTTCCAGATAAATGTAATACGCTCCAAAAATACCCGCTTGCCCTGCTTTGGTACTGCAGGTCTCATAAGCTGCGCAGGAGCACCTTTAAGCTCTGCATAACAGGCAATGTATGTTGCCACCGCCGTACTTAATACCGCTATAACAACCGATGCTATTGCAATAGTCCAGTTCACAGGCATTATAGGATCCGGTAGCGCCACATAAAGGATCTTATATGCGTCAATAATTACAAGCGGAAGCAATATGTGCCCTACCGCAACACCTGCGATACCTCCTATAAGGCTGGCGCCTACAGCGTACATACCGTATTTTGCAGCGATCCTGTTTTTAAAGTATCCAAGAGCCTTTAAAGTTCCGACCTGGGTACGCTCCTCTTCTACCATACGGGTCATGGTGGTAAGGCTTACAAGTGCTGCCACAAGGAAGAATATGGCAGGAAAAACTCTTCCCACCGCTCCTATTCTTTCCGCGTCCTGTCCAAATTCGATGTAGCTTTGAACCGAATCATTTCTCTTAAGTACATACCACTCAGGATAATCTATATCGGCAAGTTTTTTCTTTCCGTCTTCAAGCTCTGCCTCTCCGTCTGCTACCTTTGCCTTGCCTTCTTCTATATCTTTTCTTGCATCGGCTGTTTTTGTCTTATATTCTTCTTTACCTTCAGCAAGTTCCTTTTCTCCGTCTTCTATCTTTCTTTCGGCTTCCTCAAGATCACTCTTTGCTTTTACAAGATCGCGCTCGGCTTTTTCTATCTTATATTCGCCGTCTATCATTTGATTCCAGCCATCCTGCCACTCTTTGCCGGCTTCTTCGATCTGTTTTTCGCCGTCAAGGACCTGCTTTTCGCCTTCTTTAAGAGCTACTCTGCCTTCTTCTATCTGTGCCCCCGCAGAATCCAGCTCCGCTTTACCTGCCTTAATCTGTGCATAGGTAGCGCTAAGCTCAGGGTCTGCGCTTACCATAGCAAGGATCTGCTCTCTGTCTGTAAGTCCCATAGCCGCAAATCCCGCAAAAAAGGCTTCTTCTGCTTCTTCAAGTTCGGTTTTTTTTGAAAGGTACTCCGCTTCTCCTTCTTCAAATTCTTTTTTCTTTTCTTCGTATTCGCTTCTCGCGCTTGCTACCTTATCTGTGTTTTCATCAAGTTCGTCTTTTGCATCAAGAAGCTCTTTTCTGGCCTTTTTAACATCCGCCTTATTTTTTGCTACTTCAGCAAGGCCGTCATTATACTCTTTCCAGCCATCTTCCACCTCTTTTTTGGCATCTTCAATTTCTTTTTCAGCCTTTATTACTTCTTCGTTATATTCTTTTTCAGCGTCAGCCAGCTGCTTTTCTCCGTCTGCTATTTTTGCTTTGGCATCATTTATCTTCTCTTCCGCCTCGTCTATCTTTTCCTGACCTTTTCCTATTACATGATCATATCTTGCCTTGCAGCGCTCATCTTCAAGTGTCTTTAATCTTTCTATTACCGCATCTACCTTGTCCTCGTAATCGTCACTGTAGCAGATCAGATCTTTAGCTCCCTTAAGAGTAAGGTAAGCCGAGTGATAAACTATGCCTTCTTCCTCATCAGCTATCTTAAAGTCGCCGAAAGGAATAAGGATATATCCGTCTGTAGAGCCATCTCCTATAGAAGAGGTTCCTCTGTCAAATGTGGTAAAAAAGGGATAATTTCCATATCCGACCACAGTATAACTGCCTGTTACAAGTACGTCCTCAATCTCATCATCAGAAGATGCGTCTGTTTCAAATCTAAGGGTATCTCCAAGGCTCATGCCTGTGGTCTTAAAGTAAAAATCATCAATAAAGCACTCGCCGCTTTTTTCAGGCAGTCTTCCGCCGCTTACCACAGCTTTATTTATATTTTCTCCAAGAGAAAACACCTTAAATACCTGCTTGGTATCTCCGCGGTCCGTTATGACTTCAGTCTGCATGGCACCTTCTGCCGCAAGCACGTCAGGATCGTTTTTAAGTATATCAAGGTCCTCATCTGTAAGACCTAAGGTCCCTGCGACTCTGATATCCATAAAATCCGTGTCGTCATATAGCTTATCAGCTGTCATCTTCATATCAGGCTCTGAAGACCTGACTCCCGTATAAAACGCAACGCCAAGCGCCACCATAAGCAGTATGGAAAGAAATCTGGTAAAGGTGCGTTTTATTGTTCTAATAAAATCAAGAAAGATCATAAGCTTCCTCCAAAAACATTGCTAAAAACACGCTTCTTATTACCAGTCTATAGTCTCCACATCAGCAGGATGCTCATTTGTAGACATACTGCTGACTTTACCGTTTTTTATCTTTATTACCCGGTCTGCCATAGGCACGATCGCGGTGTTATGTGTTATAACTATTACCGTCATACCTTTTTCTCTGCAGGTTTTCTGTAAAAGAGAAAGGATCTGTTTACCTGTCTGATAATCAAGAGCGCCGGTAGGTTCGTCGCAAAGAAGGAGTTTTGGGTTCTTTGCTAAAGCTCTTGCTATAGAAACACGCTGCTGCTCACCGCCTGAAAGCTGCGCAGGAAAATTGTCTTTTCTTTCTGAAAGCCCCACTTCTGCAAGAACTTCACCCGCATCTAACGGGTCTTCACAGATTTCAAGAGCAAGTTCCACATTTTCAAGGGCTGTAAGATTTTGAATAAGATTATAGAACTGAAATACAAATCCTATATCGTCACGTCTGTATTTGATGCGCTCTTTGCTTTTATATGCGGCGATATTTTTCCCGTCTACCCAGACTTCACCGGATGTGGCAATATCCATGCCCCCAAGGATATTTAAAACCGTCGTCTTGCCTGCACCCGAAGGGCCTACAATAACTACAAATTCGCCCTTTTCTACGGTAAAATCAATACCGTCTGCAGCATTGATGGTAACTTCTCCCATCTTGTACTCTTTACGAACGTCCTTTAACTCCACGTAACCCATAATACGCCTCCGCATTTTTGTTAACGCCAATTTATATTCACAATTAATTAAATCCTTTTGAGTACTAGTATTATACTATGATTAAGTGAATTAATAAAGTAAAAATTTGCTAAACAAAACAGATGTAAAAAAAACCGGGCAGCCGTAAACACAACTGCCCGGTATAGGTATTATTTAATTTATCTTACGATAAGTGACTTACCTGTCATTTCTTTTGGCTGCTCCATACCCATGATCTCGATAAGAGTAGGTGCAATATCTGCAAGGCATCCGCCTTCGCGAAGCTTAACGCCCTCATCGTAGTTAACAAGGATAAACGGAACAGGGTTTGTGGTGTGAGCTGTATGAGGCTCACCGGTCTCGTAATCGATCATCTTCTCTGCATTTCCGTGGTCTGCACAGATAAAGAGAACGCCGCCCATTTCCTTAACGGCATCTACTGCCTTACCAACAAGCTCATCAATCTTCTCAACAGCCTTAACCGCAGCCTCGATAACGCCTGTGTGGCCAACCATATCAGGGTTAGCAAAGTTGATAACGATAACATCGTATTTATCTGACTTAATAGCCTCAACAAGATCCATACCAACCTCAGGAGCACTCATCTCAGGCTTAAGATCGTATGTGGCAACATCCTTTGGTGAATTAACAAGAAGTCTTGCCTCGTCTACATTTGGCTCCTCAACGCCGCCGTTAAAGAAGAATGTTACGTGAGCATACTTCTCTGTCTCGGCAAGACGAAGCTGCTTTTTGCCGTTTGCTGCAAGAAACTCGCCAAATGTGTTCTTGATTGACTCTTTTTCAAATGCGATGATCTTGTTTGGAATTGTCTCATCGTAATCTTTAAAGCATACATATGTAAGCTTAAGGAATGGTCTTTCAAAGCCTGTAAACTTATCATCACAGAAAGCTCTTGTGATCTCACGGGCTCTGTCAGGACGGAAGTTAAAGAAGATAACGGAATCGCCGTCTTTAACAAGCGAAAGTGGCTTTCCGGCTTCATCTGTAATAACAGTAGGAAGTACGAACTCATCTGTAACTTCAGCCGCGTAAGAATCATCCATAGCTTTTTCTACGCTTGTTGCCTTAACGCCTTCGCCTATTGTAAGAGAATCGTAAGCCTTCTTTACTCTGTCCCAGTTGTTATCTCTGTCCATAGCATAGTAACGGCCTGAGATAGAAGCGATCTTACCAACGCCGATCTCTTTCATCTTGGCTTCAAGCTGCATAAGGAAGTCTTTTCCTGAAGCAGGAGGTGTATCACGTCCGTCAAGGAAAGCGTGTACATAAACATTTTCAAGACCCTGCTTTTTGCAAAGCTCTAAAAGTCCGTAAAGATGTGTGTTGTGTGAATGAACACCGCCGTCTGAAAGAAGACCCCAAAGGTGAAGATCGCTGTTGTTCTTCTTGCAGTTTTCAATAGCAGTAAGGAGAGCCTTGTTTGTAAAGAAATCTCCGTCCTGGATTGCTTTTGTGATTCTTGTAAGATCCTGATAAATGATCCTTCCTGCGCCGATGTTCATGTGGCCAACCTCCGAGTTACCCATCTGACCATCAGGAAGACCTACAGCAAGACCGCTGGCATTACCCTTTGCAAATGGGCATTCAGCCATAAGCTTATCCATAACAGGGGTATTTGCGATAGCGATCGCATTGCCGTCTTTGCGGTCATTAAGACCGTATCCGTCAAGTACCATTAATACTACCGGTTTTCTCATATTTATTTCTCCATTTCTTATATGTTAATTTTTATGTTTTTTCTTCAATACAATAACACATTTTTTGTGATGCTTCAATCATTTAATATATTCCGTTATTTTTAATGTAGAATACATATGTTGACAGCATCGGCTGTATTTTGCTTTTTTTCTCAGGTTTTACAAGACCTGTATTACAAAGTTCATATGCAGCATGTCCATCATAAGGAAATCGCTGATCGAGCTTATTTATCATTTTATTGCATGTATCAGCATCAACTGTTACCGCCTTGTTTCCGTTATTAAGTTTTATTTTATCATCAACTACCGTCCAGACAACAACATTACCATAATCCAGTTTTTTGTTTATTATTTTGTAAAATTCGGGATATGTCTTTTTAAGCTTGCTTTCAGGATAACCGTTTATGGAAAGGAGAGTCTCAGCACTAAACTCTACTCCTTTTGTTTTTACTTTACACTTAAGTTTCTTTCCGTCAGTTGTATAAGCTGTGATCGTGCAGCTTCCATTGCCTTTGTATTTAACAAAACCTATTGAGGTGTATTCGTCAATCTTTAGTTCTTCCACAACGGCAACCTTTTTGTCTGAAGTTTTCCACTTTTTGACATTGTATCCATACACTACCAAAGGATAATTTTTAATATAATCAGGGTGCTTTCCATCTGCATTTACATAAGGATTTATGATAATCTTAGTCTGGCTTATGCCGGGCTTTGCGATCGTGATCTTTTTCTTGTAGGTATTTCCGTCGGAAGCCTTACAACTTATAGTGACTTTTCCTTTTTTTAACGTAGTCACCTCGCCGGTTTTCTCATCTACCTTAGCTATCGTCTTGTCTGAACTTTTAAATGATACCGGTGTGATATCCCTGCCTTTAAGCTGAAATTCATAGGAATTTCCCGCATAATACTTATAAGATCTGCAATACAGTCCGGCACCCTCAACTGTTATCTGACACTCTATGCTTTTTCCTATTGTAGGATATTTAAGAGTGATCACTGCCTTCCCTTCTTTAAGGGCCTTTATCATGGGAATCCCCTGACACTCCGTTACCTCACCGACATAGTTTACCGGCCCGTTTTTTGTATCAATAAAGCATACTACTTCCGGATCACTTGATGTATAAACCTGGCTTTTCCTAAAGTCCTCGGAATTAAGAATATCAACAACCTTTATATTGGTCTCATTATCAAGATCACCTGTATCTGTAACAGCAATGAGTAACGATCCCGATTGATCTCCGGCATACATGGTTACGCTCTCATTTTTAAAGTAAAAGTTCACCTTCTTAAATAAATCCTTCTCTGTTTCAGCTGCAAAAACGCCTGTAGCAGGAACAAACATAAGGATTAAGATAAAAACATTTACAAGTATTCTTAATGTGCGTGATCTAGTCATATTTCCTCCTCATAAGGACTTTACTTAGAGCCCAAATCTAAGCTTAATTAAATACAGGGCCATATGAACAGCTGTCTGTTTATATGACCCTGAATAAGTTTTATTAGTAATTTACGATCTTACCAAAGTCAGCCTTAAGTGAAGCGCCGCCTACAAGACCGCCATCGATGTCAGGCTGAGCAAAAAGCTCTGCTGCGTTGCCTGCATTAACAGATCCGCCGTACTGAATACGAACTTCCTCTGCTGTAGCCTTGTCATAAACTTCAGCGATGCAGTCTCTGATGCCCTTGCAAACTTCCTGAGCCTGCTCGGTTGTAGCTGTCTTACCTGTTCCGATAGCCCAGATTGGCTCGTAAGCGATAACCATCTTCTTAACCTGATCTGCGCTTACGCCTACAAGGTCAGACTTGATCTGGAATCTGATCCAGTCCATGGTAACGCCCATCTCTCTTTGCTCAAGGCTCTCGCCACAGCAAAGGATAGGTGTAAGACCTGCCTCAAATGCCTTTTTAACTTTCTTGTTAAGAAGAGCATCGTCCTCTTTGAAGTAATCTCTTCTCTCTGAGTGACCGATGATAACGTACTTAACACCTGCATCTACAAGCATGTTAGCTGCGATCTCACCTGTGTAAGCACCCTTCTCTTCAAAGTACATGTTCTCTGCACCGACCTGTACGTTTGTGCCTTTAACAGCCTCTACTACAGGAACGATATCTATAGCAGGTACGCAGTAAACTACGTCAACGCTGTCAGATTTAACAAGATCCTTAAGCTCAGCGCAAAGTGCAACTGCCTGACTAGGAGTCATGTTCATCTTCCAGTTACCTGCAACTATTTTTCTTCTTGCCATTTTTTATTTCTCCTTAAAAATTAACGGTTATCTGCTGCGTATACGCCCGGAAGCTCCTTACCCTCAAGGAACTCAAGTGAAGCGCCGCCACCTGTTGAAATGTGGCTCATCTTATCTGCAAAACCAAGCTGGTTGCAGGCTGCAGCTGAATCACCACCACCGATAATTGTAGTAGCGTCTGTCTCTGCAAGAGCCTTGGCAACAGCGATAGTACCCTTTGCAAGAGTAGGATTCTCGAATACGCCCATAGGTCCGTTCCAAACTACAGTCTTAGCGCTCTTAACAGCATTTGCAAAAAGCTCCTGAGTCTTAGGTCCGATATCAAGACCTTCCTTGTCTGCAGGGATCTTGCTAGACTCAACATAAGAAACATCTACAGGTCCGTCGATAGGATCAGGGAAAGAATCAGCAACACCTGTATCTACAGGAAGAAGAAGCTGCTTTCCAAGCTTTTCAGCCTTAGCCATCATCTCTTTACAATATTCGATCTTCTCATCATCAACAAGTGACTTACCGATCTCATATCCCTTAGCCTTAAGGAATGTGAAAGCCATACCGCCACCGATGATAAGTGTGTCGCACTTCTCAAGAAGGTTGTTGATAACATTAAGCTTATCTGCAACCTTAGCACCGCCAAGGATAGCTACGAATGGACGAACAGGATTCTCTACTGCATTACCGAGGAAATCGATCTCTTTTTGCATAAGGTATCCAACTGCGTTTGTGCCGCCCTTTTCTTTGATGTACTTTGTAACAACAGATACAGAAGCATGAGCTCTGTGAGCTGAACCGAAAGCATCGCATACGAAATCGTCTGCAAGATCTGCAAGCTCTTTAGCGAAAGCCTCGCCTGCATCGCCCGGCTTTGTCTCCTCTTTGCCACGGAAACGTGTATTCTGAAGAAGGATAACGTCTCCCTCTTTCATAGTGTTAACAGCTGCTGTAGTCTCAGCGCCTGTTACGTTGTAATCTGCAATAAACTTAACTTCCTTGCCAAGCTTTTCTGAAAGAGCTACAGCAACAGGAGCAAGTGATTCTTTCTCGTTTGGTCCTTCTTTAACCTTACCAAGATGTGAGCAAAGGATAACCTTTCCGCCGTCTTTGATAAGCTTGTTGATAGTAGGAAGAGCAGCTACGATACGAGTCTCATCTGTGATCTTACCGTCTTTTAAAGGTACGTTGAAGTCGCAACGTACAAGAACTCTTCTGCCCTTTGCATTAAAATCGTCAACTGATTTCTTGTTTAATGACATGACATAATCCTCCGAAAATTATTTTTTTGTAATAGAAAGGGCCCGGTCCAATAAAGACCGGACCCTGCTAGGTCTGAAAAATGAACTGATTACAGCTCAGCGAAGTACTTGATTGTACGAACCATCTGGCTTGTGTATGAGTTCTCGTTGTCATACCATGAAACAACCTGAACCTCATAGAGATCGTCAGCGATTGGAGCAACCATAGTCTGTGTAGCATCAAAGAGTGAACCGAACTTCATACCGATAACGTCTGAAGAAACGATAGGATCCTCATTGTAGCCGTATGAAGCGCTTGCAGCAGCCTTCATTGCAGCATTGATGCCCTCTTTGGTAACGTCTTTACCCTTAACAACTGCTGTAAGGATTGTAGTAGAACCTGTAGGAACAGGAACTCTCTGTGCGCTACCGATGAGCTTTCCGTTAAGCTCTGGAATAACAAGGCCGATAGCCTTTGCAGCACCTGTAGAGTTAGGAACGATGTTTGCAGCGCCTGCACGTGCTCTTCTAAGGTCACCCTTTCTGTGTGGTCCGTCAAGGATCATCTGGTCACCTGTGTAAGC
>Ga0129306_1002550_pt1 | contig 15694 bp, 15 predicted proteins | sample P827metagenome_FD_94438 | JGI IMG/M metagenome (GOLD analysis project Ga0129306, IMG submission 94438) | Capybara group fecal microbial communities from Wisconsin, USA - P827 metagenome | ecosystem: Host-associated > Mammals > Digestive system > Large intestine > Fecal | place: USA: Wisconsin...
CACACGATCCCCATCGACTTCCCGGAGGGTGAAAAGCTCTACAAAATGATGTTTGAGCTCTATCCGCCCAAGCTGCCTCTGGACAGCGAGGTGCTGTCCCCGGCGGCGAAGATCACAGAGGAAACGCTGGAAAAGCTCTCCCCGGCAGTCGTTATCGTCTGCGGTCGGGATCCGCTGCATCCCCAGGGAGAGCATTATGCGGAGCTTCTGAAACAGCACGGTAAGCTGCTGGATCTGAAAATGTATGAAGAAGGCTATCACGGCTTCGGCACCGACAAGGCCGAGGAAAAGCCGGAGCAGGACAAGCTGCGGGAGGACTGCTTCCGCTACAAAGTGGAAAAGGCAAAGCAGCTCTATGCGATGAGCGGGAGGGAAAACCATGGCAAAGCGGAAAACGCATAAGGAGGATCGGAAGGGCTGGCCTCTGTTTAATCGGATTCTGGCGGACTATATCGAGCTGACCCGCTTCCCGGAGCTGCCGGAGAGCCCGAAACAGGGCAAAAACTATGAATACTGGCCGGACGGCGCTCTCTGCGCCAACGGCAATCCCTATCACGGCTGCATTCGCCTGGGCAGCGCCAATAAACTCATGATCGGCTTTTCCGGCGGCGGTGTTTCTGTGGATGAGCACACTGCAGCAAGGCCCCAGCGCGTCGGCGGACAGGGCGAGATGTTCTACTCCGATGATGTACGGTTCGGGGACATCATTCCCCGAATGGGAACCTTCGGGCAGTCCAAAAAGAATCCCTTCCGGGAATGGAACCTGTTGTTTGTGCCTTATGCCACCGGGGACTTTCACTGCGGAACCGGAGATTTTCCCTATACAGATCTTAATGGAAAACCGGCTGTGCTGCATCACCACGGCTATACGAATTTCCAGTTGCTGTTGAAAAAGATCAAGGAACTGGTTCCAAATCCGGATCAGATCCTGGTGACCGGGTTTTCTGCGGGAGCCTTCGCAACATCCCTGCTGACCGACGCAGTCGCCGCCGCGTTCCCAAAATGCCGGGATATTACCGCCTGTGTGGACAGCGCCATGATGCATTACGACTGGCAGCGGGTGGCTCGGGAGGTCTGGAAAGCGCCGGAAGAGATCACGGCGCGCCTTACCGGAAACGAGATTGTCTCTGACAGCCTGCTCGCACTTCACAGGAATCATCCCGAGATCAGGATTATGTACTGCTGCTCCGTGCGGGATGCAGCGCTGACACAGATGGAAATGTATCTGGACGATGGCCGGTGGATCCCGGACAAGGCGGCAGGCGTGAGCTTCCAGCGAAAGCTGAAGGAAATGCTGGAGCTTTTGCAAAATGAGATCCCGGATTTGAGCACATTTCTTTTTGATACCCCGGACAAAAACAGCAAGGACGCCGATCTGACTGTTCACTGCCTTTGCGGTTCCAATGCAGCCTTCACCACGGTGGTGGACGGGGTGAATTGCGTCGACTGGATGATGCGCGGCGTCAGCGGTGAGGTGTTGAAGCTGGGCCTTGGATTGCTTTGAAGGGAGATCGTAGCATGAAAACACAAGTAATCATTTTGAATGAGAACAGAAACGTTACGATGACCGCCTACATCCAGGAAGCAGACGGAGAGTTTGGGTTTTCCAAGCGCCCCGCCATGGTAGTAATCCCCGGCGGTGGTTATGCTATGTGCTCTGACCGGGAGGCAGATCCCGTGGCAATGGCATATCTGAAAGCGGGATACCAGGCTTTCGTTCTGCGCTATACCTGCACGCCCAAAGGAAAATGGCCTTTGCCGCTGGAGGACTATGAGCAGGCTATGGCGCTCATTGAGGAGCATGCGGATGAGTGGCATTTGGACAAGTCCAGGATCGCAGTGGTCGGCTTTTCGGCAGGCGGACATCTGGCAGCCTGCGCCGCTACGGTGGCACAGCATAAGCCTGCCGCCGCTATTCTGGTCTATCCCGCCATTCTCAAGGATATCTGTGATATGTGCCAGCCGGGGATGCCTTATCCACATGAGCACGTCACAGCTGAGACCTGTCCCTGCTTTCTCGTTGCTGCCCGTGACGACCGCACGGTGGATATTTCCAACACCCTCCGCATGGAACTGGCGCTGACGGAAAAGGGTGTTGCTTTTGAAAGCCATATCTATTCCTACGGCGGGCACGGCTTTTCCACCGGCGAGGATTGGATCAATACCAATTCCGTATGCCCGCGCCTGCCTCGTTGGGTGCCGGACAGCATTGAGTGGCTGAGTGAGGCCATGGGAAAACTCACACGCAGCGGATTCACCGAACCGGTGAGCGCAGGCTCCATGAACGGCAATTTCGCGCCGGTGCTCAGTGCAGATTGTACACTTTCGCATCTTCGGAAGCAGAGCGAGGAAGCCCAGACTGTTCTTGCACCGATGTATGCAGCTATTGAGGCTATTGCAAAAGCCCGGCAGTTCTCGGTAGACGGGCTTATAGCGGCCGTGGGCAACAATACCGCCCGCGAAATCATGGAGATGGTGCAGATCCCTGCGGAGGCAATCACAGGGATCGACAAAGCGCTGCATCAGATGATCAACAAATTGGAGGATGAATGAATATGATCAGAATCGATTCGCCTGAAGTACAGGCGTTTGAAAAAGAGCATCTGGCAACGCTTCGCTCCCTTGCGCCGGAGTGTATGGTATTGCTGAAAAAGAATGGAGATTTTCCGCTTTCTGCGCCTTGTAAAGTCGCGCTGTACGGGGCTGGCGCAAGAGAAACCATCAAAGGCGGCACCGGCAGCGGTGATGTAAACGTGCGGCATTATGTCAGCATTGAAGAAGGATTGGAGAGAGCAGGCTTCACAGTTACCACCAAGTCCTGGATGGAAGGATATAAAGCTGCGCGGGAAGCGGTGGTTCAGGGCTTCTACGATGGCATTGCCAAAGAAGCAAAAGAACTCGGAAAATCCGTCTTTCTTGTCGGCATGGGGAGGACGCCCGCTGAACCTCAGTATGACCTTCCCATCGAGGGAGAAGGAGACGTTTGCATTTATGCCCTTTCCCGCAACTCCGGAGAAGGCGCTGACCGTCCCGGCAACGAGGGCGATTATCTGCTGACGGCGGATGAAAAAAGGGACATCCTGCGCTGCGTCAAACAGTACAGAAAATTTATGCTGGTGCTGAACGTGGGCGGACCGGTGGATATTTCGCCTGTGCTGGATCAGGTGGAAAATGTGCTGCTTCTGAGCCAACTGGGCAGCGTGACCGGCGACGCCTTTGCGGACGTGCTGCTGGGCAAGGCCAATCCCTCCGGCAAGCTCACTGCGACCTGGACCCAAGCTGGCGAACTCATGGCGATTGGAGACTTTGCGGAGCGGGATGATACCCAGTATAAGGAAGGGGTTTTCGTCGGATACCGCTATTATGACGCAGCGGGTACCCAGCCCATCTTTCCCTTCGGTTATGGCCTGAGCTATACGGAATTTGAAACAGCGTGTAAGGGCTTTTCTGTGGAAAATGGGATCATATCCATCGAAGCAGAAGTCAGGAACACCGGGAACTTCCCCGGAAAAGAGACTGTGCAGCTTTATTGTTCCGCGCCAAACGGAAAACTCGTCAAGCCGCTTCGGGAGCTTGGCGCTTATGCCAAGACCCGTGAGCTTGCCCCCGGTGAGAGTGAGACGCTTGTGCTGGAACTGCCTTTGGAGAATATGGCAAGCTGGGATGCGGAAAACGACTGCTGGCTGCTGGAGCAAGGCGAATATCTGTTCAGCATCGGCGATACAGCCGTCGGGGTCGTATCCCTGGACAGCGCGGTGACTTCCGAGACCCTCAGTCATTCCGGCGGAGAAGCTGACTTTGAAGACTGGCAACCGCAGATTACCCGCAAAGTACCCCAAGGGCTGCCCCATATTCAGGTTGCTGCCACTTCACTGGGCCATATCGGCCATTATGACAGGGAGAAAGCTTTCAGGGCACATATCGGTTTAGAAGATCTTTCTGATTTTTCGGTCAAGGAGCTGGCTACGATCTGTGCCGGTAAGCACTCTGACGCGGAGGGTATGGCGGCCATCATCGGCAATTCCGCCGCGCGTCTGGCTGGCGGAGCAGGCGAAACAGCTTCTGTTGTGGCCGAGAAGGGTTATGGCGCGATCGTCATGGCGGACGGACCTGCGGGACTGCGCCTTGCCACCAAGTATATCGAGACGGAGGATGGACAGGAAGGTATGGACTCGGATGCCTTCAACAGCATCCTCAATATTCTGCCTCCCGAGATCCAGCAGCTGATCCGCATGAAGCTGCAGCAGAACGAGGAAAAAGCAAAAACCAATACGGTTTTATATCATTACGCTTCTGCGATTCCCATCGGTACGGCATTGGCCCAAGCATGGAACCCGGCTGTTGTGGAAGCCTGCGGCGATCTGGTCGGCGAAGAGATGGAGCTTTTCGGGGCCAATGTCTGGCTGGCTCCCGCCCTGAACATTCAACGCAGCCCTCTTTGCGGCCGGAACTTTGAATACTATTCGGAGGATCCTCTGATTTCCGGCAAAACCGCGGCGGCGATGACCCGAGGCGTACAGAAGCACGGGAAGTGCGCTGTCACCATCAAGCACTTTGCCTGCAACAATCAGGAGACCAACCGCTTTGGCTCCAACAGCGTCGTATCTCAGCGTGCCCTGCGCGAGATCTATCTTAAGGGCTTTGAAATCTGTGTGAAGGAAGCCGCTCCAAAAGCGCTGATGACCTCCTATAACCTGCTCAACGGTACGCATACCGCAAACCGCCATGATCTGATCAGCACTGTGCTGCGTAAAGAGTGGGGCTTTGAGGGCATTGTTATGACCGACTGGGGCACCACGAACGATAAGTTCAACCTGGGTGTTTACGGCTCTTCCAGCCCTGCGCTCTGCATTAAAGCCGGCAACGATCTGATGATGTCCGGATCGAAAGAAGATGTGGAGGGTATCCTGACAGGATTAAAGGACGGAACAATTACCCGCGCCGAACTGGAAGCCTGCGCCGGGAGGATCCTGGCACTTTCAAAGGAGTTAAGCTGATGATTCAGTGGATCTGTCACCCGGAGGATCATAAAGGCAATCATTTGGTGCCGGTTTTCAGAAGACAATTTGATATGCATCAGAAGGTTCAAAAGGCCGTTTTAAGGCTTTCGGCCCATGGTGTATATGAAGCGCAGGTCAATGGCAGAAGCGTGACGGAAAATCGCTTCATGCCGGGTCTGACGAGCTACTATTACCGCATCCAGATGCAGGAATATGACGTTACCGCCCTCTTAAGGGAGGGCGGTAACGAGCTGTGTGTGACCGTGGGCGACGGCTGGTGGCGCTGGAACAATAACTTTGGCTATACATTGGCGCTCTGGGGCGAGCTGAGGCTCCTTTACTCCGGTGGCAGTGAAGAGACGCTCTCCACGGATGAAAGCTGGGAGGTCGGTCTCGGTCCCGTCGTACAGACGGATCTGCAAAAGGGCGAAATCTATGATGCCCGTACGGAGCCCCACGGCTGGCAAAAAGCCGTCAACTGCACCGAGCATACCGAGGGCGAGCTGATCGAAAACCAGAGCGTCCCTGTGCGGGAAAAGGAGCGCTTTCCAGGCAAGCCCATTCATGACGCCGCCGGGAAGCTGGTCATCAACAAGCTGGTAGAAAATGCCCGCTGGAGCCAGAAGGGTAATTTCCTGGACGTACCGGTGGATTGCCCCACCCGCGAGCGAAACGCCTGGACCGGCGACGCCATGATCTACTGCCGCACAGCAGCGCACTTCATGGATGTGCGGCAGTTTTTCAAGAAGTGGCTGGTCGATCAGACCATCGAGCAGTACCCCTCCGGGAAGGTGGGTATCACCTTCCCGTCCACCTCCAGTGTCCACAATCCGGAGGAACTGAAAGTGGTGCAGGCAACGAACCCCGCTATGGCCCTGGCCGGACCCACCAGTGAAGGCAACATCGGCGAGGACAGCGTGGGCTGGGGCGACAGTGCTGTATGGATTCCGTATCAGATGTATCTGATGTATGGCGACGTGGAGTTCTTGAAGGAGCACTACGGCACGGCGAAAAAATGGGTGTAGTTTTCCCTGCGCTGCATGAAGGAGCTTAATCCGCTGTATGCGGACAAACCTTGGTATGCAAACGGCGACGGGAATTATATCTACGACACCCGCTTCCACTATGGAGAATGGAACGAACCCCTGCCTCCCGCGCCGGAGGGCATTGAGCTCTTTGCAAAAGGCGGCACCGCAGCGGACTATGTGACCCATATGGCGAAGTACGGCAAGCCAGAAGTCGCCACCGCTTATACCAAGCGCAGCTGCGATAATCTCTCTCACATGGCGCGCATCCTTGGCAAAACGGAGGATGCAGTGCATTATGCGGCGCTTTCTGAAAAGATAAAAGCCGCTTATGACAAGTACCTCATTAGCGATAATGGGGAGATCCAAAAGGGACATCAGGCAGCGTATATCCGCGCCTTGGCACTGGATATGGTAAGCGCAGAGAAAAGGCCTCTGGTGATCGGCCAGCTCAAACGCGAGCTAGAAGCAGCCAATTACCGCCTGAATACAGGCTTCCTCTCCACCGTCTATCTTCTGCCCACACTCTGTGACAATGGGCTGGTGGATGAAGCGTTTCGTATCCTGGAACAGACAACCGCCCCCGGCTGGCTGCACCCGATCACCCTTGGCGCGACCACGATGCTGGAAAACTGGGACGGCATGGACGTGTTCCGGGACAGCTTCAATCACTACAGCTTCGGCGCGGTGTGCCAGTTTCTCTTTGAGTATGTGGCAGGCATCCGCCCCCTCTTCGACGCACCGGGATTCAAAGAGTTTGAGCTGCATCCTATCATCGGCGGCAGCCTTACCTGGGCGGAGGGCAGCTACAAGACCCAGTATGGAACAATCTGTTCCCGGTGGGAGCGCGACGAAAAGAGCTTTGTCTATACCTGTACGGTTCCGGACGGAACGACGGCCCATCTGACTCTGCCAGACGGAAGCACAAAGACGCTGAGAGATGGGAACTATCGCTTTGAAGGAGAACACCATGGATAAGCTGCCTTATCAATTTGACGACGAACAGAGGATAATCAATTTTAACCGCTTTGATCTGCCTGCTCCGTGGATCAATTATCTTTCCAACGGCAGGATGCACGCCTTTGTGTCTCAGGCTGGCGGCGGCATGGCCTGGTGGCTGTCGCCCATGATGTTCCGCCTGACCCGGTATCGGTTTTACAACATGCCAATTGACTCTCCGGGCTTTTATGTATATCTCCGAATGGAAGACGGCACTGTGTGGTCTCCCACTTTTCGTCCGTGCGAAACCTCAGTGGATTCCCGGGAGGCCTGCCACACGCCGGGATCCTCCACCTTTACCGCGAAAAAGAATGGCCTGATCGCCACCTTGAAGCTCTTCATGGCGCAGGATTATGACACGCTGGTGTGGGATTTGAAGCTCGAAAACGAAAGTGGCAAGGAAACCTGCTGCGACGTCTTTGCCTATGTGGAGTTCAGCCAGTTTCTGGCGAGGGAAGAAAACACGCTCGGCTATTATCTCAAATGGAACACCCGGGCTGTGTTTGATGAGGACTTGCAGGCTATCACCTATGCCTATACCGCATGGATGCACCCGCGCAAGGACGAATCCCCGCTGGTGTATTTCGGCTCGGATGCGAAGATCGACTCGTTTTGCTGCAACCGGGATGTCTTCTGCGGCAATTACAGAGATGAGCGCAATCCGGTTGAAGTTCAAAACGGACACCTTTGCGGACGCCTGCAAGGAGCATCAGATCGAGGCTATGGACAATGCTGCACGGGAGCTGGACACCGGTATGGGTCTCCTGCTCAACACACCCGGTTATCCCGGCTGGCCCAGCAAAGAGGCGGCCATGGTCAATGGACTGCCCGCAGGATATTCCGAAAACGGCGGTGTTTTCTGTCAGGCTAACTGCTGGGCTATCATGGCAGAAGCTCTTTTGGGCCATGGTGATCGAGCCTGGAAATATTACAAACAGATCATGCCGAACGAAGTGATTCGGAAAGTCGGCGTGGAGCGTTATCAAGCGGAAGCCTATGCCTACTGCTCTACTATGCTGGGCAAGGATAATGAAAAGTTCGGCTGGGGCTGCGTATCACAAGTGACAGGCACCGCAGCCTGGATGGATGTTGTGGCGACTCAGTACCTGTTGGGTATCCGGCCCACGCTCAAAGGATTGCTGATCGACCCGTCGATCCCGGACGAATGGGATGGCTTTACAGTGGAGCGTACTTACCGCGGCTGTAAGCTGACAATTATGGTGGAGAACCCCGATCACATCCAGCACGGGGTCAAAGAAATACGGGTCGATGGGAAAAGAATCGACAGGGAGAACGTGCCGCTTCTGACAGATATAATCCTGAGCGGCCGGACAAATGCAAGCATTCAGGTAACCATGGGATCATAAGGGAGAAGGTCAAATGGAAAAGAAGAAACACAGAAAACTGAAAAAGATACTGCTTGTCCTTGGTTGTGTCATTGTTATACTTGCGATCGGCACGTTTGTCTTGCTGAAAAATACCTTCCTCAAAAGTTTTCCGAAGCTGACGGGCGAGCCGGAAATCGGAAAATGGTATGAGGTGGCGGTAGAGGGTACGCAATCCTCTGACGGAAGCGAATGGCACGGAATCTTCAAAAAGGGCACCGCAAATAAAGTCGTCGTCTATTTCTTTGGCGGCGGCGTGAGCATTACGCCGGATACCTCGGAAGGCGGAAATAAGTTCTATGCCACAAACATGATGGGGCAGGACTTCGTGGCGCAGGGAGGAATCGGCAGCAACGCGGAGAACAATCCCTTCAAGGACTGGAGCTTTCTCGTGATTCCCTATGCCACCGGTGACTTCCATTCAGGTACAGGCGTCTATGAAGGAAAAAAGACGATCTACCACACCGGCTACAGCAATTACGCCGCGTTTGTGGAGCAAATGAAGTACTATGTGGGCGAACCGGATACCCTGCTGGTAACGGGCTTCTCTGCAGGCGGCTTTGCCACATCTCTTCTGGCTGACGATGTGATTGACCGTTTTCCCAGCGCGAAAAACATCACGGTCTGTGTGGACAGCTCGCTGCTGCTCTATGATGGATGGCATGAGACGGCGATGAACCTCTGGCAATCTCCGGAGGACATATCCAATCGACTGACGACGGATAATCTGGTATTGGATAGCCTGACCGCGCTGCATGAGAAACGCGGTGATACGATCAAGATCTTGTTCGACTGCTCCTATCGAGATGATACGCTTCAGCAGTATCAGGCGTATATCCGCACCGGCACGATGACAAAGAGCAAAGAAAACGGCGACCTGTTCCAGAAGGATCTTGCGGGAATGGTCAAAGGCCTGCAGGAAAAAAACCCGGGTATCGGGATCTATATCTGGAATCATGCCGAAGACACCAAAACCCATAACACACAGCACACCATCATATCCAGCAATGTTTTTGACAAGCTGGAGGACGGTATCAGCGTTGCGGATTGGATCTTTGCCGCTGTAAACGGCGATGTGAAAAGTCACGGCCTTGCGTTGCTTGAAAGATAAGAAAGCAGGGGCAAAATGAAAAAAGTGCTGAAAATTGTATTGATTCTTGCGGTGATACTCCTTGCGCTGGGTATCGCTGCATTCCATTACATCAAGTCTGTGATGCCCAGTGGAAACGGAAACAACGACATCGTAGAGGGCTATTACAAGAAATTCCATTCCAATGCTCCATTCGAGATGAAATACTCCCAGCTTGGAGCCTATGAAACTGCCTATACAGAGTTTCCTTCTGCCAATGAATCCATAGGGAAAGTGCGTGTTTGGTACCCAAGGAAATTGGAAAACGGTGAAAAAACCTGGCCGATGATCATAGTGGTCAACGCCAGCGGTACGCCTGCTTCCTCCTACGAGTCGTTTTTCCCTCGCCTTGCCAGTTGGGGGTTTATCGTGGTCGGCAACGAGGACGGCCAGACAGGAAACGGGAAAACAGCCTCCCTTACCTTGGATTTCATGCTGGATCTGCCTTCCTACAGTGTGCTTTTCGATAAGATCGACTATGACAGCATGGGCATAATCGGCTATTCTCAGGGCGGAGCCGGGGCGATCTGCGCGGTGATGCCTTCCACTTTACGGAGGGACAAAACACAGATCTGGATTACGGAAAACGCCTTAGAAAAAATGCAATGAATATTCATTCATGACTGGACAGCAATTTGCCGCATTACGAGGATAAATAATGATGATTTCATCACGTCCAGCTAACGATTTGGCGGTAGATGTGAAAGTCGAACACGCCGCCTTTGTTAGCTGTGCTAACACCCAGCTAACAGCACTGGGGGAAAACGGGGGTATTTTGAAGGCAACAGTGAAAATCGTTAGAAACCCAGTAATGGCAAGGCCTCAAGGCACTTCAGGGAACAGCAAAGGCAAACGCTTTTTCGATCTCCTAAGCGGAACGTCGCGCGTTCGAATCGCGCCGGGATCGCCATTTTACCTACCAGATTCGACAGATTTGCCCTCAAAAAGGCAAGTGAACCGCTTCCCGTCAAGTAGACAGTTAAACAAAAAACAAGACGGGAACAAGAAATCTCTGGTAACCAGCAAATGTTGCCAGAGATTTTCTTTAGTGGAAGCACGGCAAATAGCACACTGCTGTCATCCGGTCAAGGGCTTCGCAAGTGGCCTGCGGCCACCCTTGACCGACTGCTATCAGTGTGCTGAAAGGCAATCAAGGAGGGTCAGATAAATCTGCCCTCCCGGGCTAAATCTCACTTAAGCAGCGAAGTACATCTCATGCTTTTCCATAGGGGTGTGCACACCAAGGTTTCGCTGGAGCCGTTCGGTGTTGTAGTACTGAATGAAATCTTCAATCATGACAACCAGACTGGCTTTGTCAGTAAGGCTCTGTGAAATGTTTTCTGTAAATAACGGTCTTCTACGATAAAACCGTGTGAATGGTGGCCGGATGGCAGGTTCTGCTATCCAGCCTCTTGCCTACATTACTACCAGAAAATATGCAGAGATGTCAAGGGCGCCCGGCGTAAGACGGGCGTGCATTTCACCCTGGACAGCTCTGGATTTTTCTGGCATCAGTCGGGTAATCGTCCTTCGTACATAATGGACAGTTCACCGTAAATCTTGCCCCAGTTGTGGATCTGCATCGTCCACTTTTTTGTAGCTTCAAAGGTGGACAGATATCTTTTTTTATCCCCTAAAAAGCCAAACTGCGCGTTTGTAATGGCAGTCAGTTCTCCGGAAATCCGGCCGATTTCCCGGTTCAGCCCCTTTATAACGTTTTCAGGCAGCTTGCTTTTGAGAAACGCATAATTCTCCCCGGGCAGTTTTTCCATGAAGAAATAGTCCCCGTTACAGACGGTCCCGGAACAGTCATAATACTGAACCTCGGCAACCCTGAATGAGCATTTTCCGGATACCAGGCGCATTGCTTCGATTTCCGCCTGCATTAAGTTTATCTCATTGGAAGTGTTTCCGGCCTTATTCTCTGCTGCGATTTTCAGAATGCTTTCACTGCCGTCGTCAAATACAACATGATAGGTCACGTTGCACATGCCTTCCGTCAGTTCTTTGATCTTTATGACTGTTTTATCCGGAAATGCTTTCCCGGCCATTTCTGTGATGGTTTTATCGGATTGCCTGTTTTTTGTAATCATGCCTGTTTCTCACTTTAATATTCCTGCCGATTCTGATTTCACGAAACACTTTGAAACAACCCCAGACGGCTTTTTCCATTTTTCCCGTCAATCCCGGCGGAGGGTCGGGTTTTTGCCTGATGATCCATCCAAAGCGTCCTTCTCAGACTTTGCATGCAAGGAGCGTATAAGTGCTTTCACCCCACTGCTTCATGATCCGGACATCCCGGAATCCCGCCCGGCGCAGGATATCCGTTTCGTGTTCAACCGTCAGCGGGGTATCATAGTGATAGAAAACATCGTCCGGAAGCCCCTGCTCCTTTTTCAGCGCAGCAAGGTTTTCAAAGTATTCCTTTTCCATTCTTTCCGATTCCGCGAAATAATCCGTCAGGACAAAGACACCTTTTTCTGCCAAAGCCGCATGCAGCTTCCCGTACAGCGAAGCTTTCATTCCCGCCGGAAAATGGTGCAGCGATTCCACGGATACGGCGGCGTCGTATACCCCACTGCCGAGCGGCACGTCAAAATAGGAGGCCCGGATCAGCGTCAGGTTTTTTTCCGGGAATTTGGCTTTCAGCGCATTCAGCATCGCTTCGGACAGATCGATTCCCGTGACGGCCGCGCCGGGATTCAGTCTGTAGTATTCCTCCAGTTCAAGGCCTGTGCCGCAGCCGAGGTCCAGCACCCGGCTTCCGTCCGCCGAAGGCAGCAGGGAAGCGGTATAGGCATAGAAGCCGGAAGCTCCTTCAATGTTTCGTTTCATGTGCTCATCGTAGCCGTCAATCCGGGCGGCAAAGAAATCGTCCATTTTTTCAAGCTTCATCATATATCATTCTGCCTCCGTCAGCTGTTCCGGAATCGGCCGGTCCGTTTTTCTGTTTCTCCCGGCCGATCGTCCTTCCGTTTCCCATATTCTTTATCGGATCTGAATCCTGTAATACAGATCGTCCCCGGAAAACGCAGTTTCGCCCTGATTCTTTTTTCGGTCATACAGGACAAATCCAGCGCTTTCATAGTTTTTCGGCGCAATCAGGTTGCTGTTTGTCCGCACGCGGATTTCTTTCAGTCCTTCATATTCCCTGATGCGGCGGAGGGCTTCGATGAGCTGCGCTTTGCCGAACCCTTTTCCCTTGAAGGCCGTTCTGACGGCGTTGTGTCCGATTTCCACATATTCCGGCCGATTCCTGGGATCCCAGCAGATGAAGCCTATGGGTTCCCCGCGGAAGCAGGTGACGAAACCGTATTTGTCCGCAATCTCCGGATGATCGAAAAAGAATTCATCCGATTCTCTCCAGTTTTCGTCTCAGCACTGCGCGCAGCGCGCGTCAAATGAATACGCATCCTTCAGAATGCCGTACATGATGCCCCTGCCAAAGTCCGTAAACTTCCGGAAGGACAGTGCCTCATGGATCGATTCTTCCCGGGAAATGGCAGACGCACAGGAAACCGTATTTTTCGGATCCGGATATTCCTTCACTTGTTCATACCTCGTTTCATATCACAGCAGAGCGGAAATCAAGGCTCTCCGGCTTAACTGCGAAAGCAGCTGATGCTTTTCAAAATATATAAGCTTCCAATTGTACTGCTATCTCTTTTTGCCGGCAAAGGAAGCATATTCTTCATGCTCCTGCAACAGGGAATGTATTCTCTCCGCAGAGATTGATTCCACGGGTTTTCCCTTTTGTATGTGCCGTATTTTCAGGAAGCCGAGGGGCTTTTCCAGTGCGGTGATATCCCCGTCAAAGCTTCCGTCACCGGTTGCCTGCTTCAGCTGCCAGATGATCGAATATGCTTCGGCGAAACACTTCTTCCGGTCTTTTCCCAATGGCAGGGCCCTGCCATAATTGTACAACGACAGTGCCATTCCTTCCCGGTTGCTGAGGGAGGGAGAAATCTCCATCAGTTTCCGGGCCTGTGCAACGGTGTCAGTAAGCTCCCGGACGGCAGGCAGTGACAGGGGATAGCTCATCAGCGGATTTTTGGCGAGCCGGAGTTCCGCACAACCTCTGTCATAACAGTAAACCCCGAGCATCATGCTGATGTTGCGTGCCAGTTCCAGGTGCTCTGTGGTTCCTGTTTTTTCTGCGAGAACGGAAATAATCCTTTTTGCTTCTTCCGCCCAGGAGATTGCTTTATCCATTTCAATCCTTCTCCAGCATACGGCGGCAAGTGCACCATATGCAGCTGTTTGCTGGCAGGCGATCTTATCTTCATCCTGTGTGCCCGGAAGATTGTTCAGAATTTTCAGCGCAGCAAACGCCGCCTTTTCCGCTTCATCTGCCCGTTCCGTTCCGGGTTCGTCATAATGGAGGTCCGCGATCTCATTCCAGGCATAAGCGCGAAAAAGGCCGTACCGGTTTCCCTCCGGATCAATCCGGCCGAGGAAATCCAGGAAGGAATGGGCAATCTCGCGGCTTTGCACAGCCTTTCCCCGGCTCTTCAGGAGCAGGGAGAGGCCGTCGGTTTCAAAAAGAAGCCTGAAAAGATGCTCCGCCTGTTCTGCGGAAGGCTCTTCCCGGATGAGCCGGCGGTATGCTTTCAGCTTATAATCCAGCGCCTTGTTCAGGTCCCGCTTCACAGCGATACCTGCTGTATAAAGGAAACTGAGAGCCTCATATGCTTCTGGGCATTCCTCGTCCGCGGCGGAAAACAGGAACTGAAGCGCCCGCTTTTCACTTTTTTCCACACCGATGTGCCACATAAAAGCCATTCCAAGCAGATAGTCGATATACGCCTCTCCGACACGCCTGCCGCTGAATCCGGCATCCTGCATGAGTTTGTCAATCGTTTCCGTATCTGCAATGTCAGCCGGCGGCTCCAGGTGCGGGTATGCCTGAAGCAGCAGATTTCTGTCGGTTTCTTCCGCCTGGATCGGAATGATCTTTTTCTTCCGCTGCACAGCTTCCGGATACTCTGTTGTCTGTACGTAGTTTCCGTTCTCCAGCAGGTGCGGCGTTACGACGAGGGCCATTGCGTCGCTGGCCTCCAGTTTCTCGGTGATCTCTTCATTGAAATTCCGGCCTGCTGCCAGGTATTCATCAAACCAGACGGAAGCCCTTCCGCCGGACGGGGTATCATGGATCACCTCCATAATCCGGAGCGCCGCTTCGACATCTTTTTTACGGTAACTGAGGAAGATCCTGCCGGAAAAGGCGTTCTCCAGGATCTTTTCTGTGATCTCACGGCCGGGCAGGAAACGGTTCAGCTGAGCTCCGATGAGCCGGTCTGCCTCCGGATTGGTCAGGAAGATCCCGTGCATATTTCCGAACTGTTCTGTGAATCGGAGGACGGTATCTGCTTTATCAAAAACCGGAAGAACAGCGGTTCCCCGCTGCAGGATATCTGCCAGGAAGGACGGCGCCAGGCCCATGGACAGGTAAGCGTCCGTGACGACCGGGATGAAAACGAGCATACTGCGGAAATCCGGCCCCGGGATGTTGTCCATAACAGTCCCGGGATCCTCTGCGGTCCACAGGCACCAGTTTTCCCCGTCAGGAAGTGAGAGAATCCTCCGGATAAGTGAAACCGCAAGGGAATGGTCTTCTCCTGAGGCATGGACAAAGATGTATTTTTTATTCCCGGGCGGAACATTTCCCTTTGTATGACAGACAAGTTTCATATTTCCCTCCAGATTGCTGATTGTCATGTTCCCGGTACGCTATCTGTTGCTTCCTGCAGACAGTCCGCGCAGGTGCCTCTCACGAGCCCGGGACCGATGATGTTCATTTAACCGCGGGATCTGCGCAGAATGCACTATCGCCCGGTTTCTGCCCGGCTGATCATAACCGGTTTATCTGCATCAATTATATCACGAGGGCAGAAAACGCCAAAGCATTTCAGCTTTATACCCGACTTTGCCACTTGTTGAATAAGAAAAAATAAAATTATTTTGCAAAAAAGCAAGAGAATACAATATTTTCCTCTTGCTTTTTCTTTAGTTGAGCAGTATAATATCTTAGTAGGTAGATAAGGCTGTTTAGGAGGTAACTATGTACGTAGAGCTTACTAAAAACAATGGAACTCCCTATCTGCGGCTTGTGAAGAATGTTCGTGTCACCAACTCAAAGGGAGTCAAAACCTCTAC
>Ga0129306_1002551_pt1 | contig 15694 bp, 18 predicted proteins | sample P827metagenome_FD_94438 | JGI IMG/M metagenome (GOLD analysis project Ga0129306, IMG submission 94438) | Capybara group fecal microbial communities from Wisconsin, USA - P827 metagenome | ecosystem: Host-associated > Mammals > Digestive system > Large intestine > Fecal | place: USA: Wisconsin...
ATTATTATGGCGATATATTTGCAGGTAATGGAAATATGATTCCAGGTCCTATAAAATATTTAATATTTTCATTAATTGGAACTGGACCATTATGGTATGCTCATGTATTATTTATAGCATCACTATTAATTGTTTTAATCAGAAAAATTGATAAAAAACAAAGAATAGATAATCTATTTAACAAAATTAATTTACCAATATTATTCTTATTATTTTTAGTAGTATGGGGTTCTTCATTTATATTAAATACACCAGTTGTTACAGTATATAGATGGGGAATATATTTATTGATGTTTATACTAGGTTACTATGTGTTTTCAAACGATAAGATTATTGAAAATTTAGAAAAAATATCAATCCCACTAGGAATAATAACAGTTATTTTTGGAATTGTTTTCACAATTAAAAATTATGGAGTTAATTTTGGCTCAAATGAATTCTTAACTAGTATATTTACTAATGTTTATCTATGGTTAGTAATATTATCGGCATTTGGTATTAGTAAAAAGTATTTAGATATAAAAAATAAATTCACTGGCTATATGAATAAAAACAATTTTAGTTTTTATGTTTTACATTATACAATACAAATAGTTATATCATTTATTTTAGTTGAATATATTAAGTTTGATAACTTTATATTTAATTATATAATCTTAATTTTAGGAACAATAATTATATTACCTTTAATGACTGAAATATTAAAAAGAATACCTATTGTTAATAGATTATTACTTGGTATAGTAAAAAAATAAAATAGTTCGGAATATTTTGATTTTGCGAACAGCTATATGTCCTGATAATGTTGATATAATAATTGATAACGTTTTATTCAAACCCTAAAAATAGATATAAAAAGCGGTAGATTTATACAAAATTTGCCGTTTTTATGTTATAATTTGAGTGATTTAAGTGTTAGGAAGTGATTCTTATGAATGAAAATAAAACTAATATAAATTGGTTGATAGGAAATTATGCAACACATTTTGGAAACTCCGGTAAAATAAGGGCATAATAGACATTAAGTAATTACATTTTTTTAGTAAAAATTACATGAAATAGCGAAAAATACACAAAAATACCCTAAAATTGGCTAAGTATTTAAAGGGTGGTGATTGGACGCAACACTTGATGGAAGAGGCGATAAAATGAAGAATAAACTAAAAAGTACATTTTCAGATTCATTAGGTTTATCAGATGATGTTATTGAAAGACATGGTATTTGTCTATATCATGGTATAAGATTTGATGCTATTAATAGATTAGAATCTATTTTTCAAACTGGTTATATATTACCAAGTAATAAAGTTAAAAGGGATTTTGTATCATATGATGGAACTGTTAAATATTTATATATAGATAATGCTAGTGATGAAAATTGTAATATGGGAAAATATGTAAGTGTAATGCCATATGATGATGATTTAGAATTTAAAGTATTTGTTAGAAAAAATTTGTTTTTTGCTATTAAAGGGACAATAAAAGCATTTGAAACTACACACGTTTCTTATGATGAATATTGTGATAAAAAAAATAAAGATGAATGTGATGATTATTATAGTTATGCTTTTAATGAATATTTTGTTGAAAATGGTATATCCTTAGATGATGTTATTTATATTGGAATAGATTCTAGCTACTTTAATGGTAATTATGATAAAATAGTTGAAGATATTATTAATTTAATTAATGTATATGAAATAGATATTCCTTTCGTTGATAAAAGAACAAATAGTGAAATTTACAGATTAAATAGTAAACAAATAATTTAAAATAAAAGGAGTTGATCCAAATGAATGAAAATAAAACTAATATAAACTGGTTGGTGTTTATTTAGTCTAACCATTCGTGAAACTCCTATAAAATAAGGATAAAAAGCTATTTATTAATTACGTGTTTTGATAAATAATTACTAAAAAGTATTTAAAACAGATAAAAAAGTATCAAAAATAGCATAGTATTTGATGCTTGATATTGACAGTCTAAGATTTGTTTTGAATTTTATAAATATTTGAAAAGCAATATATATATATTGCTTTTATTTTATCTTTAAAAGTGATACAATAGGAAATAATTTAGGAGGTAGTCTATGTATAATCGTTTGCATTCAAGATATAAAATCAATGATAAATATGATATATATGAAGATGGTTACCTTATGAAAAATGGTGCTTGTAGTGAATATTTAGAAAGAGTTAATTTTGTTAAAAATACTGATGAATCAGTTATAGTTTTCGAAATAGATGAAATAAATAAAATAAGTGGAATTAGATTTGCTGTAAAAGATACTAAAAATGCATCAAACATATTTCTAGGTAATTTACTAGAATTTTTATGTATGCCGGATAATTTGTTATATAAAAATAATAGGGTTAGAACAGAATATGTATCAGAAGTATTAGATTCTCAATATTTAGAAATTGGTAATGCTATTGTTGATAATAATTTATTGTTATTGATAAATAAATATTTTAATGGTTTAAAACAATTACATTTTAATAATTGTATTATTGAATCTAATTGTTGTTTTAATCAACATGATTTTCAAATTATATCTTTTAATGATTGTAAATTTGAATCCATGCGTAGTTTAAATGATCTAAAGTCTTATTCACTTGGATTTAAAAATTGCGTATTTAATAGTATAAATAGTACAACTATAAATGTTAAAAGATTAGATCTTCAAAGTGATTTAGATGAATATTATGAAAATATATTTATTCATTGCTATTTTCCAAAATTAGATTGTTTATATTTAAGAGGATTTGGGAATTTAGATAAATCTTTAATGTTTTTACCTTATTCATGTCCTAATATATCTAGTTTAAATATTTTTGCTTCTAATATTAAAGACAAATGTTATTTGTATAATTTGTCAAATCTGTCAAAAATTGATATTCATTTATTAGAAGATGTTGAAAACGATATTGATGTTAGAAGAAAATTTTTAAGATATAGTATGGATGATATAGAAATATATTTAAAGAAAAAGGAACAAAAAATAGTATATAAGTCTGACGGTTCAGTAGATGATGATTACTATTTAATGTATAACGATACAAATAATGAAATAACTAAAGAAATACTTTCAAATGGTGATAGATTATATTCTTGGAAAAACGTATCATGGATAAAAGAAGAAGAGTCTATGAGTGGAATTAGAAGAAAAATATCTCCTGTAATTTGTCCGAAAGCAAGTATTATTCATCCATCAGGGAAAGTCTTGCTTTTGTCATCTAATCCTTATAATTATAGCGACATTTGTAAAAAACAGGTAAAAATAAAGTGATAATAAAAATAATGTTAAGTAGGAGTAAAATCCTACTTTTTATGATATAATTATTTGTAGAAAAAAGGAGTTGATCCAAATGAATGAAAAAATAAAGGAAGAGGTAAAAAAACTATACGATGAGGGTCAAAAATTATTGGATGACTATATAGATGATAAAGAGGGAAAAAATAGACCTAAATTGCGTAAACGATATCAAAGTTGGTATACTAAGGCATTAATTGTTGTTAAAGAATTATTGCCAGATAGATATAATGAATTTATTGAGTGTTATTCTAGTTCAAAACGTAAAGAGGTGTCCTATGCAACTTTTACGATGAGCGATTACTTATTAGGAATAAGTAAAACAATAGGTGGTAGAAGATTATTTGATCCTAGAACTGCTGGCTTAGTAAGATTTGCAACGCAAGTAGATATTATTAAATCTATATGTGAAAATATGGGAAATGTTTTATTTGATATAAAAAGTAATATAGAAATTGAAATTTTAGATAATGAATTATTATGTGCAAATAAACTATTAAAAAAGGGCTATATTAGGAGCGCTGGAGCAATATGTGGTGTTGTTTTAGAAAAACATTTTGCAACAGTTTTATCAAATCATAATTTGAATATTTCCAAAAAAGAACCAACAATTAGTGATTTTAATGATTTATTTAAGCAAGAAAGTGTTTATGATGTGGTAAATTGGAGATTTATACAGCACTTAGGAGATATTAGAAATTTGTGTGATCATAATAAGGACAGAGAACCAACAAGGGACGAAGTTCAAGAATTAATTGATGGCACTGATAAAGTAATAAAAACGATTTTTTAAAGGAGTTGATCCAAATGAATGAAAATAAAACTAATATAAATTGGTTGATATTGATTTAGTCTAGCCATTCATGAAACTCCTATAAAACAAGGAAAAACTAATATTTAGTAATTACATTTTTTGATATATAATTGCTAAAAAGTAATAAAAGCACAAAAAAATAACCAAAAATAGCATAGTATTTGATACTTGATATTGATGGTTAAACTTTTATAAAAAGAGGTGAAAATATGATTGATGAAATAATGAAAAGAATTGATGAATTTGAATTATCTATTGATAGTTTGTATATTCAAAGTAAAGATAGTTTAAATGTAATAATTAATTCTGATAAATTGCATGAACTAAGAAGTTGTTCTAAGTTATTGGTAGCCATGGCAATGGGAATAGCTATTGAAAACAATTTATTTTCACTAGAAGAAAAAGTTTATAATTACTTAGAAAAATATATTACTAATGATAATAATAAAGATAAAATTAAAAAATGGACAATCAGAACATTGTTAACACATACAACTGGTTATGATAATATGTTAATGTCTAATAAAGAAATAACAGAAAAGAACTTAGATAAATCTAAATTGATTGAATATGTTTTAAATTATGATATTACAAATGAACCAAATACAACATATATTTATAATAATGTTGAACCGTTCATAATATCTGTGTTATTTAAAGAAAAATATAATATAGATTTAGAAGATTATATAAAAGAAAATATTTTTAATAAAATTGAAATTAATAATTATAGCTGGGAAAAATATGGTGAATATTGTCCGGGTTGTACAGGATTATATTTATTACCAAAGGATTTTCATAAATTAGGTATGTTAATTTTAAATGATGGAGTATATAATAATGTTTCTGTTGTTCCAAGTAATTGGATTAACGAAATGATAAAATTACAAATAGAAACGCCTAATTTAGTTAAAATAGAAAGACTATTTCCTAAATATGGTGCAGGATATTTTACTTTTATATCAAGAGATGGTTATGTCTTTCGTGACGGAACAAATGGACAATATATTATAATTAATAAAAATAAAAAATTAGTTATAAGTATTATGTCATCAGAAAAAGACATGAGTAAAATTACTGAAATATTTAGAAATTTTTTATAAAAAAAGGAGGTAATCCATATGAATAATGAAGAAAAAAATTTCCAAAAAACGAACATTAACTGGTATCCTGGTCATATGGCCAAGACTAAAAGACTTATAAAGGAAAATCTTAAAGATATAGATATTATCTATGAACTTGTAGATAGTAGAATACCTGCGTCATCTAAAATACAAGAAATAGATGAGCTTATAACAGATAAACCTAAAGTACTAGTTATGTCTAAATATGATTTATGTGATAAAGTAGAAACTAATAAATGGATAAAATACTATGAAGGATTAGGTTATAATGTAATTAAAATGGATATTGAACATGACTTTGATAAAAAAATATTCATAAAAACAACTAAAGAAATATTAAAAGAAAAAGATGAATTAAGAATATCTAAAGGAATGGAAAAAAGGAAATATAGAGTTTTGATTATAGGTGTACCTAATGTTGGTAAATCTACACTTATAAATAGATTAGTAGGTAGAAAAGCTACTAATGTAGGAAATCAACCTGGTATTACTAAAGATGTATCATGGATTAGAATAGATGATGATTTAGAATTATTGGATACTCCAGGTATTTTATGGCCTAAAATTGATGTAGGTAATACTGCTTATAACTTAGCTAGTTTTACAGCTATTAAAGAAGAAGTATTACCACTTAATAGAGTAGCTATATATATCTTGGAAACTTTAGAAAAATACTATCCTAATAAATTAGAAGAAAGATATGGATTTAATTCATTGGATGAAGATATAGTAGTTAATCTAGATATCATAGGTAAAAAAAGAGGATGCTTAATTAAAGGTGGAGAAATAGACTATGATAAAGTAATAACTATAATTATAAATGATATTAAAAATGGTTATATAAATGGTATAACATTTGATAGGTGTAACAATGGATAATGTACTTGCCTTGGCATACTTAGGTGATGCTATATACGAAGTTTATATAAGAAAATTTTTAATAGATAAAGGTATAGTTAAAGTTAACGACTTACAAAAAGAAGCAGTTAATTATGTATCTGCGAAAGCTATGTCTAAATACTTACTTAAAATGATTGATGATAACTTCTTTACTGAAGAAGAAGTAGATATCATTAAAAGAGGAAGAAACCATAAAAGTAGAAATCCTAGACATGTTGATATACAAAGTTATCATAACTCAACAGGATTAGAAACATTAATAGGATATTTATATTTAAATAATAATATTAAAAGAATAGAAGAAGTAATGAACTATATAAAGGAGGAAACTATATGTTAGTATTTGGTAAAAATGTAGTATGTAGTTTACTTGATAATAATACTAAAATAAAAAAAGCATATATTAATAAAGATTTTAAAGAAAGAGAAATAGTTAATAGTCTAGATTGTCCTATTAAATATGTAGATAATAATTATCTAGACAGATTAGTAGATGGGCTTCATCAAGGTATAGTAGTAGAAATAGATGACTATAAATACTATGATATTGATGATGTTATTAAAGAAAACGGATTCTTAGTTATATTAGACCATCTAGAAGACCCACATAATTTTGGAGCTATTATAAGAACTTCAGAAGCAGCTGGAGTAGATGGAATAATAATACCTAAAGATAGATCTGTAGAAGTAAACGCGACAGTTATGAAAACTAGTGTAGGTACACTAGATAATATGAAAATAGTACAAGTTACTAATTTAAATCAAACAATCGAATATCTAAAGAAAAAAGGATATTGGATAACTTCTACAGATATGGAAGGAACTCCTTATAATAAGATAGATTATAAAGGCTCTTGCTGTATTGTAATTGGTAGTGAGGGTAATGGAGTATCGAGGTTAGTTTTAGAAAATTCTGATTTCGTAGCTTCTATACCAATGCAAGGAAATGTTAACAGCCTTAATGCTTCAGTAGCAGCAGGCATAGTAATATTTGAAGCATCACGCCAAAGAAATGAAATATAAAGAATATAACGATTTTGAACTTATAAGTTATGTAAAAGAACAAATAGAAGAAGCTAATGAAATATTAATAGATAAATATATGCCTTTAATAGTTAAAATATCTAAGACATATAAAAATGAAGTAGGTGTAGAATTAAAAGATTTAATTCAAGAAGGATTAGTTGGTCTTACTAAAGCAATTAAAACTTATAGTGAGCAATCAAACATCATTTTTTATACATATGCGAAGAAATGTATTGAAGCATCTATATTTAATCTAGTCAGAAGCAGTAATAGATATAAGCATTCATGTCTAAATAGGGCAGTATCCATAGATAATGATGAACTTAATATGGAAAATATTATTACTGATAATATTAATCCTTTAACTAAATTATTAGAAAAAGAAGACATTGATAAATTATATTGTAAAGCTTTAGAAATATTGAGTAGTTTTGAATATGAAGTATTTAAATTAAGATTAGAAAATTATAATTATAAAGAAATAGCTAAAATCTTGAATGAAGATCCTAAAAGAGTTGATAATGCTTTATTAAGAATTAAAAATAAGTTAATTAAGTTATATAAAAAAACCAACTAATGTTGGTTTTTATTTGCTAAACAATGTTGACTTAATTTATATTTTATGATAAAATTCTAAATTGTGTAGAGACCTCTCTACAACCGCACAGAAAAGGTTGAAGCTTTAAGCACCTTAATGGCGAGTCTTAGATTATAAGGAGGTTAGTTATGAAAGTAGTTTTAGAAACTGGTGGAAAACAATACTATGTTGAAGAAGGTTCTGTAATTTATGTAGAAAAAATAGATGCAGAAGAAGGTAAAGATGTTATCCTAGACAAAGTATTAATGGCAAACGGTGTATCAGGAAGACCTTACTTAGAAAATGTTAAAGTTACAGCTAAGGTTTTAAAACAAGGTAAAGGTAAGAAAATTAAAGTATACAAATACGTACAAAAAAATAATTACCATAAAACTCAAGGACATCGTCAACCATATACTAAATTAGAAATCACTAAAATTGAAAGTATCTAATGATTAGTATAAAAGAAAATAAAGACGAAATAGTAATTAGTGGTCATGCTAATTACGAAGATTATGGTAAAGATATTGTATGTGCAAGTATATCTAGCATTGCAATAACTACAGTTAATGCAATTGTAGAATTTGATAAAGATTCTATAGATGTTATAGAAAAAGATGGATATCTTAAAATAAATATTTTAAAACATACAACTGAATGTGATAAATTGATTTCTAATATGATGAAATTATTTAAAGAATTAGAAACGAAATATCCTAAGAATATAAAAATTAACTAAGGAGGTGTTTCCATGTTTAGAATGGAGTTAAATATACAATTATTTGCTCATAAAAAAGGACAAGGTTCTACTAAGAATGGTAGAGATTCTATCTCTAAAAGATTAGGCGCTAAAGCAGCTGACGGAGAATATGTTAGTGGTGGATCTATTATCTATAGACAAAGAGGAACTAAAATTTATCCTGGAGTAAATGTTGGAATCGGTAAAGATGATACTATCTATGCTAAAGTTGATGGTGTTGTTAAATACGAAAGAAAAGGAAAAGATAAAAAACAAGCAAGTGTTTACCCTACAAAGTAAACACTTTTTTTCTTTATTATGATATAATCAATTTAGGTGGGTTTTATGTATATAGAAAAAAATGTTAATAGTTATTCTGGTTCGGTAGATATTAAAATTTATAAAGACGATATTGTTTTTAGTATTTTATATGGTAGAAATTTTGATTTATATTGGATAATTGAAAATGGTACTCATAGTGATGAAATCTCTTTTGAAGTAACTCCATGTGATAGTGAAGTATTATATGAAGAATTAGATAAATTATATAAAAAAATAGCATCAGGTAAAATTATTGGTGTAAGTAGAAAAAATAGTTTGGAATATAAAGAAATATTTAAAGATGGTGTAATTAACTGGATAAGTGATGATAGAGATTGTAAAAATATAGGTGATGTTTCAATAACAAAAAAAGATGAAGCATTTGATATTACTTTAAGAATAGAAAGATTTAAAACTGGGTTTGGGGATAATCCTCTAGGATCTATAAGATTTAGACATAGCGGTTCAGCTTATTATATGTTTTATATTCCTTTTAAAGAAATGTATGATAATTTATGCAAAGCGGAAATGTTAAATCAAACAACTATTAAGCAATATTGCAAACAAAAGAAAATAAGTGTTTACCATACAAAGTAAACACTTTTTTTCTTTATTATGATATAATCAATTTAGGTGGGTTTTATGGAAATTAAAAAAAGAATTGATAAAGAAGACCGTTATAATTTGCCAGAATTAGTTATATTTAAAGATGATATTATCTTTAAAATAATGATGGGTGGTAATGGAGATTTATATTGGGTATTTTTAGGCGATGAAACAGATAATAAAGAAATTCGTATGGAAATAACAAAATTAGATAATCGTTATCTATATGAAGCTATAGATGAACTTTATGAAAGAATTGCTAATTGTAAAATATTTAGTGATGAAGCTAAAGATCTTAATAAAGATTATAAAATTTACTATGACTATGATGAATTATATAAAGATGGTATCGTACATTGGAAAAGTGATGATAGAGACCAACGTTATATAGGAAATGTTTTCATTGCTAAAAAAGGTGATACTTATATTATTTCTTACAAGGAAGAAGAAAATGTAGATGGTTATAATGAATGGGCATTAAGCTCAATAAGATTCAGAACTAGTGGTTCAGCTTATGGTAATGCTTTTTTGCCGTTTTTAGAAATGTATAATAGACTATCAAAAGTTCCAGATTTGAATAAAGGAAAAGATGAGAAAAGCATAGATGTAACTAAGTTATCTAAAACAAATTTTAAAATAAGCGATGGTATTGTAGATATAATTTTTGGTTATGAAAACCTGCATGGTGCTTATATGCTTGCTTCTTTAAAAGATGGTATTGATGATGATTTAAATCTTTCTTTAAGTATCTCAAAAGAAGATGAAGCTATCTATGACATTTTTAATAGGATGTTTATGGATATCAAAAAACTTAATTTAGATTTTGAATGTTTTGAAAATGAGGATGATTCAAAATTCAAATGGATAACTCCTCAAGATAAATTTTTATCTTCACTTGAAGTTAGTAAGAAAGATGATGTCATCAAATTTAATTTTTCTAAATTAAGTGAAGAAGAGGCTAAATCATCAGATATGGTGTGGGGTGTTAATGTTATTTTTGATACAGAAACATATAAATCATCATATCTTAGTAATATAGTTTTTGAAGCTTTTTCATCACTTGCTAAATTATATATAGATGCACCAAGTGAATTAGAAAAGTTTAATGGATATGTTAAAACAAACATACAAAAAAGATAAAGACATTTATCTTTTTTATGTGTATTTTTGACAATAAGTATATATTATGATATGATTGATATGTTTTGCTAAAGAGGTGTATTATGGCATTAAAAGATTACAATATGCAATTAGAAAGCTTAGTAACAATATTCACCGCGTCAGATGAAGAGTTAAAAGTATTACTTATTAAAAATGATACTGAACCATATAAAGGATATTGGATATTACCGGGAGAAAAAGTTAGAGTAGAAGAAACTATAGAAGATAATGTTACTAATGTAATATATGATAAATTAGGATTTAAAAGTTTGTATATTGAGCAAAGTTATACATATAGTGGAATAGAGAGAAATCCAGAAGGTAGAGTAATCGCGGTTAACTATATAGGACTTGTGGATCCAGTAACACTATTAATAAAAAAAGAAGAACCGACTGAAGTGGAAGCAAATTGGTTCAATATCAATGAGTTACCTAAATTAGGATTTGATCATGAGTATATAATTAATAAGTCATTAAATATATTATCTAATAAATTAAGAAACGTTAATTATGTTAAATATTTATTCCCAGCGGATTTTACATTACCAGAAATTGAAAAAGTATTATCTAGTATATTTAATGTAAGTGTAGATAGAAGAAACTTTAGAAAAAGATTGCTTAAATTAGATATAATTGAAGAAACTGGAGAGTTTTCAGAAGGTGGTAGTGGAAGACCTGCCAAATTATATAGATTTAAAGAAGATATTAAAGATATAAATATATTTTAATGCAAAATATTTAATTAAATATTGACTTTATATCAAACTAGTGTTAGAATTATAAGCGTAATTGAGATTTACTTCGGTAAATCTTTATTAAAGCCCAGATTGAAACACCTGGGTATGTGTAGAGAAGGAGGGTAAATATGCCTACTATAAATCAACTTGTAAGAAAAAATAGAACTGCTAAAGTTAGAAAGAGTAAAGCTCCAGTACTTGGTATTGGTTATAACAGCAAAGATAAGAAGAGAACTGAATTAAATTCTCCTCAAAAACGTGGTGTATGTACAAGAGTTGGAACTATGGCTCCTAAAAAGCCAAACTCAGCATTAAGAAAATATGCCAGAGTTAGACTTTCAAATGGTGTAGAAGTTACATGCTATATACCAGGTGAAGGACATAACTTACAAGAACACAGTGTTGTTTTAGTAAGAGGTGGACGTGTTCCAGATCTAATCGGTGTTAGATATCACATTATCCGTGGTACTATGGATACTGCTGGTGTTGAAGCAAGAAGACAAGGTCGTTCTAAATACGGCGCTAAAAAACCAAAAGGAAATAAATAATTAAAGGAGGATTAATATGCGTAAGAGAACTGCAACTAAAAGAGATGTATTAATGGATCCTATCTATAATTCAAAATTAGTTACTAAATTAATTAATAATATGATGATAGATGGTAAAAAAGGTACAGCTCAAAAGATTTTCTATTCTGCAATGGAAATGGTTAAAGAAAAAACAAATAAAGAACCATTAGAAGTATTAGAGAGTGCAATGGAAAACATTAAACCAGCATTAGAAGTAAAATCAAGACGTGTAGGTGGAGCTAACTATCAAGTTCCAGTTGAAGTTAAAGCTGATCGTGCACAAGCATTAGCACTTCGTTGGTTAATTAACTACGCTAGATTAAGAGGAGGTCATTCTATGGCTGAAAATCTAGCAAATGAAATTATTGATGCATCAGAAGGAACTGGTGCCTCAGTTAAAAAACGTGAAGATATGCATCGTATGGCTGAAGCAAATAAAGCATTTGCTCACTATAGATGGTAGGAGGACTTATGGCACGTGAATATGATTTAAAAGATTATCGTAATATAGGAATTATGGCTCACATTGATGCAGGTAAAACTACATTCACTGAAAGAGTTTTATTCCATACTAAAAAAATCCATAAAATAGGTGAAACACATGATGGTGAATCACAAATGGACTGGATGGAACAAGAACAAGAACGTGGTATAACTATTACATCTGCTGCAACTACAGCATTCTGGAAAAAACACAGATTAAATATAATTGATACTCCAGGTCACGTAGACTTTACAGTAGAAGTTTCTCGTTCACTTCGTGTACTAGATGGTGCAATCGCACTTTTGGATGCACAAGCTGGTGTTGAACCTCAAACTGAAACAGTTTGGAGACAAGCTAATGAATTCAAAGTTCCAAGAATGATTTTCTGTAATAAAATGGATAAAATGGGAGCTTCATTCGAATATAGTTTATCAACAATTGATTCTAGATTCGGTGTTAACGCTAAACCTATTGAATGGCCAATTGGTGCAGAAGATAACTTCAGAGGTATTATTGATTTAGTAACTATGAAGGCTTATGAATTCGATGGTAAACCAGAAGAAGATTATAAAGAAATTGAAATCCCAGCAGAACTTAAAGATATTGCTGAGAAAAAAAGAACTGAACTTATTGAAACAGTTGTTGAATTCGATGACGATGTTATGACTAAATACTTAGATGGTACTGAACCAACTATTGAAGAAATCAAACATTGTATAAGAAAAGGAACACTTGCTGTTAACTTCTTCCCAGTACTTTGTGGTACTGCATTAGGTAACAAAGGTGTTAAATTAGCGCTTGACGCAGTAATTGATTACATGCCATCTCCATTAGATGTTGAATCTATTAAGGGAGTTGACTTAGATGGTAATGAAGTTGAAAGACATCCATCTGATTCTGAACCATTTGCTGCATTAGCATTTAAAGTTATGACAGACCCATTCGTTGGTAAATTAACTTTCTTCCGTGTATATTCTGGTAAATTAGAAAGTGGTAGTTATGTACTTAACTCTTCTAAAGATACTAAAGAAAGAATCGGACGTATTTTACAAATGCACGCAAATAACAGAACTGAAATTACTGAAGTTTATGCAGGTGATATCGCTGCTGCAGTAGGTTTAAAAAATACTACAACTGGTAACACTTTATGTGATGAGAAAAAACCATGTATTCTAGAATCTATGGTATTCCCAGAACCAGTTATCGAACTTGCAGTAGAACCAAAATCTAAAGGTGATCAAGATAAGATGGCTTTAGCGTTACAAAAATTAGCTGAAGAAGATCCAACATTTAGAGCAAAAACTGATACTGAAACTGGTCAAACTATCATCGCTGGTATGGGTGAACTTCACCTAGATATCATCGTAGATAGAATGAAAAGAGAATTCGGTGTTGAAGCAAATATTGGTGCGCCACAAGTATCTTACCGTGAAACAATTACACAAGCTGGTGATTGTGAAGGTAAATATATTAAACAATCAGGTGGACGTGGACAATATGGTCACGTATGGATTAACTTTGAACCAAACCCTGGTAAAGGTTATGAATTCGTTGATGCAGTTGTTGGTGGTGTAGTTCCAAGAGAATATATCCCAGTAACTGATAAGGGATTACAAGATGCTTTAAAAACTGGTATTTTAGCTGGTTACCCTATGGTAGATATTAAAGCTACATTACATGATGGTTCTTACCATGAAGTAGACTCTTCAGAAATGGCTTACAAAGTTGCTGCTTCACTTGCTTTAAAAGAAGCTAAGAATAAATGTAAACCAGTTATTCTAGAACCTATTATGAAAGTAGAAGTAGTAGTTCCAGATGAATATCTAGGACCAGTTATGGGTGATATTACATCACGTCGTGGTAGACCTCTAGGTCAAGAATCTAGAAACTTAGCTATCAAAATTGATGCTATGGTACCACTTGCTGAAATGTTTGGATATGCTACATCTTTAAGAAGTAACACTCAAGGAAGAGGTAACTTCACTATGACATTTGATCATTATGAAGAAGTTCCAAGAAATATCCAAGAAGAAATTATCAAAAAAAATGGTGGAAATAACTAAAACCACTTGCAAAAAAATGAGTTATGCTATAAAATTAAATATGTAATTTAAATTAAGGAGGAAATTATTATGGCACAAGGAAAATATGATCGTTCAAAACCACATGTTAACATTGGTACTATTGGACACGTAGATCATGGTAAAACAACATTAACATCTGCTATTACTAAAGTATTAGCAAAACAAGGACTTGCTCAAGATATTGATTATGCAAATATCGATAAAGCTCCAGAAGAAAGACAACGTGGTATTACTATTAATACTGCACACGTTGAGTATGAAACTCAAACAAGACACTACGCTCACGTAGACTGCCCAGGACATGCTGATTATGTTAAGAACATGATTACAGGTGCTGCTCAAATGGATGGTGCTATCTTAGTTATTGCTGCTACAGATGGACCTATGGCTCAAACAAGAGAACACATCTTACTTGCAAGACAAGTTGGTGTACCTCGTATGGTAGTTTTCATGAACAAATGTGATATGGTTGATGATCCTGAATTATTAGACTTAGTTGAAGTTGAAATCAGAGAATTATTAAGCGAATATGGATTCGATGGAGACAATACTCCAATCGTTAGAGGTTCTGCTTTGAAAGCTCTTGAAGGCGATGCTAAGTATGAAGAAGCTATTATGGAATTAATGAATGCAGTTGATACATGGATTGAAACTCCAGCTCGTGATACTGAAAAACCATTCTTAATGCCAATTGAAGACGTATTCACAATCACTGGTCGTGGTACAGTTGTTACTGGTAGAGTTGAACGTGGTATGATTAAACTTAACGATGAAGTTGAAATCGTTGGTATTAACCCTACTAAAAAATCAGTTGTTACAGGAATTGAAATGTTCCATAAACAATTAGATGACGCTGAAGCAGGAGATAATGCTGGTATCTTATTACGTGGTATTACTCGTGACGAAGTTGAACGTGGTCAAGTTTTAGCTAAACCTGGAACAGTTACTCCACACACTAAATTCAAAGCTCAAGTTTATATCTTAAGCAAAGAAGAAGGTGGACGTCATACTCCATTCTTCACAAATTATCGTCCACAATTCTATTTCAGAACTACAGACGTAACTGGTGTAATCGAGTTACCTGCTGGTGTTGAAATGGTAATGCCTGGTGATAATGTTGAAATGACAGTTGAATTAATAGCTCCAATCGCTATTGAAAACGGTACTAAATTCTCTATCCGTGAAGGTGGTAGAACAGTTGGTGCTGGTAACGTTTCAGAAATCATTAAGTAATTATGA
>Ga0129306_1002554_pt1 | contig 15684 bp, 8 predicted proteins | sample P827metagenome_FD_94438 | JGI IMG/M metagenome (GOLD analysis project Ga0129306, IMG submission 94438) | Capybara group fecal microbial communities from Wisconsin, USA - P827 metagenome | ecosystem: Host-associated > Mammals > Digestive system > Large intestine > Fecal | place: USA: Wisconsin...
GGCGGCGAAGGTGAAGCCCGACATGAGCGACGACGAGGTCAACGAGGTGTACGAGAAGGGCGCGAAGGTCTGGATCGGGCTCGACCACGAGATCGACGCCCTCCGCCGCGAGTGGCTGCTCGGGAAGTTCACGGGACGGTAGACGTAAGGGACGGCAATTGTGCTTTGGTACTCTTTAGTGACTTTGGTGTCCGTTAGTGTAATGTGAGGTATACGATAGGATAATTGTACAGATAGTGTCAATCTGCTATACTAGGCATGTAATCTCAAAAGAAAGGAGTTTATATGCGAAGAATACTGATTGCACTGGCTGGAGCAATAGCGCTGGGCGGCGCGGTTGCGGACGGAGACCAATGGGATGGTTCTTCGTGGATCTATACACCAGAAACGCACACGTCCGTCGCGCCTGCGTCGGCCGAGAGCGAGGTCCTTGGCATCGACAAGTACTGGTCGAGCGCCTGGGCACAAGGGATTTTGCACTTTGGCCCATACGGCATGGTCATCGTCATAAAGTAACGCACAACAATAAGGAGAACCATCATGAGAAAATCTGCCATTGCACTTTCGGCGGCCTTCGCCTCCCTCTTCTCCGTCGCCACTCCGGTCGTAAGCGACGTTACGATGACGCAGGAAGGCTACACCGTGACGATCAACTACACTCTCTCCAGCGAGGCGGGCATCGTCACGGTAGACATCCAGACGAACGCAACCGGAGGCGCCTGGGCGTCGATTGGCGGCGAACACCTCACCCACTTCTCTGGCGATGTGAACAAGCTCGTCGAGCCGGGTTCGCGCACCATGACCTGGAAGCCGCGCGAGGCGTGGCCCGAGAACGCGCTGAAGCTGAATGCAAAGGCGGTGGTGACGGCATGGGCGAAAAGCGCACCGCCGGACTACATGGTCACATCGCTGACGGTTCCCAATTCCGTAGCGTTCTACGCCTGCAAGGAGTCGATTCCTGACGGCGTCACGAACGACCTCTACAAGACCGAATACCTCGTTATGCGCAAGTGCCCCGCTGCCAACGTCACATGGCGCATGGGCTCGCCTTCTACGGAGACCGGCCGCAGTTCGTGGCGTGAGGCTCCGCATTTGGTCACGATCTCGGCCGACTACTACATCGGCGTCTATCCCGTCACGCAGCGGCAGTACGAGTTGATAATGAGCGGCACAACCTCATACAACGTTAGGCCGTCATTCTTCAAAAATCAAGACTACTATGCGACGCGCTCGGTGGAGAACGTCTCGTACAATACATTGCGCGGTTCTACGAACGAGTCGGAAAACATCAACTGGCCGACCACTGGAAGCACGGTCAAGAGCGGCACGTTCTTTAGTTTGCTGCGCGCGTTCACAGGGCTTGGCGGCTTTGACCTCCCAACGGAAGTGCAGTGGGAGTTCGCCTGCCGCGCTGGCTGCGGAACGGCGCTTTTCAACGGCCAGGACCTTGAGGACGGTGACACATCTGAGAGGTTGAATCTCCTTGCCCGGTACGCCAGGAATGGCGGTTTCCCGGGGGGCGACAGCAGTAAGGAGCCGGCAGATGTCTGCGCGCCGGATCTTGGCTCGCCAAAGGTGGGTTCCTATCAGCCGAACGACTGGGGTATCTACGATATGCTTGGAAATATGTGGGAATGGTGCCTTGACTGGTACCAGCATACGGCGCCGACTGGAACTGACGCCCTGATCGGGCCGACAGAATGCTCAGAAAACACGGGTCGTGTATGTCGCGGCGGTAGCTGGAGAAACGGTGCCTCAAACTGCCGGTGCGCAGAACGCCAGGGTTTAGATCCGACGTCTTCATGGAGCAGCATTGGCTTCCGCGTTGCGTGCCCTGCGGCGATTCCCTGAAAAATCCACATAGAAACGGCAAGGGCAGTCTTCAAATGAATGCTTTCATCCGCGTTTTCCTTCTCGGTGTCCTGTCCTTGTCGTTCTTCGCGGCGCCGTCCGCATTGGGCGACGGCTCGGACTATGTGTACGAATTTGCGCCCGAGGTCGTCGGGAGTTCTGCGGCCGGTGCTGATGCGTTGAGCAACGTGTGGGCGAGGATCGCGAAGGAGCAATCGCCCGCCGCACGCGTCGTCTACCGCGGACGCCGTCCGTTCATCGAGCTGAACGGGAAGCTCATGGACCCTCTTGTCAACATAGGCAGGATGGGGGATCCATACAACGAAAGCGCCGTCGTCCGGTGCGCCAAGGCGGGCATCAAGATCGTCCAGCTCAATTTCGTCGCGGACACTTTCTACAGGGGGGACGGCGTTCCGTGCGATTTCTCTTCGATGGACAGGGCCGTGGGGCGGCTCCTGCAGCTTGTTCCGGACGCATATGTGATCGTCTCGCTCAGGTTCACGATGCACGACTGGGCTGCGGCGCATCCTGACGAGCAGGTTGGCTACGCGACCGGCGCGGCCGATCCGTCCGCATCGGACGAGCTTCGCTTCCGCGTTCTCCGTCCGTCGTCGGCAAGCGCAAAGTTCCGCGCGCTTGCGCTGAGGATCATCGGGGAGCTCGGCGCGCATGTTGGCTCGCAGCCGTGGGGGAAACGGATGGTCGGATTCCGTCCGTGCTACGGCATCTACACCGAGTGGCACTGCTTCGCGATGTACGAGGCACCGGACACGGGGCTTCGGATGCAGGAGAAATTCCGCGCCTACATGAAGGCAAAGCGCGGCGTTGACGGCGCGAAGGTGCCGTCGCTCGGGATGAGACGCCACGAGAACGCGGACCCGAAAAAGGTCAACCTCAACGGCGACCTTCTCGATCCTGCCGAGGACCAGCTCGTGCTCGACTACTACGACTGCCTTGCCAACTCCATGGCGGATCTTCTGCTCGACATGGCGCGCGAGGCGAAGAGAGCCCTGCCCGGGCGGCTTGTCGGCGCATACTACGGGTACGTGTTCTCCACTCATCCGCCCGAAGGGGCGAACGCGCTGCTTGACAAGGTCCTGGCGAGTCCGGACATAGACTTCCTCTCCGATCCGCCGAACTACAGCAGCTCCACGCGCCGCGCCGGCGGCGGCTATCTGCGGCGGACGATTCCGGCGACGTTTCGCCGCCACCGCAAGCTGACGCTTATGGAGGACGACAGCCGCTTCCACCACGTAAGGGACTGGCTCAAGAGCAACAACGACGGTCTCGGACTGTGCACTGCGTCTCCGCGCGAGACGGAGATGAACATGCGGCGCAACTGGCTCAACCAGTTCTTCGACGGAGGAGGTCTTCAGCTCAACGATCCGATAACCAGTTCGGGGAAGCGTCCGCACGCCTTCGACGACCCCGTGGTCTTCAAGGCAATCGCAGATTCCAGGTCGGCGCTCGAAAAGGCCGGGGAGCCGGCGCAGAAGTCCGGCAACCGCCTTGCGGTCGTGTTCAGCCCTCGCGAGGCCCTGCGCCGCGACGGCGGAAAGGGCTCGTTCTTCACCTGGAACCTCTACCAGACCTCTCTTGCCTTTCTGTACCGCGCGGGAGTCTCGTTCGACCTCCTCTCGCTGGAGGACTACTTGGCGAACCCCGGAGGATACAGGACTGTCCTCTTCCTGAATGCGTTCTATCTGTCCGACAGCGAGCGCGCGGCGCTCGTCAGGCTTACGAGGCGGCCAGGCATGACGGCGGTGTGGGTCGGGCCCACGGGCGGCGTGACGGACAACGGCTTCGACGACGCGGCGATGTCCGCGCTCACTGGCGTTTCCGCCACGGGCGTCGCGCGGCGTCCGAACATCGTCTGCACGGACGCGGACGCCGGGGTCTTCACCGCCAAGAACATTCGTTTCCACTTGAAGACGCTCGCCGGCGGCGCGCGCAGCATCATCGTGCCGGATGCTCCTCCGGCGCTGGAGGACTACGTTGCAGTGCTGCGCGAGGCAGGCGCCTGGTTCTATGCGGAGCCGGGAAGCTACTTCCGCCGGCACGGGAGCGTCTTCATGTTCCATACGGGAACGCCGGGCTCGCACACAATCCGCCTTCCCAGGGATGTTTCGCGCGTGCGGGAGCTCTTCACCGGCAGGGAGTTCACGTCCAGCGTGTTCACGCTTGAGACCGACGGACCTAGCACCTGGCTCTTCAAGGCCGAGCCGCCGAATCCCTGACGGCGAAAGATACTTTCGTATAATTGCCACGCCGGGGCATGTTTGCTACAATGTGGCAAGTGAAACAAACTGAGCCAACGAATATGAATTCCCGTGTGAAATCCCGCCGTATAACTCTGTTGGGGCTTTGGGCCATTGCCATCCTCTCGTCAGCATCGGTGAGGGGCGATGATTCGGACTACGAATACGAATTCGTCCCCGAGGTCCTAGAGGCCCCCGGCGGTGGCGTTAGCGAGTCGAAGTTCGTGTGGGCTTCGAACGGCAATCCGACAAACGGCGGCGTGTCGTACTACCGCCACACGTTCAGCCTGGATGCGAAGCCTGCGCAGGCGATGCTCACCAGCCTTCTCGACGACAAGGGCGAGGTGTACGTAAACGGTCATGCGCTCGCCGGGCACCGCACCGTTACATCGTACCTAGTCGCCGGCAGGAACACTATTGCCGTCGCGCTCACCAATGTTACGGACAAGTCGGCCATGCTCTACACGCTTGAGTGCACGGACGGCGACGGAGCCAAGTCGTATGTGCACAGCTGCACGTCGGTCGTAGGCACCGTGAGCGCCCCCGCGAGTGGATGGGAGCAGCCGGGGTTCAATGATTCGTCATGGCCGCGGGTGAGAAGCGTCGGCGACATACTCCAGGAGCCGTGGGCCTCGCGCTTCGAAAGCTGGCGCATCCAGCTGTGCCTGACGCCGGAGGACAATGTGCGGATTGCCGCGAGGAGGGCGTTCGAGGCGGCGTGGGCGGGGCTCGAGCAGGAGCCCGATCCCGTCGCGCGCATCGTGTACCGCGGGAACTCGCCTTTTGTCGAGCTCAACGGGAGTCTGCACGCGCCCGATTTCAACATCTGCCAGACCGGCGACTCCTACAACGAAAGCGCGATCGTCCGTTTGTCGAAAGTCGGGTTCGACATCGTCCAGGTCAATTTCTTAGCAGAGAACTTCTGCAGAAGCGACGGGTCCTACAATTTCTCGAGTGTCAGCAACAAGGTGCGACGGCTTCTTGAGATCAATCCGGACGCCTACGTGGTCATCTCGCCGCGCTTCATGATGCAGTTCTGGATCCAGACCAACATGACCGAGCGCGTCGGCTACGAGACCGGCGACCCAGACGTGAACGCAGGCGACGAGTTTCGTGAGCGCGTGCTGCGTCCTTCTCCCGCGAGCGACGCGTTCCGCGCGAAGGTGGCCGACATGATTAAGAAGCTCGGCGAATACGTCGAGACCCAGCCGTGGCGCAAACGCATGGTCGGGTTCCGCCTGAGCTACGGCACCTACACCGAATGGTGCTACTTCGGGATGTTCGAAGGCCCCGACAACGGACCTCGCATGCAGGAGAAGTTCCGCGCCTACATGAAGGCGAAGCGCAACGTCGACAACGCGCAGATACCGCCGCTCTCGGCGCGGAGGCACGAAGATCCAGGCGGGGTTTCCAAGAGAAACGGCGATCTTCTCGACCCGGCGGAGGACCAACTTGTTTTGGACTACTATGACTGCCTCATAAACACGATGGCCGACTTCCTCCTTGAGATGGCGGATGCGGCGAAAAAGGCGTTCCCGGGACGCCTTGTCGGCGCCTACTACGGCTATCTCTACGACGACCATCCGCCGGAAGGCTCGACGGCGCTTCTCGACAAGGTCCTGTCGAGCCCGAACGTGGACATCCTCTCGTGTCCCGCGTACTACAGCAAGGACGGACGCCGCGCCGGCGGCAGCTATGTGACGAGGACGATTCCGTCGCTCTTCCGCCGCTACGGCAAGCTCGCGCTCCTCGAGGACGACAGCCGCTTCCACCACATCCGCGACTGGCTGCAGAGCCAGAACGACGGCCGCTCCATGTGCACGGAGACGTCGCGCGAGACGGAGATGTGCATGCGCCGCAACATGCTCAATCCGTTCTTCGACGGCGGCGGCATCCAGCTCAACGACCCGATAACGCAGTCGGGGAAGCGTCCCCAGGCATTCGACGACCCGGCGGTTTTCCGCGCGATCGAGGATTCGCGCGCCGCGCTCGCGAAGGCGGGGATCGCGGCGTCGGAGTCCGGCAACGAGCTGGCGGTGGTGTTCAGCTCCCGCGAGGCCATTCGCCGCGACGGCGGCGATGGCTCGCCATTCACGTGGAACCTCTACCAGACCTCGCTCCTCTACCTGAATCGCACCGGCATTCCGTTCGACCTCCTGTCGCTCGAGGACTACATCGCCAATCCTCGCGACTACAAGTTCGTGATGTTCCTCAACGCGTTCTACCTGACGCACGACGAGCGCGCGGCGCTCGTCCAGCGCACGCGCCGGCCCGGCATGACCGCGATCTGGATCGGCCCCGCCGGCGGCGTGACGGACAACGGCTTCGACGACGCGGCGATGTCCGCGCTCACTGGCGTGACCGCTAGCGGCGTCGCGCGGTGTCCGGGCATCGCCTGTAATGATTCCAGCGCGACGAGATACTATTTTGACGTCGGCGGCAGCAGGAACTTCTACTATCTGAAGACGCTCGCCGAAGGGGGGCGCAGCATGATAGTGCTTAATATGCCGGCCGGGGCGAGCGATGGATGGGGCCCTAAGCTGTATGCGGCGATTCTTAAGACGGCCGGCGTGCGCCAGTATGTTGCCCCGGGAAGCTACATCCGCCGTCATGGCGACGTCTACATGTACCATACGGGGACAAACGGCACGCACACGATTACATTCCCCGCCGACGTGGTGAGGGTCCGCGAGCTCTTCACCGGCGCGGAGTACAGCTCGAATGTCGTCACGCTCACGTCCGACGGACCGAACACGTGGCTATTCCGCACGGCGAGCGCAGGCATCTGGTCCGTCGGGGATTCGGTGGTCGCCGCGCTGAACGCGGACGGAACGCTCTCCATCGACGGAACGGGGACGATGGACGATTTTGCATCCGCGGCGGATCTGCCGTGGGATCCCTCGACGGTCAAGAGCGTAACGATTGGCGACAGCGTGGTTATCGGAGAGAATGCGTTGGCGGGGCTTTCCGACACGGCGACGGTGAACGGCATGAACGTTGGACAGTATCGAAAGCTCTTCGGCGGGCTCGGGATGTCCGGTGTTCCAGAAGGATCGGTCGTCGTCTCGCGCACCGAGCTCGAGGCCGCGCATGCGGCGACGCTTGAAATCGCGGACGGAACGGCGGTGCTCGGAATCAGCGTCTGCACGAACGGAGACCTTGCGGCGGCGACGGCGACGTGGAGTCCGGTAAAGTTCCGCAAGGCAGACCTCGACGTGAGCGCCGACGGCACGAAGATACTCGCTCCGATCCCCGCGAACGCCGACAGCGGCTTTATGGTCCTCAGGTCAGGGGATTGACTTTGCTGCGCTCGGGAGGGGTATACTCTCGTATAATTGTTCGCCGCCGTGAAATTTGATATCATTTTACCGTCGCAACAGTGAAAAAGGAGATGCCTATGAAGACAACAGTGTTTTCCGCGCTTGCATTCACCGCCTTTGCCGCAGCAACGGCGACGGCGACTACCTTGTCCCCGTCGGGAGACGCCACCAGCGTCACGTCGGCGATACAGGATGCGATCGACGCCGCTGGGCCTGGCGAGGTCGTGACGCTTGCCCCGGGCACATATCCAATTAACAAGACGATTGAGATTTCCAACGGTGCGTCGCTCATCGGCGGCGGCTCGGACCGTGGCGCCGTTGTTCTTTCCCTTGAGACAACGTCAACGGACCCAGACTTGCAGAGTGTCCTCAAAATAAGCGACTCTTCAGGTACGGTTGTATCCAACCTGACGATGACGGGGAAAAACGCTGCGCGAAACAACAACGTCTATGGTCCGGATGCTGGCGTCAAGATGGATTCCGGAATCCTTGTGGACTGTTCGATTGAGGACTGCAAGACGAAAAACGGCCCGATGAAGGGCGGCGGCATCAAGTTGTCCGGCAGCGGCACGGTGCGCAACTGCACCATCACAAGGTGCGAGGCTTTCAACTCGGCTGGATACTACGGAGCCGGTGAGGCGATATATATGACGGGCGGGCTTGTCGAGAACTGCGTAATCGTCTCCAATGCCGTCACCCACGCCTGCAATCCTCAAGATATGGCCGGCGGAACGGTTTACATTTCAGGCGGCACTCTTCGCGGATGTCTCATTGCGGACAACGTCGCCCACCGCAACGGCTCCGGAGTGACCGCTGTTGGCGGTGTTGTCGAGAGCTGCACGATAGCCGGAAACCGCAATTTCAGCGGTGATTCCGACGCTTGCGGTGTCTGGGTGAAGGGGAATGGCATCGTGCTCCACAACAACATCATCTGGGGAAATACAGCTTATGACGGCAAGGACGCCAATTTCAAATTCGCGAACGATTCCTCGATGACCTCGGCGAGCCTTGAATACAACGACACGAAGCCCGCTTTCACTGTTGGCATGGGCAACACCTCCGTCGATCCGATGTTCGAAGACGCCGACAGCTGCAACTACCGCTGCAGATACTCCTACTGCGTCGACGCAGGTGGCAACCAGGAATGGATGGAGAATGCCAGAGACCTAGACGGCAACGCGCGCGTCATCAACAGCAGGGTGGACATGGGGTGCTATGAACGCGAGGCGACGAGCGGATTTGTCTGCAGGATGAGCGTGGTCTCCGACGAAGCTCCGGACCTTTCCACAGTTGAGCTGAGCTGCGAATACTCCGGATGCCCCTCCGGGACTGCCGAGAGTGCCGCTTGGGTCTTCACGCGGAAGGAAGACGGCACGACGGTCGAGGCGACCGGCTTCGTTACGTCGGTCGCGCTTGCGGCCGGCACGTGGGATGCGGCGCTCACCGTTCGCGGCGGAGGCCAGTTTGCGAGTTGCGAATACGAAGACGCGGTCTTTGTGAGGGCAAGCAGGGTCTATGCGAATGTGAACGGCCGGGGCGAATTCCCCTACGACACGGTCGAGAAGGGGCTGCCTTCCATCATCGAGGCGCTGGGCTGCCTTGGCACGGGCGGAACGCTCTATGTCGCGCAGGGAAGCTATGTGATATCCTCGAGCATCAAGCTCGTCGACGGCGGCTGCACGCGCATCGTGTCGTTGGACGGTCCTGAGAATACGATTGTCCGCATGTCCGACGATGAGACGTTCAAAAGCGACAGCGGAACCTACGGACTGCAGCTGCTCAGCGGCTCCGCCTATGTCAGCGGGCTGACGCTCGTCGGCGGACGCCCGAGCGATGTCTACACTGGTGACATGTACAAGACCCGCGGACTCGTCAAGGTCGATGCGGACGGGGCGATGGTCACCAACTGCGTATTCCGCGACCAGGTGTCTCGCGACCGCGTCTTCGAATCTGGACTTTCGCTGTCCGCGGGAACCGTCGTGGACTGCCTCTTTACGAGGTTGGAGAGCTATTCCTCCGCCGGCGCGGTCCCTCAGGGCGGAGTCATTTGCATTAAAGGCGGAGTTGCGGATCGCATCCGCGTGGAGGACTGCATTGCGACCGCCTCGGGTACAAAAGCGGGCGGACAAGGCGACGTTATAGGCGTTTGGAATACGGGTGTCATGCGCAATTCGCTTGTTACGCGTTGCTCGAGCCAGCATGACACCCCGGTGTATGTCGGCTTTACGCCTGCTTACTTCGCGAAGGGCGGGTTAATCGAGAACTGCACGATCGTGGCCAATACGAATCTCCAGGAATCTACAGATTCAGAGTTCTGGCATGCTGCTGGACTTGTCGTTAACGGCGGCAGCGTTACGAACTGCATCGTCGCGGATAACTGGTCCGTAAGCGCCGACGCCGTTTCAAATGTATACTGCTCGGCTGATGCCGCCGGAATCGGCTACACGCTCGTCAACGACAGGCAGGGCGACGCTTCTTTCGTGACGGCTGAGAACCACAACGTCGCCGTCGCCCCGAACGCGAAGGTGTTCCGTAAGCCGGCGGATGGCGACTACACGCCCGCCACTGGCTCGCCTGCGCTGAATGCCGGGCTTCTCCTCGACTGGATGTCCGACGCCGTCGATCTCGCCGGACGTCCGCGCGTCATAAGCCGCATTCCGGATGTCGGCTGCTACGAAGGCAGGGCGCCTTCGTTCGAGATAAGACTTCGCTGACCGAGTTCGCTTTCCCTGCCCCATATCCGCGCGGCGTCCGCCGCGCGGATTGTTTTCTATCTCCAAAGGCGTCGCACGCTTGCATGAAGGCAAATGGTATGGTACAATTTAAAACCATAGGGAAGAAGATTGTCGCAAATGAAAATTCTTGCAATATTCGCGGCTGCGGTCGGCTTCGCGGCCTGCGCCAGGGGCGAGACCGTCACGGAGGAGCCTGATGCATTCCTCGAATACGTTGAGGCGACGGGCACGCAGTACATCGACACGGGAGTCAACGCCGAGACCGGACTCAAGGCGCAGGTCAATTTCGCGTGGGCGGCTGACTTTGACGAGAAATCCGACTGGTCGCTCCTCGACGCCGCAATCAACAACACCGACTCGAACAAGCGCACGCGTTTTCAGATGTGTCACATGTTCCAAAAAAAGCCGTACTTCGGATACGGCAAGCAGCGCGGCAATCCGAGCGGGGCCGTCGACTTCGTCGGCGGTGAGCGCTGCGAAATCATCACCGACATGACCGACACCAATTCGCTCGAACTTGTCCAGAACGGCGTAAGGACGTTCAGCGAAGAAGACCTGGAGACGTTCAAGACGAACGGTGTCGTCAACCTCAATCTCAATCTTTTCGTGTTCGCCTGTAACTTAAGTGGAGCTCCTAGGTGGTACGGCCAGGGCAGGCTCTACGAGATGAAGATATGGAAGAACAACCTCGAGAGCGGCGAACTTGACCTCATCCGCCACTACGTGCCCTGCGTAAAGGGAGGCCGCGCCGGTCTTTACGATAAGGTGTGCCACACAATCAGCTACTCCTACGACAACGACAACAACTTCATCGCCGGCCCGGTCATCAGCAATGAGCCAACTCTCATCACCACGCGCGAAGGGCTTGTGGCGATTACAAATAACCTCGCCAGCTCCTACGCGCTCGGCGCAGACATCGACCTCGGCGATACCGACTGGACACCTATCGGCAATAATGAGACCCCGTTCACCGGTTCGCTCTACGGCAACAACCACGCAATTCGCAACCTCTTCTGCACGAACAGCCTGTCGGGCAGCGACTATCGCGGACTCTTCGGCTGCGTGAGCAACGCGACGATTGAAAGCGTCTCCGTCTCGGGAACGGTCGCGGGCAAGCAGTACGTCGGCGGTCTTGTTGGATGCATCACGGGCGGAACTCTCATCAGCAACTGCATCGCGACAGTCGAGGTCGCGGCGACCAACTCCTACGCCGGAGGCCTGATCGGGGCATGTGCCGGCGGCAGCGCGGTCAATCGAATCGTCGACTGCCGTGCGGACGGCTTCGTCAGCGGTTCTGGTATGGCGGGCGGATTCATCGGCTACGTCTATGCGCCAGCCGTGATTTCCAACTGTGTGGCGCGCGGCGACGTATGTTCCGCCGCAAGCTACTACGGCGGCTTCATCGGACGGCTCGCCCACGACGATGCGATAATCGACGGCTGCTGGTGCTCCGGCGCCGTGTGGGGCACGGGCGGCGATATCGGCTCGTTCATCGGCCACAGCGTGAGAGGAACGAATGTCAACTGCGCGGTTTCGGCATACGCCAACGGGCCGCGTCCGTTCTGCGGGAGCGATCCGGCCATCGCGGGCGGCAGGCTCACGCAGACGGAAATCAAGGCGCTCTCCACTGGCTGGCCGGAAGCGCCGAAGCGCGCCAAGTCCAGCGCGATGATTCCGATTTCGACACCCGAGGAACTGCTCGCCGTCACGAACAACCCCTCGGGCAGCTATGTGCTGACGGCGGATATCGACTTCTACGGTGAGACCATCGAGCCCATCGGCAACTACAGAACCCCATTCAAGGGTGAGTTCTACGGACAGAACCACAAGATCAGCAACTTCTACATCGACACCACGGACAAGTATGCGGGACTTTTCGGCAAGATCAACGGCGGCCGCGTGAGCGGCGTGCAAGTGGAGGAGGGTTATGTCACCGGCGGTCCGGCCGACTCCGGATTGGAGGACGTCGGCGTTGGCGGTCTCGCGGGCAAGATTGACTCCAAGTCGCTGGTGGACGGCTGCTGGTTCGTCGGAGAAGTCTGGAATACAAACAGCGTCAACGTCGGCGGCTTTGTCGGCTACACCGCGGACGCGCCCGTCATTCTCCGCTGCTGCGTGGAAAGTTATGTGGCCAACGAGTCCGGCAAGTCGTACACTGGCGGCTTCGTCGGCAACCACGGCGGCGGCTTCATCGCGGACTCGAGTGCCCAATCGTCAGTGGATAGCAGCGACGGCTACGGCGGCAATGGTGGCGACAATGTCGGCGGCTTCGCGGGCGGCGTGTCGAAGGCGGCCCGAATCGACACCTCCTGGTGCTACAGCTACGTCTCGAGCGATGGTGGGCACTATCGCGGCGCGTTCGTCGGCCTGGCCAGTTCCGGTCTCGTCACGGGTTCCTACTATGAGGACACCGAGAACAACCTGAAGGCCGCCGGCACGAGTAGCGGCTCCGACGACTACGACGGCATCACGCCGCTCGGCGACGAGGAGATGCAGCGGAAAGAGTCCTTCACAGCCTTCGATTTCGACGATGTCTGGAAGATCGACGAGGAGACGTATCCGTACCTGCGGACGTTCTTCAGCGCTTATGAGCTCTGGCTGAATGACGTCGGCATCACCGACGAACCTAAACCGGAAGACATGCCGAAGCCAGAAGACATGGTGGAGGGCATTCCCGCCGGCATACGCTACGTCTTCGGAATCGACCCCTCGATCGGTCCCGACGACCTCGCCGAGCCGCTGATTGACATCGGCTTCGATGCGGACGGTAATCCGTACGTGAAAGTCCCGCCTTTAGTGAACACCGAGGGCGCGACTGTGACGGTGCTTGCCACCGAAGACCTCAATGACTGGTCGAACGCAGAGGCTGTGGAGGTCACGGTCCTCTCCGGCGGCAAGCTCGTGTTCCCGCGCACCGCCGCGCCCGCGCGATTCTTCAGGTTCGTAGTCTCGATGTGAAGTCGCGATTCTCACTCGGAGAATCATCAAGGCTGCGGCAAAGACGGCGCGAATATGGTAAAATATAGACATGTGAAGATGTCGGTGTTCCTTCCGTTCGATTCGGCAAGGGGACTACTTCACAAACCAAAGCAGACAAGGAGCAGACGACATGGCTAACGAACTGGACGAAATGACCGGACCCGTCAACGGCGCGGGACGCGACATCAACGTTATCGAGAAGCAGATACCCGTCCGCGTGGGATGGGGCTCGACCCTGTTCGAGGTGCTGCTGTGGTGCCTCTTCATAGTGCCGGGGCTTGTCTTCCTCTTCATGAAGATAGGGGCGAAGAACTACTTCCAGAAACTCCAGCAGAAGATACAGGCGGATGCGTCGACGATCGACAACTACCTTGAGCAGAGGGTGCAGATCCTCAAGAACGTGGCGAAGCTCGTGGAGAAGGCGGTTGACCTCGACAAGGACGTCATGAAGGCGGTCGCGGCGTTCCGCGGCGGCAGGCTCCCCGACGCGGAGAGGAACGCGGTCGCGAACCAGATCGACGGATGCTTCGGGCGGCTCTTCCCTCAGGTCGAGGCGTATCCCGAGCTCAGGGCGCACGCGGCGATCGCGGACGCGATGCAGCAGAACAGCTACCTGCAGAAGGAGATAACGGCCGCGCGCCAGCTGTACAACGACAGCGTGATGCAGTGGAACACCGACGTCTTCTCCTGGCCCACGAAGCAGATCGTCGCGGCGCGCGCCGGGTACACGACGCGAATTCCGTTCACGGCGTCCGCAGAGGTCAAGGCCCAGGCCAGGGGTACGTTCTTTTGATCGAGGACGTCTACGAGCCGCTTGAGCGCTACCGCGACGAATTCAGGGAGAAGTTCGCCGCGCTGGCGCGCGAGAAGTTCAAGGAGCTGACGGAGCGCTCCGGCATAGACGTCGAGGCGAACCGCGCGCTCGTCAAGGAGATCAAGGGGATCCAGTCCGCGGCGGACTCCGCGAAGTCGAAGAAGACGTGCTGGGGCTGCCTCATGGCTCTCGGCTTCCTTGTCGCGGCCGCAGCGCTTGCGGCGGTTTTCGCCTTGGACGGGCTCGACGGCCAGACAAAGACGGTCTGCGCCGCATGCATAGCTGGCGGGATCATCTTGGGGATCATGATGATCCCGCTCTACTCCTCGGCCTCGAATCTCCACTCGGAGCTCACGGCGCGCGTCGCCGACGGGAAGCGGAAGGCATGGGCGCAGATGGAGCCGCTCAACAGGCTCTATACGTGGGACATCCCCGTCAGGCTTATTGAGGCGACGGTTCCGAGGCTGGAGTTCGACCCTTATTTCACGGCGGAGAGGCTTGAGTCGCTGAAAAGGCTGTACGGATGGAACGACTCGTTCAACGAGGGGAAGTCCATGATATTCGCGCAGTCCGGCGTCATCAACGGGAATCCCTTCGTCTTCGGACACTATCTCGACATGGAATGGGGGGAGAAGACGTACGAGGGAACGAAGGAGATAAGCTGGACGGAATGGGAGACGGACGCGGAGGGCAACGAACACGAGGTTGAGCGGCACGAGACGCTCTATGCGCGAGTTACGAAGCCGATACCGGTCTACAGCGAGCAGAAGTTCCTGCTGTACGGAAACGACGCGGCGCCGAACCTCACGTTTTCGCGTGATCCGTCCGGACTCACGGGGAAGGAAGGGAATTTCTTCGGGGCGCTCAGAAAGAAGCGTCGCCTCAACGGGCTGAAGGCGTTCTCGCGCAATCTCGACGACGACTCGAACTTCACCCTGATGAACAACCACGAGTTCGAGACGTGGTTCCATGCCAAGGACCGCGACAACGAGGTGGAGTTCCGACTGCTGTTCACCCCGGTGGCGCAGACGCAGATGCTCAACCTGATGAAGGACACGAAGGTCGGGTACGGAGACGACTTCACTTTCATAAAGCAGCGCAAGGTAAACGTGCTGATGTCCGAGCACCTGGGCAAGGCGACGATCGACACCGATCCGGAGCGCTTCCGGCACTGGGACTACGACGCGGCGTTTTCGTTTTTCGTCAAGTTCAACGAGAGGTACTTCAAGGACGCGTACTTCGCGCTCGCGCCGCTGCTGGCGATTCCGCTCTACCAGCAGACGAGGACCCACGAGGAGATATGGAAGGGCGTCATAGGCCGCGGCGCGACGTCCTTCTGGGAGCAGGAGGCGGTTGCGAACTACCACGGGGAGTCCAGGTTCGAGCATCCAGACTGCATAACGCGGAGCATCCTCAAGACGCGGGTCGTCGCCCGCGGTGACGGCGAGAGCACCGTGGCGGTAACTGCGCATGGCTACAGGGGGGAGGAGCGCGTCGACTACGAGGATGTGCACGGAGGGGACGGGCACTGGCATGAGGTGGCTGTTCCGTGGACCGAGTACCTGCCGGTCGCGCGGACGAGCGAAATGTGCCTGAGCGTGCGCGAAGATCCGTCCGAGGTGTTCCGCAGGCGCGCCGAGGCATCTTCCGCGAGCGCGTTCCGCAGGTCGATACTTTCATACCTTGCGGCAAAGTGACGCGGCAGATGCGCCGCGCAGATTCGTTGA
>Ga0129306_1002555_pt1 | contig 15682 bp, 12 predicted proteins | sample P827metagenome_FD_94438 | JGI IMG/M metagenome (GOLD analysis project Ga0129306, IMG submission 94438) | Capybara group fecal microbial communities from Wisconsin, USA - P827 metagenome | ecosystem: Host-associated > Mammals > Digestive system > Large intestine > Fecal | place: USA: Wisconsin...
CGACTGCCGCAAAAAGCTCAACCCGTTCGCCCGTCCCGATCACCTCAGCAAGGAGCAGGCAGCCGGCATGATGGCGCGCATGGAACGCGACGAAAAGGCGCTTGAAGGCGTACGACTGTACGAACGCCGCCTGCCCCTCGGCCGGGGGCAGCAGATCGTTTTTGCAAGCAACACCGCCGAAGGGTTGTTCACGATCACGACGCCCGATTCTAAACGTTACGAGCATCGGCCCGTGTTCTATTTCAGCGATATCCGGCATTGGAACGCCAGCGAGGCGTTCGTGAATCAGGCGGTCGGCGTCAGCACGGCCCGTGAACTCGTGCGCGATTTTCGGACCATGATCGCCCTTGAGGAAAAGCGCGGCGCCGACGGGCGTAACGACGGCTGGACGATTCGTATCCCCTATTACGACGGCTCGCTGCCGGAGATCCTCATCAAGATACCCAAAGAAGCGGCGCCGGAAGACGTGCGCGCGTTCTGGAAGAACATCTGCTCTGTCTGTGATGAATGGGAGCGCAGCGGCGCACGGCGAGCCCGTGACGCGCACGATCTGCACATCGAAAACGCCATGTCTACCATCAACGACGCCGTCATGGCCGCCGTCAAGGGCGAGGGCAGCGAAGGCGTTGTCGAAGCCGTAAAAAAGGGTATCGAAAAAGCACAGGACATCAACGCCGGCAAAGTGAAGAAAAAGAGCCTTTTTGAAAAGCTGTTTGGTTAAGGAAACGTTGATTTGTTTGCCCGAGCTCTGTTATGGCATTCGCCATCTGGCTGCGTGCCCATCGTGGATAACAGCACCTATTCATCTTCGTTTGTCTTGCCAGATAGTGAAATCCCTGATGTGTCAGAGGGCTCGTTTAATCCTGCTCTACTGCCAGTGGACATAAAAATCCCGCCGTGTTTGCGTGAAACATGGCGGGATTTTTTGTATCGGTTTATTCGGCGGCGAACAACTGCGGTACGCGCTTGTAGACTTCTTCAAGCGGCACATGCGAAGGAGCGCCATGGAGCAGGCGGAACGAATGGTCACTGCCCGGCACTTCGTAAAACGATTTGTCGCGCGCGTTCATCGCTTCGTAGATGCGCACGCAGGCGTCGTGGGGAAACGTTGTGTCCTCGCTGCCGCGAAAGACGCGCGCCCAGTTCAGGTTCAGATTTCTCGCAGCTGCAAAGAGTTGATCGTTTTCGTCCTGCACCGTGCTGAGGATAGGCAGCTTGAAGATGTCTTTGTTTTGAGGAAAGACAGAATCGCCCGAGCCGCACAAGATAAGCCCGTCCAGCTTTTCGGCATTTCCCGTTCCCGTGGCGACACCGCCGGCGATCAACAATGCGCTCAGACCGCCGAGGGAAAATCCCCACAGTGTCAGCGGCAAAAGGGGATACATGGCGCGCACCGCCTTGTAGGCGTTGCAGCAGTCGGTCAGCTCGTCCATGTACGACTTGCCGCCGAACGCGTCGAAAATCCAGTGCATCGGGCGGTCAGCGTAATCATGCCGGTTGCGCACCTTGCGGCTCGTTTCGGTGAGGATGGGCATCACGCCGTTTTCGGCCAACGTTGTGCCGATATACGCGTACTTGTTGCCGGGATCGGAGCCGGAACTGCTGTGCACGCCGTGAAACAGCAGCGCGGCTTTTCTGGGCCTGTCGATAACGCCCGTGGTCAGTATGACGCTCTTATCGCCAAACGTTCCGTCGATGATGTTTTTTCGCCAGCGCATAAACAGGACTTCCTTTCAACAGGGCAGGACCAAACTTTAAGGAAACGCTGATTAAGGAGACACTGATTCAATGGGCCAGATGGCCCGCCAGGGGATTTCGTCGATAAGCGCGAACGAAGCGAGGAGGCATAGCGGGGCTATGTTGACAACGCGAAACTAGTCTTTAGGGCGAGCTTCGTGAGCAGCTGATCGGCGAAAGACCCGGCGGGGCGCGGGCGAATTAATCAGCGTTTCCTTTATTGCTCTTGTTCGCTCGGTTCGGGCAGCGACAGCCATTTGCCCCAGTCGAAGTGAAGGAGGCCGCTGGCGAGGTAAATCGCGATATTGATCAGCATCCCCATGCCGCGTTCAAGGATAAGCATAGAGAGCATGAAGGCGAGCAGACCATACAGCTTGGGCTTGTTCATGTAGCCCTTTTTGATCGTCTTGAGGTTGCCGTAGGGGATAGACGAGATCATCAGTGCGCCGGTGAGTGCTGTGATGATCGCCAGAGCCCAGGCGGGAACGCGACCTATCAGCCCGGAGAGCACAAACGAGACGAGGAAGAGTCCGCCGGCAGGAATGGGCAGTCCCTGAAACGGTCCCGGCATGTGCACAACATTGAACCGCGCCAGTCGCAGCGCGCCGCACAGGGCGAAGAACGCCGCCGCCAGCGCGCCTGTGATGCCGGGAAGGTTCTGCAGCGAGGCCGAATACACAAGGATGGCCGGTGCCACACCGAACGACACCACGTCGCCCAGGCTGTCGAACTCCACGCCAAAATCGCTGCTCACGCCCATGGCGCGGGCCACCTTGCCGTCCATGAAGTCGAAGAACACGGCGCAGGGGATCATCCACGCGGCTGGCAAAATATGCCCGCGCACGACGAGGATCAGCGACAGCATGCCGCACAGCAGGTTGCCGCTGGTGATCATGTTGGGGATGTTGTTGCGGATGTGCAGCTCGCGCAGCCGCTTGGGACGATGGAATCTCAGCTTGATCTTTTTCATGCAGGAGCCTCCTTATTGATTAGTCGGCTGCGTGCCGCCGGGAGCGGCGATGACTGTCTGACCTGCGAACACCTGGTCGCCGAGCTTTACTTTGAGCTGCGCCGAAAGCGGCAGGTACACGTCGACTTTGCTGCCGAACTTGATCATGCCGAAGCGCTGAGCGCGGTCTAGTACGTCGCCCTTTTTCAGGCGGCAGACGATGCGGCGCGCTACCAGGCCGGCAATCTGCACAAGCAGGACGGGGCCGCTTTCGTCACGGTAGCCCACATACATACGTTCGTTTTCCAGCGACGCCTTATCGGCGTTGGCAAACCATTTTTTGCCCGGCGCGTACTCTAGGAATTCGACCGTGCCGGCTGAAGGCATGCGGTTGACATGCACGCTGAAGACGTTCATGAAGATGCCTACTTTCAGAGCTTTGCCGGTGTAGGGGTGTTCGGTCTCGAAGATCTCGATCACCTTGCCGTCGGCGGGACTGACGTAGCCGGGGCCTTGAGGAATGCGTTCCGGATCGCGGAAAAAGTACACCACGATCGCTAGCACTGGCAGTGTAAGCACGAGCGTCCAGCGGCACCACAAGGCCAAAAGCACGGTGACGGCAAATGTGCCGAACATGAAAACATATCCGTCAGGGGCGAATTTCATCGTTTAGTCCTCCTTTTCTGCGTCGGTTTGCTCTGTGTCATCCGGGGTGTCTGCGAGTTGCTCCATCGTATCCTCAAAGGGCAGCATCGACTCGGCCGGCTTCTGCACGTCGGACGTTGCGTCCTTGTCTTTGCGGGAAGCAAAACCGGCCTGCGCCAGATCGTCTTTATGGATCAGCGAGACGTTAGCCACCTCGTCGCCTTCATCGGGGCGGATCAGGTACGATCCGGCAGCGTCGCGCGACAGTTGAGGAATGGAGTCGACGGCCAGCCGGATGATATTGCCGCAGGCAGTCATCAGGGCAACTTCGTCGCCGGGGAAGATCGTGTTGGCTACGGCCAGCTTGCCTGTGCGTTCGCTGATGCGCATGGCGCGCTGTCCGCCAGTAGCACGATGGTGCACGGAGAACTCGTCATACGACGTGATCTTGCCGATGCCGCGCGTGCTGACCAGCAGGATGCGGCTGTCGCCGGTGATGACCTCGCACGAGATGATCTCGTCGTCGCTGTCCAGCTTCATCGCCTTGACGCCGCGGGCCGAGCGGCCCATCGTGCGGATCTCCTCTTCGCTGATGCGCAGCCCGCGTCCCTGCGAGCTGACCAGGAACAGATCGTCCAGGCCGTTCGTGCAGCGGATGGTGCAGATCTCATCGCCCTCGTCGAGCGACATGATCTGGCGTCCGGCGCGCGTCAGGTTCTGCAGCTCGCCCTTGTCCATGCGCTTAGCGATGCCGCGTCTGGTGATGAGCACAACGGTGGTGCAGTCGTCAGGAAAACGGCCCATCATCGTCACGACCGTCTCGCCTTCGGCAAGTGAGATGAACTGCGCCACCTTGCGTCCCTTGCCAGTTTTGGTTTCCGGCACCAGGTGTCCTTTGATGGCAAAGACGCGGCCGCGGCTGGTAAACAGCAGCACGTCATTGTGCGTTGTGGTGACGACCATGTCGCCCACCTGGTCCTCATCGTGGAGGTTGGCCCCTTTGCGTCCCTTGCCGCCGCGGTTTTGGACGTTGTAGTCCTTCAGGAGCGACCGGCGCAGGAAGCCGTCTTTGCTGAGCGTGATGACGATGTTTTCTTCCGGCATCAGCTCTTCATAGGTGGCGGTGGTGCTCTCAACGTGGGCCTGAATATCGGTGCGGCGCTTGTCGCCGAAGCGGCGGCGCAGCTCGGTCAGCTCATCGCGGATGACGCCGTCGAGCACATGAGCGTCAGCAAGGATCTCCTTATAGCGGGCGATGTCGGCCAGAAGCTGCGTCATCTCGGCCATCAGCTTTTCGCGCTCAAGGCCGGTGAGGCGCTGCAGGCGCATTTCGAGGATGGCCTGAGCCTGCTTTGCGGAGAACTCCAGATCGACAGTCAGACCGCGCATGGCATCTTCGTTGTTGTGCGAACCGCGGATGACGCGGATCACCTCGTCGATCATATCAAGCGCGCGCGTCAGACCTTCGATGATGTGCTCGCGCTCTTCGGCTTTGGCGAGGCGGAACTGCGTGCGGCGGCGCACGACGCCGCGGCGGTAGTCGAGGAATACCTGGAGCAGCTGCTTCAGCCCCAGTTCGGCGGGACGAAGTTTCTCCTGTTGATCGGGGCCGGCAGGCTGAGGCACCAAGGTCAGGTTGATAACGCCGAACGTGCTCTGCATCATGGTGCGGTTGAACAGCTGGCGCTGTACCAGCTCGGGATCGCCGTCGCGGGCAAGATCGAGCACGATGCGCAGGCCCTGGCGGTCGGATTCGTCGCGCATGTCGGCCACGCCGTCGATCGTGTGTTCCTGCACGCATTTGGCAATACCCTCAAGCAATGTGGTTTTGTTGACCATGTAAGGAATCTCGGTGATGACGACAGAGGTGCGGCGCTTGCCTTCTTCTACTTGGCACTTGCCGCGGACGATGATCCTGCCGCGTCCGGTGCGGTAGGCGTCAATGATGCCATCGCGGCCCATGATCACGCCGCCGGTGGGGAAGTCGGGGCCGGGCAGGTAATTCATCAGCTCGCCCAGATCAGCGTCGGGGTTTTTGATCAGACAGCAGAGCGCATCGACCACTTCGCCGAGGTTGTGCGGCGGCATATTGGTGGCCATGCCTACGGCGATGCCCGTGCTGCCGTTGACAAGCAGGTTTGGCACCAGACTGGGCAGCGTCAGCGGTTCCTTGAGCGATTCGTCAAAGTTGGGCCCCCAGTTGACGGTGTCTTCGTCGATGTCGGCCAGCATCAGTTCTCCCAGTTCGGCAAAGCGGGCCTCGGTGTAACGCATGGCGGCTGCGCTGTCGCCGTCGACTGAGCCAAAGTTGCCCTGTCCGTCGACAAGAGGATAGCGCAGGTTCCACGGCTGTGCCAGTCTCACCATCGTGTCGTAGATCGAAGCGTCGCCGTGGGGGTGATATTTACCCATGACTTCGCCGACGACGCGGGCGGATTTTTTATAAGCCTGATTGTGGCGGATCCCCAGTCCCAGCATGCCGTAAAGCACGCGGCGCTGCACCGGCTTGAGCCCGTCGCGGGCGTCGGGCAGAGCGCGGCCGACGATAACGCTCATTGCGTAATCGAGATAGCTTTTTTTGATTTCCGGAACAAGGGGATTGATCAGGATCCGTTCCAAATTCTGTTCTTCCATGACAGAACCTCCATATTTTTGCACCAAAGCGCGGAACGCTTCTTATTAATAAATTGCGTTTCTCGAAATCTATCTTGTCTATTTTATCATTTTCATGAAAGATATGCGCGTATTTTTTGTGAAAAAACTTCCGGTACGAGCACTTTTTTTCGCGTCGTGATATAATGCGCTCACTTTTATCGTTTGGGAGGAGTTCTTTTTGAGCTTTTTACGGGGGATACCCCTTTTCGGTTCGCTTGTCAACGCTTTTGCTATCATCGTCTGCGGATTTGCCGGCTACGCCTTGCGCCGCTTCATCAGAGAAGATATTATGGAACTGCCCAAGCTGTGCATCGGGCTGTTTTCTGCCGCGCTCGGCGTCGGTATGGCACTGAAAACGCAGAACATGCTCATCGTTGTGTTCAGCCTGTGTGGGGGCAGCATCATCGGCGGCTTGCTCGATATCGACGGATGTTTGGAGCGCTTTGTTCAGCGTTTGCAGTCCAGGCATAAAGAACTGGGCTCCAATTTTTCGCAGGGGCTGATGTCCGCCACGCTGATCTTCTGCATTGGCTCTATGGCGGTGCTGGGCGCTTTTGAGGAAGGACTGGGCGGGTACCCCAATCTGCTGCTCACCAAATCGGTGATGGACGGGCTTGTGGCGATCGCGTTAGCGGCATCGTTTGGCGTTGGCGTGCTGTTTTCGTCGATACCCGTGTTTTTGTATCAAGGAGGTCTGGCGCTGGCGGCCAGCGTTGTTCAGCCCTATATGACCGAGGCGGCGACGGTCGAGATGACGGCGACTGGCGGCGTCATGCTGTTCGGCATCGGCTTGTCGATACTCGGGTTGTTCAAAGGTAAACTGATGAACGCGCTGCCAGGGCTCGTCATCGCTGTAGTGCTGGCGCGGATTTTTGTAAAATGACACTAATATACGGAGGAGGGGCGTTGCTTTTCCTCCTTTTTTTATTAGTTTTTGTGGTAGAATAACATGAACATCTTTTCGGCACGATATCACGCGTGTCACTGATCGACTTGATCTGGAGGGATCATCCGTGGATTTTCAGCAGTTTGACGTTTCAAAGTACAAGGAATACAAAGATTACTGGTTGCGATGCGATGAATATTCTTCCGACATGAGCTTCATCATCCTGTGGGCGTGGAAGGACTTTTTCGGCTACGAGATCGCTTGGGAGCCTGAGCTGCTCTGGGTGCGCCAGACAAAACCCGAACTCAAGTGGTTGGCGCCGGTCGGAAACTGGCACCGCGACGACTGGGAAAGGCAGCTACGCGAGCACGTCGGTGATGAAGCTGATTTTGTCGATGTACCGAAAGCCCTTGTCGAAATTTGGCAGTCACAGCTAGGCGCAAAAATAACAGCCGAACCCAATCGCGCCAGTTTTGAATATCTGTATCCCGTTGAGGAACTGGCGACGCTGGCTGGCAACAAGCACATGAAGCGTCGCAACCGCGTCAACAAGTTCCGCCGCGAACACGCTGCGAAGTATCTCACCCTCACGCCCGAAATGACCGATCGCGTGAAAGAGCTGCAGATGTCGTGGACGCACGACGAGAACGAGTTCATGACCAAGATGCTCGCTGCCGAGGGCGAGGGCATTTTGCGCGTGCTCGATCACTGGCAGGAGTTGGGCATGATGGGCGGCGCGATCGAGCTGGACGGCCGCCTCATAGCCTACACGCTGGCCGAGCCCGTGAACGACGACCTGATCATGATCCACTACGAAAAAGGGCTGCCCGAGTATCACGAGGTGTATCAGGTCATCAATAAAGACTTTTTGTTCTACGACGCGCGCAGTTTCAAGATCGCCAACCGCGAGGAAGACATGGGCGACGAGGGACTTCGCCACGCCAAATTGGCCTACGGACCCTGCGGCTTTGTGGAAAAATACATCGTTCACTGGAACGCGAACGCGTGAGCGAAAACAGCAGAATACGGAAAAAGAGGCGGCGCTTCGTGACGATGACGAAGCGCCGCCGCTTTATATCAATTACTTTTAGCCATAACGTTTGCAACTTCTTTGAAAAACGTATCCAGATCGGCGTCAACGCGCAGGGTAATGCGCGAAGCGGGCAGATAGTCGGTCGAAACCTCGCCGCGGTTGACGACCACGATCGACCCCTTGCACATCTGCGGCAGCAGCGCGGCTGGATACACGTTCAGCGACGAGCCCAGCACGAACAGCAGATCGGCGCGCGAGCACAGACGCTGGCATTCGTCGAGATATTTGACGTTCTCGCCGAAAAAGACGATGTCGGGCTTGATCACGCCGCCGCAGCGTGTACAGTGCGGCACGTCGGCCGACTCCAGCAGTTTGTTCACGGCGTCGTAGCCGTAATATTCGCCGCAGTTTGTGCAGTAGGCTTTGCGGATGGTGCCGTGTATCTGATAGATGCGCTTTGAGCCGGCGGCTTCGTGCAGGCCGTCGAAGTTCTGCGTGACGATGCCGTCGAGCAGCCCTTCGGATTCCAGCTTGGCCAGGAATGTGTGCGTAAACGTCGGCTCGATGCCCGAGAGCATGTTCACGCACTCGCGGTGAAAACGATAGTAATACGAAGGATCACGGCGGAACCAGCCGATGTCGAACAGCTTGTCGGCTTCCACGTCGGCGCGCTTGTAAATGCCCTTCGGTCCGCGAAAATCGGGGATGCCCGCGGCGGTGGACATACCGGCGCCGCTCAACACTGCCGTGGAGCGTGAGTTTAAGATAAGTTCGGCGCAGCGCAGCGCCTGATCGTGAAAGGTCATGAAAAACGCTTCCTTTCGTAATTTAGAGTTCCTCCTCGCCAAGAAGCCGGGCCAGCCGCTTCTTGCTCACTCGGCGGCCGCCTTCAAGCCGTGTTTTGCGGGCGATGAGCTGCTCTTTTTGTTCGCGTGTCAGTTGCTTGACGCGGTATTCGGCGCTCATGGCGGAGGATTTGTCGGGCCACTGCCACAGGGCGGCCAGCGCAACGGGGCGGCGCGTTCGGGTGTATCTCGCTCCCTTCCCGGCGTTGTGTTCGTCCAGGCGCCGGGAAGGATTAGTGGTGAAGCCGGAGTAGAGCGTGCCGTCGGCGCAGCGCAGGATGTAATTGAAAAAGGCCGTCACTTGGCGTAGGTGTGAGCCACGCGAGCGCGGCCCTTATCCACATCGACGCCGCGCAAAATGAGCATGCCGCCGATGAAGCTGACGGCAATCACTCCCACGGCCAGCCGCAGCGAGCCGGTCAGTTCGGCGACGGTGCTGCACAGGGCCGGGCCGATGATGCCTGCAAACTTGCTCGACACGTTGTAGAGCCCGAAGAAGTGCCCGCTGCGTCCCGCCGGGAGCATGGAGGCGTAGATGCTGCGGCTGATGGCCTGCGCGCCGCCCTGCACCATGCCCACGGCGATGGCCATGATCCAGAAGTGCCAGTTTTGCGTCATCAGCATGGAGCCGAGGGCGATCAGCGTGTACCACGCCAGGGCGATCATCACGGCGCGCTTGCTGCCCAGTTTTTCGGCCAGGTTGGCGAAAATGACGGCAAACGGAACGCCGACGAACTGCGTGACGAGCATGGCGCCGACGATGTGGGTTTGCGCGATGCCCAGCCCGGCGCCGAACACGGCAGCCATGCGGATGATCGTGCCGATGCCGTCGTTGTACAGCCAGAATGAAACCATAAAGCGTAGCGCCTCGGGGTATTCTTTCAGTTCGTTCCAACTGTTGGCCAGTGCGCGCAGCGTTTCGCGCAGGCCTTCGGGGGCTTTGCCGGAAACGGGCGGCTCCGGCACCCAGGCGGAAAGCGGAACGGCCGAAGCGATCCACCACACGGCCACGGATACGAACGACAGCTTCACGCCCAGGTCGCCGAAGCGCGAGATGAGCAGCATATCAAGCGCCAGCAGCACGCCCGCGCCGAGGTAGCCCAGCCCGTAGCCAAGTGTAGAGACGCGGTCCATCTGCCCTTCCGGCGCCACATACGACAGCAGCGCATCGTAGCACACGGCGGCCACCGACATGCCGACGGTGCCAAGAACCATGCAGCACAATGTGTACAGCCATGTGCCCGCTCCCGAGCCAGCTAGCGCGGCAGAGGCGATGATGCCAAGCGCGGCTGCGGTCAGCAAATATTTTTTCTTGACGGCCCGGCCATCGACATATGTGCCCACAAGCGGTGTGAGGACGGCGGAAAGAAACAGCGCGACCGATGAGGCATAGCCCCATGACGACAGCGCCCACGCCTCGCCGCCGGAAACGACGTTTTGATAATAGACGGGCAGCACGACGGCCATGACGACCGTGGCAAACGCGCAGTGGCCCGTGTCATACAGGCACCACGCGAAGACGGAACGGTTTTTGAACAATCGGATCACCTCGGATGATATTTGCCGCGACGATTTTTTTCGCGCGGAGAAATTAACTCTGTCAATTCTTCCTTAACTGCTTTATAATAAATCAAAAGCGCTCACAGTTCAAATAAATTTTGCGTTCTTTGCGCCTCATTACAACGGGAGAAGGAGTGGTATCCGATGTATCAGCGCCCCGACTGGGAAAGTTATTTTATGACGCTTGCCGCCGTTGCTGCCACGCGCAGCACCTGTCTGCGCCGTCAGGTCGGCGCAGTGATCGTGCGCGACGGGCAGATCATCAGCACCGGCTACAACGGCTCGCCCAAGGGCACGCCGCACTGCTTCGAAACGGGCTGTCTGCGCGCCCAGCTCAATATTCCCTCGGGCGAACGGCAGGAGATGTGCCGCGGCTCGCACGCGGAGATGAACGCCATCTCGCAGGCGGCGTCCGTGGGCGTTTCTACGGCGGGCGCTGTGCTATACTGCACGCATTCGCCCTGCGCGTTCTGCTCCAAAGCGATCATTAATGCCGGCATCGTCCGCGTGGTATATCTGTACTCGTATCCCGATGAGCTGGCGGAACGCCTGCGCCGGGAGGCCGGATTGATCAGCGAACGGTTCCCCGCGGAAAAACGCGCGGCGATCCTGGCCTGCCTGGATACGGCGCGCGAAAATGTGACGATCGATGACACACAATCGCATGGAAAGGAAGGGTGCTCATGCTGTTGAAATTTTGCGGAGCCGCTAAAGAAGTCACCGGTTCTAATTATCTGCTGGAAGTCGCGGGCACACGCCTGCTGATCGACTGCGGAATGCGTCAGGGCGAAAACGAAGCCGCTAATGCCGAACCGTTCCCCTACGCGGCCAATTCCATCGACGCCGTTCTGCTGACGCACGCGCATATCGACCACTCCGGCCGCATCCCGAAGCTGGTGCGCGAAGGCTTTGCCGGCAAAATATACGCCACACTGCCCACGATCGAGCTGACAGAGATCCTGTGGGACGACTCGGTGCGCCTCATGCGCGAAGACGCCGAATGGCAGTCGGTCAAAAACGCCCGCCGCGGCCTGCCGCCAGTTGAGCCCATCTACGGTCAGGAGGATGCCGACGCAGCCAAAAAACTGTTTGAGCCCGTCAATTACGACTCGCGGGTGGACATTGCGCCCGGCGTGTCGGTGCGCTTTCGCGATGCCGGTCACATCCTCGGCAGCTCGATCATCGAGCTGCTGCTGGCAGAGGGCGAAAAGGTCGTGCGCATCGTCTTTTCCGGCGACCTCGGCCCCATGCAGACGGTCATGGAGCGCGCTCCTGCTGAAATCACTGACGCCGATTACGTGGTCATCGAATCCACTTATGGCAACCGTGAGCACAAGGACAACAGGACGACTCGCGAGGAATTCCAGGCCCTCATGAAAGAGATCTTTGCTACGAAAAAGGCTAAAGTGTTCATTCCCACGTTCGTCGTCGACCGCGCTCAGCGCATCATGTACGAGCTGGCGCTGCTGCGCGGGCAGGGCGTGGGCACGGGGATGCCTGTCTATTTCGACTCGCCGATGGGCGTGAAGGCCACCAAACTGTACGAATCGCACCTCGACCTGATGTCGCAGGAGCTGCAGGCCTATCGACGCGAGGGCGGCAACCCGTTCAGCAGCGAGGACATCAAATACGTTTCCACCAAGGAGGAGTCGCAGGCCGTCAACAGCCAGAAGTTCGGCGTCGTGCTGGCCGGCAGCGGCATGTGCAACGGCGGGCGCATCGTCCATCACCTCAAAAACGGCATTTGGGAGCCGGACAATCACGTGATCTTCGTGGGCTATCAGGCGCACGGCACGCTGGGGCGCCGTATCGTTGACGGGGCGCGCACAGTGCGCATCGCCGGCGAATCGGTCAACGTCAACGCGCAGATACACACGATCGGCGGATTTTCGGCGCACTCTGACCGTACTGATCTTCTTGCCTGGGCCGAACGTTTCCGTCCCACCATGCCCAAGTTCATCGTCACGCACGGTGAAGCCGACGCCTCGCAGAGCCTGGCTGAAGCGCTGAATACCCGCGGCTTTGAAACGCTCGTGCCCGATCTTGACCAGGAACTGGTGCTCAAACCGCGCGCGGCCGGAACGAAGATCAGCGACGCCATTGCCGAGGCCAAAGCCGCGCCCTTGCCAAAGCAGATCGCTGAGACGGAAGCGCCGGCCGATCCCAGCGGAGCCGCCGCAGCAGAAGCAGCTGCCAGGCCGGCTGTCGAAAAACGACCTTCCGCGCCGTTGAGCGCAGAGGCCGAAAAAGAGCCGCCAGTCTCGAAAGAAGAAAAACGCACGGCCGAAAAGAAACAGCGCCGCGCCAACCGCAAGGCTGTAACGGCCCTGGAAAACATCGGCGACCAGATGCGCGAGGTGTATGAGCGCGCCACGTCAGGCGAACTCACCGCCGAATCGCAGCCGCTGCTGGATGCCGTGGCCGTGCTGCTTGATTCGATCCTGAACCAGTCGTCAAAACGATAATATCCATATCTATTTCCCGCTTGCGAACCGTGAGCGGGGAATTTTTTGTAATTTTTTTGGCCGGGCGGCGCTATATCTGCTATAATCAGAATACATTATTGTGCATGGCACAAAATTATTTTACTCATTCTTACTCAGGAAGGGATGTTTAACCGATGATGAAGAAGTATGCGAAGTACCTTCTGCCTGCCGGGGTCATGGCTTTAGTCACGGCTTTTTTCCTGCTTGGGGCCACTCAGCTCACCAACCCAGGCCTGCCCAAAAAGCCCGAACCGCCGGCGCCGCCGCCCGAGCCCAAAGATGCCGTCGTTCTGTTCACCAATGACGTACATTGCGGCATCGACGGCTATTCAAAAGTTGCCGCGCTGCGGGCCCAGTTGGCCGAAGAAGGGCTCGACGTGATCGTCGTTGACGACGGCGACTACATCCAGGGCGAGATGATCGGCGGCTATTACAAGGGTGAGCCCATCATCGAGCTGATGAACGCTGTGCCTTACACGTTCGCCACGCTTGGCAACCACGAGTTCGATTACGGCATTGACCAGCTCAAAAAACTGATCGGCAAGATGAAGTTCGACGCGATCAGCTGCAATATCAACGACCTTGCGGCCGGCAAGCCGTTCCTGCCGCCGTACAAGATCTTAATGCTCGGCAATCGCAAGGTGGCATTTGTGGGCGTGACCACTCCCGAATCGCTTGCCAAGGCCAACCCCAAGTTCTTCCATGATGAGGCCGGCAAGCTCGTCTACGACTTTGGTGAAAAAGATCTGTATGCTAAAGTGCAGGCCGCTGTCGATGCCGCCCGCGCCGATGGCGCGCAGACGGTCGTCCTCGTCTCTCACCTGGGCATCAACGGCTCCACGCCCGAATGGGCCGCTCCGGCGGTGATCGCCAACACGAGCGGCATCGATGTCGTGCTCGACGGCCATTCGCATGAAGTGTTTGCCGGCGAGGGCTATAAGAACGCCGACGGCAAAGATGTGCTCTACGCGCAGACGGGCACCAAGCTGATGTTCATCGGCCGCCTCAACATCGCCAAAGACGGCACGCTGCGCACCGAACTGGTCCGCCCCGCCGATGTTGACGAGAACAAGAGCGAAGCCGCCAAAAAGGCGTATGACGCCGTGCAGAAGCTGATCGACGCCGACCATGCCAAGCTGGCCTTCCTCAACGAAAAGATCGGCGTGGCCGAAGTGCCGCTTACCACCGACGATCCGCGCACCGGCTCGCGCCGCATCCGCATGGGCGAGACCAACCTTGGCGACTTCTGCGTTGACGCCTATCGCGCCGTGACCGGCGCGCAGGTATCCATCATCAACGGCGGCGCCATTCGCAAATCGGTCGAGGGCGGCGACATTACGCGTCTGGCGCTGATGGACGTCAATCCCTGGAACAACCCGATGTGCATCGTCGAGATGACGGGACAGGCCATCCTCGACCTGCTTGAGTTCAACAGCCGCTATCTGCCTGACGAGGAGTGCGGCGGTTTCTGCCAGGTGTCCGGCATGAGTTACGAAGTTGACGCATCCATCCCCAGCCCCGTCAAACATGACGAACGTGGCACCTTTGCCGGCGTTGAAGAAGGCAAGCAGCGCCGTGTACGCAACGTGCGCATTGACGGCATACCGATCGACCCGGCGGCGACGTACACCGCGGCGGGCACCAAATACTGCTTGCTCGACGGCGGCGACGGCAACGGCGGCGTGAAGGGCATCAAGGCGCTCAAGATCGAGGGGCTTCCCCCAGATGCGGAGTGCCTGATCATCTACCTTACCAACCACCTCAAGGGCCGCGTTACGATGGAGCAGTACGGCAACCCGCTTGGCGCCGGCCGCATCGTCATTCGCAAATAACCTGCCGCAAAAGCATTTAAACGATCATTCATCATAAGACACGAACAGCCCGGCTCATCGTCAGAAAAGACGGCGAGCCGGGCTGTTTTTTTGTTGTAGAAAAAAACGGCGGTATGAAAAAATGGGCTCAAGACGCAAAAAAGCGCCGGCGGGCAGACCGGCACTTTGTGTTATGCGGACAGGACCGCTTTTGTCCTGTTGTTATTTGCCGGGGGCGACGGCATCGCGGCCGAACAGGTCGGCGAAGATCTCGCGCACCGACTGGATCTTCTCGACGCGCCACACGTTACTGCCGCAGAAGAACAGGCCTTCGTTCCAGTTGCCCTGCAGGGCCTCGATCAGGGCGCGGGCGATGCAGAACGTTTTGTGCGTGGCGCGGTACACGCAGTGTGCCAGGCAGTTGGCAATGCAGGGATCGTTATGGTCGATGTTTTTGAGGAACTGCTCGACCATGGGACTGCGCAGCGCGCGGCCGGGCAGTCCGCAGGGACTGTCGATGAGCACAACGTCCTCCTTTTTGGCGTTGACGTAAGCCTGTTTGAACGCTTCGGAGGCGTCGCCCTCGGCCGAGGCGGCAAAGCGCGTGCCCATCTGAACGCCGCTGGCTCCAAGTTCAAAAGCGTGCAGCATGTCCTTGCGGTCGAAGATGCCGCCGGCAGCGATGACGGGGATGTTCAGTTTCATCTCTTTCAGCCAGCCCACAAGCTGCGGGATGACCGTTTCGAGCGAGAATGCCTCGTCGGCTACCTGCTCTTTCTTGGCAGCACCCAGATGGCCGCCGGCAAAGTTGGGCGTTTCCACGACGAACGCGTCGGGGGTGCGGCCATAGCTCTTTACCCAGCGGCGCACGATCAGCGAGGCGGCTTTGAGGCTGCTGACGATGGGCACCAGCGCCACATCGGGAAAGTCTTTTGTCAGTTCCGGCAGCTTCAGCGGCAGTCCGGCGCCGGAAATGATGATGTCGATGCCGGCTTCGCACACGGCGCGCACCTGCTGCTCATAGTCCTGCAACGCGCACATGCAGTTGGCGGCCAGCACGCCGCCTTTGGCCTTA
>Ga0129306_1002556_pt1 | contig 15679 bp, 11 predicted proteins | sample P827metagenome_FD_94438 | JGI IMG/M metagenome (GOLD analysis project Ga0129306, IMG submission 94438) | Capybara group fecal microbial communities from Wisconsin, USA - P827 metagenome | ecosystem: Host-associated > Mammals > Digestive system > Large intestine > Fecal | place: USA: Wisconsin...
CTCTTGCCGCCCAGGTGCATGTAGTCCGCAATGACGCCGTACCGTTTCAGGGCGGCAGGGTCTTTGGAGTTAAATTTGATTACTTTCGGCAGGTACATGGCGTTGGCCGCACCGTGGATGATGTGGGCGCCGTAGTCCGCAAAGGCCGCGCCGGTCTTGTGAGCCATGGAGTGAACGATACCCAGCAGTGCGTTGGAGAAAGCCATGCCGGCCAGGCACTGGGCGTCGTGCATGATGTCCCGGGCTTCCATGTCGCCATTGTAGGATTTTACCAGGTTTGCTTGGATCAGTTCGATGGCGTGGATGGCCAGCGCGTCCGCATAGGCGCTGTGGGCCGTGGAAACATAGGCTTCAATGGCGTGGGTCATGGCGTCCATCCCGGTGTGGGCCGTCAGTTTCTGGGGCATGGTGTGCACCAGGTCCGGATCCACGATGGCGATGTCCGGCGTAATTTCAAAATCGGCGATGGGGTATTTGATGCCTTTCTGGTAATCGGTGATGATGGAGAACGCCGTGACTTCCGTGGCGGTGCCGCTGGTGGAAGAGATAGCGCAGAAGTGCGCTTTCGTACGCAGTTTGGGCAGGCCGAATACTTTGCACATATCGGCGAAGGTGGTTTCCGGATACTCGTATTTGATCCACATGGCTTTGGCTGCGTCGATGGGGCTGCCGCCGCCCATGGCCACGATCCAGTCAGGCTGGAATTCCTGCATGACAGCCGCGCCGTTCATGACGGTTTCCACGGACGGATCGCTTTCAATCCCTTCAATCACTTTGGTTTCCATGCCGGCTTCCTTCAGATAAGCCAGCGCCCGGTCCAGAAAGCCGCCGCGTTTCATGCTGCCGCCGCCCACACAGACGATGGCCCGTTTGCCTTTCAGCGTTTTCAGTGTTTCCAGCGCGCCCTTCCCATGATACAGGTCGCGGGGTAACGTAAATCTTGACATGATAAAGACCTCCTTTATAATGAAAAACTGTAAAAAAGTTTGTGAGAGCTTCGCCATAAATATTATACTACAAGGCGGGCGCAATTTCGAGCGAACAATCTGTGAATAATAGGGATATATTTGCTTTTTTATACGAAAGCAGATATTATTTTGAATAAGGAAGAAACCTGCTGATGGTTCCGCAGGAAAGGTGAGAATAATGAAAAACAATAATAATATGACACCCGATTATGATTTATTAGTGCAACAGGTAAAAGCGTTAGGAGAAGAAGAGAACTATTGGCTGCCGGTGCTGGCCAATACGTCCGCGTTATTGATGAACGCGTTGCCGGATTTAAACTGGGCCGGCTTTTATTTAATGAACCGGGATTCGTTAGTGCTGGGACCGTTTCAGGGCAACCCGGCCTGTATCCGCATCCCGTTGTGTGCCGGCGTGTGCGGCGCGGCGGCGCTGCAGAACAAAGTGCAACGGGTGGACGACGTGCATCAGTTCCCGGGGCACATTGCCTGCGACAGCGCAAGTAATGCGGAAATCGTGATCCCCATCCACAAAAACGGAAAACTGGTAGGCGTACTGGATTTGGACAGCCCCTTAAAGAACCGCTTTACCGAAGAAGATGAAGCGGGGCTGAAGAAAATCGTGGCCGCGCTGGAAGAAATCGCGGAGTTTACGGATTGAACTTTACTTTTCCTTGCCCAACCGTTCTTCTTGTGCTATAATATCTTAGTCAATTGCATAACGTCCCTAACATGATGATTGCACAAGGAACGGGAGAGTAGCGCTTTTAAAACATTCAGAGAGTCCGGGCAGGGTGGAAGCCGGATTGTGGAAACTGCGTGAAGTTCGCCCGGGAGTGCCCCTGCTGAACATGCAAATGCAAAAAGTAGGCGGAGCGTTTGCCGCGTTAAGGCGCAAGAGTTAAGGAAGTACTGATTATTCGTATACACTCTTACAATTGCGTAATTTAATCAGCAATTCCTTTAAAGTAGGGTGGTACCGCGGAACGTTACTTTCGCCCCTTCACAGGGACGGAAGTTTTTTATTTTTATTGCTTTCACAGGAGGCATGAACATGAGCATGAAAGAAATGCTGCTGGAGCTAAAGGAAAAAGCACTGGCAGATCTGGAAGCTGCAGCCAGCTCCCAGGAGTTGCAGGATTTGAAAGTAAAATATCTGGGCCGCAAAGGTCCCATGACGGAAATCCTCCGGGGCATGGGCAAAGTGCCGGCAGAAGAACGTCCGAAAATCGGCGAGATCGTCAACCAGGTGAAGCAGACACTGGAGCAGTGCCTGAAAGACCGCACGGAGATTTTGCGGGCGGAAGCACTGAAAGCAAAAATTGCCAACGATAAAGTGGACATCACGTTACCCGGACGCAAACCGGCGGGCGGGCATCTGCATCCCATCACGCTGACCAACCGGGAAATCAAAAAGATCTTCATGCACATGGGCTTCGACGTAATTGAAGGTCCGGAAATCGACAATGACTACTTTAACTTTGAAGCGTTGAACCTGCCCAAGGATCATCCGGCCCGTGACATGCAGGACACGTTCTACATCACAGATAATTTCCTGCTGCGCACTCAGACCAGTGGCGTGCAGGCCCGCACCATGCAGAGCAAGGAGCCTAACACGCCCATCCGCATGATTTCCCCCGGCGCGGTGTATCGTAATGATTACGACGCCACCCATTCCCCCATGTTCCATCAGGTGGAAGGACTTGTGGTAGATAAAAATATCAGCCTGGCAGATTTGAAAGGTACGCTGGAAACCTTCTGCAAGGAAATGTTCGGCAGCAGCGTGAAGATTCGTCTGCGTCCCAGCTACTTCCCGTTCACGGAGCCCAGCTGCGAGGTGGACATCAGTTGCGTGATCTGCGGCGGCAAAGGCTGCAACGTGTGCAAACATTCCGGCTGGCTGGAAATCTTAGGCGCCGGCGAAGTGCATCCCAATGTGCTGGAGATGAGCGGTTACGATTCCAAAGTCATGAACGGCTACGCCTTCGGTATGGGCGTGGAACGTATCGCTATGCTGAAATACGGCATTGATGATTTACGGTTATTCTTTGAAAACGATCTGCGGTTCATCCGTCAGTTCCGGTAAGGGAGGGATAGAAAATGTTAGCTTCGATTGCGTGGTTAAAGCGCTATGTTGATATTGATGTAACTCCCGAAGAATTGGCTGACAAGCTGACCCGCGTAGGGCTGGAAGTGGAAAGCGTGATTCATCAGGGACAGGGAATCTCCGGCGTGGTAACCGGAAAGGTTACGGCGATTGAGAAGAATCCCAAAAGCGATCACCTGTGGGTGTGCCAGATGGATTACGGCAGCGGCGAGATTGTTCAGATCCAGACCGGGGCCCAGAATGTGAAGCTGGGGGACATAGTTCCTGTGGCTACGTTGGGCGCGGAACTGCCCAACGGCATGAAACTGAAAAAAGTAAAAATGGCGGACGTGTATTCTTACGGCATGCTGTGCAGCGCGGCAGAACTTGGCATCGACAACAAGCTGCTGCTGCCGGAACAGCGGGAAGGCATCCTGATTTTGTCGCCGGACACTCCCATCGGCAAGGACATTAAAGATGTACTGGGCCTCAACGATACGGTGCTGGACATTGACCTCACCGCCAATAAACAGGATTGCTTCTGCATGACCGGTATCGCCCGGGAAGCGGCGGCGGTATTGGGAAAAACCATGCATATGCCGGACACCAGCGTAAAGGAAGTGGCAGGCGGCGACGTCCACGACATGCTGCGTGTTGCCATTGAGATTCCGGAACTGTGCAGTCGTTTTACCGGCCGCGCGCTGAAAAATATTAAGATTATGCCGTCGCCGGACTGGATGCAAAACGAGCTGCGTGCCTGCGGTGTGCGTCCCATCAGCAACGTGGTTGACGTGACCAACTATGTGATGATGGAACTGGGACAGCCCATGCACGCCTATGATTACGATACGCTGGCCGGTCAGGCTCTCATTGTGCGCCGGGGCAAAGCAGGGGAACACCTGCAGACCCTGGACGACCAGGACCGGGAACTGACACCGGACATGATTACCATTGCGGATACAGAAAAAGCCGTAGGCCTGGGCGGCGTCATGGGCGGTCTGATTACCGAAGTAACGGATAAAACCAAAACCGTTATTCTGGAAGCGGCAGCGTTCAACGGCCCGTCGATCCGGCGCACCTCCAAAGCGCTGGGTCTGCGCAGTGAAGCTTCCATGCGTTTCGAACGGGGCGTAGACATTGCCAACTGCCATCGTGCGCTGGACCGGGCGGCTCATCTGCTGGAAGAAATGGGAGCCTGCGAAACGGTCTGCGGTATTGCGGACGCGTACCCGGTGTCCTATCATCCCGCAGTGATTACCGTAACGCCGGAAACCATTAACAACCGGATCGGCGTGAACATTCCCAACGAGGAAATGGTTGAGATTCTGCAGCGCCTCCAGTTTGATGTGAAGGAAGACAACGGGACGCTGGTAATTACAGCGCCTACCTGGCGTCAGGACGTGACCTGTGATGCGGATATTTCCGAGGAAATCGCCCGCATGCATTCCTACGATAAAATTGAAAGTCACAATCCGGAACTGGCTCTGCGCCAGGGCAAGGAAGACCCCATGGAAGAAGTGAAAGGCGAAGCGGAAGACTATATGGCTTCCGCCGGTCTGGACGAAGTGATGACCTACACCTTCATCCATCCCTCTTTTGTGGATAAAATGATGCTGAAAGCGGACGATGCCCGCCGCAACGTAATCAGACTGATGAACCCCATCAGCGACGAGTTCGGCGTGATGCGTACCACCATGCTGCCCAGCCTGCTGAACACGACGGCGTACAATCTGGCCCGGCAGGCGGAAAGCGTGAAGATTTTTGAAGTGGGCCGGGTGTACTTGCCCAAGTCCCTGCCCCTGACTGAACATCCGGAAGAACGGCGGGTCATCGGTGCCGTGATGAGCGGCCGCCGCAATGAACTGAACTGGACCAGCGGCAAGGACAACGTGGACTTTTATGATATAAAAGGCGTAGCAGAAGGTTTGCTGGCAAAGATGCAGCTGACGGACTATGAACTGGCTGCCTGTGAGGAAACTTACATGCACCCGGGTAAGAGCTGCGTCGTAAAAGTTGGAGAAAAGGTAATCGGCTATTTCGGCTGCCTGCATCCTACGGCTGCGGCTAATTTCGATGTGCCTGAAGAAACCTATGTGCTGGAACTGGAGCTGGCGCCTCTGGCCGAATCGGCTCTGAAGGTTCCCCAATACACGCATCTGGCCAAATTCCCCGGCACCAGCCGTGACATTGCGGTAGTGGTTCCCAAAAACGTGACCATGCAGGAGCTGGAGAGCGTACTGCGGACCAATGCCGGCGAACTGCTGAAAGGGATCCGCGTCTTCGACGTGTACACCGGAAAGCAGGTGGCGGAAGGCTGCAAGTCCGTGGCCTTTAATCTGACCTTCCAGGCAGAAGACCGCACGCTTACCGACGGTGAGATCGATCCCATCATCAAAAACGTGGTGGAAAAAGTGGCGGAAGCCTATGCGGCCGAACTGAGAAAATAAGAAAAAATAGCGGAAACACTTGCCCCCATAAAAAAATAAGGGTAAAATATATGGTGGTATGCTTTTTTGAAATCCGGCCTCAGGGCCTTAAGAAGGGAACATTTTATATGGAAAACAAAGAACGTTTAGTAGGTACTGTATCCAGAGGCATCCGTTTACCCATCATCCGTCAGGGCGATAACCTGGCAGACATTGTAACGGAAAGCGTACTGAAAGCCGCGGCAAGCGAAGGCTTTGCCCTGCGCGACCGGGACGTTATCTCCATCACGGAATCCATCGTGGCCCGTTCTCAGGGAAACTATTGCTCCGTAGATGACATTGCAGCGGATGTGAAAGCGAAGTTGGGTGGTGAGACCATCGGCGTCATCTTCCCGATCCTGTCCCGCAACCGGTTTGCCATCTGCCTGCGCGGTATTGCCAAAGGTGCGAAGAAAGTCGTGCTGATGCTGAGCTATCCTTCCGATGAAGTCGGCAACCATCTGGTAAGCCTGGATCAGATTGATGAAGCGGGCGTGAATCCGTTCAGTGATGTGCTGACCCTGGAAAAATACCGCGAATTGTTCGGCGCAACGGTTCATGAATTCACCGGCGTGGATTATGTGGAATATTATAAAGAACTGATGGAATCCAGCGGCGCGGAAGTAGAAGTTATCTTCGCCAACCATCCGGAAGCCATCCTGAAATATGCGGATAAAGTTTTGAACTGCGACATTCACACCCGTGCCCGCACGAAACGGATTTTGAAAAAAGCCGGCGCAAAAGTGGTCTGCGGTCTGGACGATATTATGACGGCGTCCGTCAATGGCAGCGGCTACAACGAAAAATACGGTCTGCTGGGGTCCAACAAATCCACGGAAGATAAGGTTAAACTGTTCCCGCACCAGTGCCAGTCCCTGGTGGAAGAAATCCAGGCAAGGGTCCTGAAAGCTACCGGCAAACACGTGGAAGTCATGGTGTACGGCGACGGCGCCTTCAAAGATCCCCAGGGTAAGATCTGGGAACTGGCGGATCCTGTGGTTTCCCCGGCCTTTACCAGCGGTCTGGTAGGAACACCCAATGAACTGAAACTGAAATATCTGGCTGATAATGATTTTGCGAATCTGTCCGGTGAAGAGCTGAAGAAGGCCATTACCGACAGTATCGTGAAGAAGAGCGGCAGCCTGGTCGGCAATATGGCGTCCGAAGGCACCACGCCCCGTCAGCTTACTGACCTGATCGGTTCTCTTTGCGACCTGACCTCGGGCTCCGGCGACAAAGGCACCCCGGTTGTTCTGGTGCAGGGCTATTTTGACAACTATTCCAATTAAACTGTATTGCATAGCAGGCCTGAATGAAAGCCTGCTATGCATTTTGTAATTTTAAGGCAGGAAACAAGATATAATAGTTCTTACAAATCCGAAGGAGGCTCATTTATGGAACAGGCAAAACGTCCGGAAACGATGGAACGGATTACGACGGCCGAACTGGCAAAAGCTTTTATTGATGAACAGGTTGGGGAACTGCGCAAGCAGATTGGTGACAAAAAAGTGCTGCTGGCCCTGTCCGGCGGCGTGGATTCTTCCGTTGTGGCTGCGTTGCTGATCAAAGCGGTAGGACAGCAGCTGGTATGCGTGCATGTTAACCACGGTCTGCTGCGTAAAGGTGAACCGGAGCAGGTCATCAAAGTGTTCCGGGATGAAATGAAGGCAAACCTGATTTACGTTGACGCGACGGAACGGTTCTTAGGCAAGCTGGCCGGCGTCAGCGATCCGGAAACCAAACGCAAGATTATCGGCGGCGAATTCATCGAAGTGTTTGCGGAAGAAGCAAAGAAGCTGGAAGGTATTGAGTTCCTGGCCCAGGGTACCATTTATCCGGATATTCTGGAAAGCGAACAGGGCATCAAGGCCCATCACAATGTGGGCGGGCTGCCTCCCGAACTGAACTTTGAACTGGTGGAACCGGTGAAACTGTTATACAAGGACGAAGTCCGTGTGGTAGGCAAAGAGTTAGGCCTGCCCGACAACATGGTATACCGTCAGCCCTTCCCCGGTCCGGGACTGGGCGTGCGGTGTCCGGGCGCCATCACCCGGGACCGTCTGGAAGCGGTTCGGGAAAGCGACGCGATTCTTCGGGAAGAATTCGCGAAGAACGGTCTGGAAGGAAAAGTATGGCAGTATTTCACCGTAGTGCCCGACTTCAAGTCTACCGGGATCCGCGATGGTAAGCGTACGTTCGACTGGCCGGTCATCATCCGTGCCGTCAACACCAAGGACGCTATCACCGCAACGGTGGAAAATGTTCCCTACGAACTGATGCAACACATCACCGACCGCATCGTCCACGAGGTGAAAGGCGTGAACCGCGTGCTGTACGATTTCACCCCGAAGCCTACGGCAACCATCGAATACGAATAATGTTTTTATCTGTTAGTTATTGTATTTGAGAAGGTTAATCATTGGCTCCTCAGTATTAAAAACTGAATGAAAAGTCTTGCGCCTCAGTAGATAACACCGGGGCGCAATTTTTTTGCTGAATGCAAATATAATAATGCAAAGGTAATTAAGAAATTAAAAATATTTAGATTTTTATTCGATTTTAATTTTTGGATATTGCTTTTTTATGGAAAATGTGGTAAAAAGACAAGGTGTATTTTAAATTTTGTTAAATAATTGTAGAATCTGTATTTTTTAGTGTAATCGAAAAGGCTTAAACTATTAAAAGAAGGTTGAAAGGGGTTTATTGGATGGCGGCTTTGAATTTGGAACAGTATGGTATTACAGACGTTAAAGAAATTGTTTACAATCCGTCTTATGAGTTTCTTTATGAAGAAGAAATGAAGTCCGGCCTGCAGGGATTCGAAAAAGGACAGCTTACCGAACTGGGCGCCGTGAACGTTATGACCGGCGTTTACACCGGACGCTCGCCCAAAGATAAATACATTGTCATGGACGAAAATTCCAAAGATACGGTGTGGTGGACTACGCCGGAATATCCGAATGACAACCATGTCATGAGCGAAGATGTCTGGGCAAAGGTTAAGGACCTGGCGGTGAAGAAGCTGTGCGGTAAGCGGCTGTTTGTAATGGACGCTTTCTGCGGCGCTAACAAAGATACCCGCATGGCAGTACGCTTTATTATGGAAGTGGCCTGGCAGGCGCACTTTGTAAAAAACATGTTCATTGCTCCCACGGAAGAGGAACAGGCAAACTTTAAACCGGATTTCGTAGTGTACGCTGCTTCCAAGGCCAAAGTAGATAACTATAAAGAACTGGGTATCAATTCCGAAACCTGTATTGCATTTAACATTACCAGCCACGAGCAGGTAATCCTGAATACCTGGTACGGCGGCGAAATGAAAAAGGGCATGTTCTCCATGATGAACTACTACCTGCCGCTGCAGGGAATCGCTTCCATGCACTGTTCCGCCAATACGGACCTGAAAGGTGAGAACACCGCTATTTTCTTCGGCCTGTCCGGTACCGGCAAAACCACCCTGTCCACAGACCCTAACCGTTACCTCATCGGCGATGACGAGCACGGCTGGGACGACAACGGCATTTTCAATCTGGAAGGCGGCTGCTATGCCAAGGTTATTGACCTTGACAAAGAGTCCGAACCGGATATCTATAACGCGCTGCGCCGCGACGCTCTGCTGGAAAACGTTGCAGTTGATGCGGCAGGAAAGGTGGATTTTCATGACAAGAGCGTGACGGAAAACACCCGCGCTTCCTATCCGATCAGCCACATTGAACATAACGTAAAGAAAATCCGCGCGACCTCTTCCGGTCCCGACGCAAAGAATGTAATTTTCCTTTCTGCGGATGCGTTCGGCGTGTTGCCCCCGGTTTCCGTCCTGACTCCGGAACAGACCAAATACTACTTCCTGTCCGGATTCACTGCCAAACTGGCCGGCACGGAACGGGGCATTACCGAACCGACGCCGACCTTCTCTGCATGCTTCGGCCAGGCTTTCCTGGAACTGCATCCGACAAAATATGCGGACGAACTGGTAAAAAAGATGGAAAAATCCGGTGCGAAAGCATTCCTTGTGAACACTGGCTGGAACGGAACTGGTAAACGTATCTCCATTAAAGATACCCGCGGCATCATTAACGCAATTCTCAACGGTGATGTGAACAAGGCTCCCACCAAAAAGATCCCCGTATTTGATCTGGAGGTTCCTACCGCGCTGCCCGGTGTGAACCCTGCGATTCTGGATCCCCGGGATACCTATGCGGCTTCTGCGGAGTGGGATGCAAAGGCTAAAGATCTGGCAGAACGGTTTATCAAAAACTTCAAAAAATACGAAGGGAATGCTGAAGGCAAGAAACTGGTGGCAGCAGGACCGAAACTGTAAGGATCATTTATCAGGAGAAGATAATATCCTGAGATGTTTATGAAAATTTAGAAATTCCGGAATGTGCTCCACGGCGCATTCCGGATTCTTTTATAAAGTTATTTTGAAAGAGGACAGCAAATGAACAAAGTGTTGCGTGAAGACGCAGAGAAAATCATATATGCCGCGCTTCAGGCAGTGCAGCCGGATGAAGCGGTACGGCGCACGCTGAGGGATTACCGGTTTAATACCGGACGGAAAATTTTAGTAGCGATCGGCAAAGCGGCCTGGCAGATGGCAAAGGCGGCGACAGAAACACTGGGACAGGTGGACGCCGGTATTGTCATCACAAAATACAAACATGTGAAGGGCGATATTCCCGGTGTGGAATGTTATGAGGCTGGCCATCCGATTCCGGATGAAAACAGTTTCGCGGCAACCGGGAAGGCGCTGGAAATAGTAAAGGATCTTGCGCCGGAGGACACGGTTATTTTTCTTGTGTCCGGCGGAGGCAGCGCGTTGTTTGAACTTCCGCTGATTCCTGAGGAAGAACTGCAGAAGATTACGCTGGGTTTGTCAAACAGCGGCGCGGATATTGTAGAACTGAATAATGTCCGCAAGCGCCTCAGCGGCGTAAAGGCGGGACGGTTTGCCCTGGCCTGTTATCCGGCGAAGGTGCTGAGTATCGTTCTGAGTGATGTGCTGGGCGACCCTCTGGACAGTATCGCCAGCGGGCCGGCTTATCCGGACAGCAGTACCTGTGCCCAGGCAAAAGCCATAATAGAAAAATATAAAATCCACCTGTCTCCGGAAGCCGCAGCCCTGCTGGAACAGGAAACACCGAAAGAACTTAACAATATAGAAACACATATTAACGGTTCGGTGAAGGAGCTTTGCGCAGCGGCGGCGCGGACGGTGGAAGAGATGGGATATAAACCGTTAGTTCTGACTGATGAACTTCGGTGTGAGGCCAGTTCGGCAGGCAGTTTTCTGGCCAGCATTTTGAAAAGCCATGCCTGCAGCAAACAGTCTCTCGCATTTATCGCCGGTGGCGAAACCGTTGTCCGTGTCACCGGGTATGGCACCGGAGGACGGAGCCAGGAACTGGCGCTGGCAGCAGCGCCCGGTATTGCCGGGCTGGAAGGCGCCGCGATTTTCTCCATCGACAGTGACGGCACAGACGGTCCTACCGACGCGGCCGGCGGCTATGTGGACGGGGAAAGCATCACTGCCCTGGAAGAAAAAGGAATCAATTTTGACAGTATGCTGAGGGAAAATGATTCATATCACGCGCTGGAAGCCATCGGCGGGCTGATCATGACAGGCCCCACAGGCACTAATGTAAATGATCTGGCGGTGGCATTGCTGAAAAGATGACGGAATCACTTAAGCAGCGGACACTTCCGTTTGAATCAAATATTGAAGATGCACAAAAATCCGGAATACCTGGAAAACCAGGTGTTCCGGATTTTTTCTTTTCTCAGTTCAAATTCAATTTATTCCTCTGCGAAAATATGGTAAAATTAATAAACAAAGTGATGTCCGGTGTTGCAATGACATACTATTGTCGAAAAATCGATATAACATGAAAAGAGTACAAATAAAAAATGTGCCGTTATTGTGCGAAAAGGAGGTTATCACATGAATAAGATGAAAACGGCAGCAACTGCACTTGCAGCAGTTTTTGCGTTTGCTGTCGCGCCGGTTTTTGAAACAGGCCTTGCAGATACAAGCGGCCTTGCGGGGACAAATGGGGTAACCGGTATAAGCTGGTCGCGTCCTGTTTTTGCCGAAGGTAACGGCGTGGATTACCAGCTGGGGCTGCACTACATTCCGCTGGTGACGCGTACGGAACACAGGGTGGACAGCGACGAAAAAGGGGATTTGCTGCGCGCCCGCTGGACCGGCATCTGGGTGACCGGTCCTGTGCCTTTTGAACCGAATATCAACAAATCGTTAGATGCTTACACAGCAAAGGAAGAAAAACAATTTGCGGAATCGTACAGGAAAATGCTGTCCGACGCCAAATTAGACCATAGTGAACGCGCGAAATACGGCGCAACGTTCTTTCCCGCTTTTGAGGATAACAGAGATATCTATGTGCGGCGGGCCGACTCCCTCGTGGTGAGCCTGCTGGAATCCGGTTCCAGTTATATGGGCGGCGCCCATGGCGTGTATGGTTTTACAGGAAAAAACTTTGATACCTACACAGGTAAGGAGATGCAGCTGACTGATATTTTCACAAGCCCCACTGCCATGACAAATGCCATCAAACAGCAGCTGATGTTTGATTATCCCAAAGCATCATTTCAGGGAAACAACGGTGCCAGCATGCGTGAGATGGTGGACCAGCTGGCGAAGGAGGGGCATCTGTTCTGGACCATGGATCCCCGGGGCGTGACTTTCTATTTCAATCCGTACGTCCTCGGTTCTTATGCGGAAGGCGTTTTCACCACTACGCTGCTGTATTCCGAGAGGCCCGATATTTTCAAACATGATCAGTACACGGAAGCCATTAGTTGGCGGGGGCCGAAGGCCTATTGCATGGAAATTCCTTCCTACCTGCCCGTACGTTTAAGCGACAGCCCTCGCGGTGACAGGCTTTCCGTGATGAATGATCCGGAAGAACTGCTCATTGATTACTGCGGTGAACAGCTGAAAGACAAGTTTAACGCAAAAAACATCCGTGCCACACTGGTATCTATGCCGGAGGGTGAACGGTATCTGTATGTGGATTATCAGAAGGAAGACTGGAAACACGCCGTGCGGGTTTATGCACTGGGCAACGAACCGGTCTTTGTGGGTGAATATGCCATGACACGCTTTATCTCGGATATGGTCGGCATCAATGGTTCGGACTGGTACGTGATGACTGATCCCCAGCAGTTTTACATGACGGCCATGCCGGGCAGCGGCTATGCTCCCTGGACAAAGCTGACCTGCCGGGTAGGCGCAAACGGCGCGCCGGAAGTGTATGAAGTGGAAGGCGGGAAAGGGTAAGAGTTTACTTATACGGAAAAAGGACAATTTATGGCAGCTCAACCTGTTTACAAAAGCAAGAACATAACCATGTGTAGTGACGGCAAATATCGCTGGGTGTATGAACTGGACCTGTATACTACGACGGCCATTATCAAAGAGGTGTGGAGGGTGCTGCTCATCTCTTTGGTCATCGTGCTGGCATTGATGCTGATTTTCAGCATCATCGAAGGCGATTTGACGGAAGGACTTAGTTTCATCGGTGAGATGGCAGCCATTCTGTTCGGGATTTTCCTGGTTCTCAGCGTTGTTGGCTATCTGGTTTTCGCGTTCATAATCGGCGGGAAATACTGCGCGCTGTTTGAAATGAACGAAGAGGGAATCAACAACGCGGCCCAGGAAAAGCATGTGAAAAAGGCGGAACTGATCGGCCTCATCACGGCGATTGCGGGAATAGCCGGCGGCAGGCCGGGTGTGGTCGGGACAGGCATTTTGGGGGCGACACGTACTTCCATGTATACCAGTTTTGACGAAGTAAAAGAACTGGAAATTTTGCCGAAGGAACACTTGATCCGTTTGAATGAAACCCTGAGCCGCAACCAGGTGTATGCGGAGGATGAAGATTTTGCGTTTGTAGCAAGTTACATCAAAGCACGCTGCCGGAACGCGAAGGTGAAAATATAAGGACAATAAGCTTACCGTTTTTTCACACAGAAGAAGTACTATAATTTAAGGAACGAGGTGCAAACATGAAAAAGATTAGAATTATTACATTGTGTTTCGTTTTGTTATTTGGGCTTACAAGCCTTGCCTATGCAGAACTTCCAGCCAACCGTATTGCGTTAGGCGTGCAGTTGGGAGCAAGGTTTGAACAGGTGAAAAATGTATTTGGCATTCCTGACCGGGTGACGAAGAACGAAGTAAAATCGGAAGCCTACGGTGATTTTGTGGAGACAACTTTCATTTACGGTAATAATTCCATTGTTGTAAAGTTTTATAATGAAGACGCATGCCGGATTGAATCTAACAGTGATAACGGCTGGCGAACCCCGGACGGAGTGACGGTGGGCATGCCGTTGCAGGGCGTTTATGACCGGTTGGGGAAGGAAGACATTAAAAGCCCGGCTGAAAACGGTGAAACGCTGTACTGGTATAATCATGACACCAAGAGTCAGGAAAACCGCGGCAACTTGTATCTGTTTGTGAAGAATGGCCGCGTTTCCAGGATCGTAATCGCATATCAGTGAGATAAAGAGATTTGTTTTGTGCCTGGCGTCATGGACGATATAAATGAATCCGTAAAAGAAATACCATAATAGAACAGGAGGGCCGGGGTTGATGAGAATTCCAAAAGCTTCTAAAAAGGTTTTAACACTTCTTACTGTTTGTTTTGCGTTTCTGTTAACGTTTGCCTGCTCAGGCGGTTTTGCGGCGAACCTTTCTGCTGAAAAGGCAATTGGCCCGGAGGATATCCCGGAAGGCGTATACCGGCGTTTTTCTTCCGGGGAAGAGGTGACCTATCTGGTGGTGATGCATAAAAAAGGTGTGCTGGCAGGGGATCCTTTTAAACGTACTTACATAGGTATTGAGTCCGTGCGACGGAGCCATCCTTCCCATCCGGATGGCAGCGTTTTCATGGCAGCCCGGTTAAGGAGCTCGAAAGAGTTTAAACTGAATCCGCCCACGGAGGCCGGTCCGGTTCCGACCGACGATATGGTCGCGTTTATGCTGGATTACGCGGAAACGGTCAATGCCGACGGGACAAAGGGGCTGAAGAAGAACCAGTCCCAGGCATATGTGATGCAGCCCACGTCGGACGGCCGCATCAACATCATAGGAGCGGAAACGCTGCCTGCGCCGTTGTGCGGACATTACATTCCGGTAACTGACAGGCCGGCTCCGCTGGTGCTGCAACAGGCCATGATCAAATACATGCTGGAGGATTTCATTCCCGCTGCTACCAATATGGATAACCGTTCCCAGTTCTACGATTACAAGATGGAGTTCCTGACGGGAGACAATCCGCCGGTGGATTGCTGGGCAGGCTGGTATCTGGTTCAGGTATGGGAAGACAGGAATATGGATAAGTACGATTCCCGCTACCAGATGAATTTTATCGTAGGCGATACAGGCGATGAAATCAAATTGCTTACTTTATATGACGGAAAAATGTGGCCGGTGTATGAGGATGACCGTCTGAAGGGTAAAATAAACCGGGGTCCGCAGGTTGTGCCGAAAGGATAACATGCTGTTGTATTTCCTTTCATGACAACAAGTTGTAAAAAATTTAAGTAAACTCTGAGAGGAATGGGTTTTTCCATTCCTCATTTTAAATTTTAATGGTATAATAAAAAGAGTATTTCTGTGACCAGTTATCCTGTTATTATAAAATATAAAGTTTGCTGAGGAGGGGAATCATTATGGCGGATCCGAGAACAGAACGCAACGCCTTATTAGGCGCCACACTGGTGAAAAAGTTACAGGCGCGGGCCTTTGACGCATATTACTGCGCTACGAAAGAGGAAGCGTTTAAGCAGGCACTGGCCCTGATTCCGGAAACCGATGTGATTTCCTGGGGCGGTTCCGCTACCATTGCGGAAATCGGGCTGCTGGAGCATGTGCGGAAGAATTTCAAATGTATTGACCGGGATACCGCGAAAACACCGGAAGAGCGGATGGAGATTATGCGGAAGGGCTTACTTTGTGATACATTTTTAATGAGTACCAATGCCATGACGACAGAGGGTGAACTGGTAAACATAGACGGCAACGGAAACCGTTGTGCCGCTATGATTTACGGGCCGAAACAGGTCATTGTCATTGCCGGGCTGAACAAGGTTACAGGGAATTTGCACAGCGCTATTGACCGTGCCCATACAACGGC
>Ga0129306_1002557_pt1 | contig 15676 bp, 13 predicted proteins | sample P827metagenome_FD_94438 | JGI IMG/M metagenome (GOLD analysis project Ga0129306, IMG submission 94438) | Capybara group fecal microbial communities from Wisconsin, USA - P827 metagenome | ecosystem: Host-associated > Mammals > Digestive system > Large intestine > Fecal | place: USA: Wisconsin...
AGCACCGTAAGTGCCACCGAAACCGCCAGAATGATCCCAAACAGCCACGAAACCTCTATGTCGATTTTCTTTTTAAGGAGCATAAAGAAAAGCTTCCATAGCAAAAAGATAACGATCCCCGCCATACAATTGGAGATCACGTAGCACGTTGCTTTTTCAAAGCCTTTGGAGAATGTATCGTTCATGGGCGTCGAAAAAGCCACTGCCGCATCATCGTTGAATTTTAAAACGAACCTTTCGTATACGAAAGAAAGGAGAAAGTGAACAGTGGGAAGGATATATGGGATTTTCTTATTTATTACAGTATTTTTATCCATGTACCAAAAGCCTGCGGCGATATAAACGCCGCCTCAAATCTTTATTTTTCAAGGGATGCCAGAAGTTTGCACTCTTCTTCAATAAGTTTGCACAATCCTTCACGCATGGATACCTTGGGGCTCCATCCGTATTTTTCCTTTGCGAAAGCATTGTCGCAAAGCGAATATTTATTTATCTCATGGTTCAGGATGCTTTCTTTTATGGGATATTTACCTTCAAAGAGACCCGGATATTTTTCCCAAAAATGGGCATCATCCGCATAGTCCGCGGGAATGTTCTTTCCCATGATCTCCTGCGCCATTTTATACATTTCATTGACGGAATAGTTTCGGTTGGAAGAAACGTTTACTGCGTCAAAGCCCTCCGAACTCTGAACGGCTATTGCAAGGTCAATCAGGTCGTCCACATAGATGTAATCACGTCTCTGCTCTCCGGTAGAATGAAAAACAGGGGTCCTGTCATAGTAAAGTTCTCTTACCATATATGCAACAAAAGGCGGCTGCTTTCTTAAACAATCTACGTGAGGGCCGTATACGTTGGCGAACCTTAAGCAGGTCACGTTCATGCCGTAGGTGTCGCAGAAAGACTGCGCAAACCTTTCTGCCGCGTATTTGGTATTGGGATATATAAGCGTCGGAACATTAAACTTTGATTCCACCGTGGGGAATTCGGTCTCATTCTCATACATGGCGTTTGTGCTGGCCTGAATGACTTTCTTTACCCCGTAAATACGCGAAAGTTCAAGAATATTTACAAAACCCGTCAGATTGACATCTATGGCCTCTGTGGGATTCAGCTGACAATCCGGCAAGGGTGCGATACCCGCAATGTTATAGACATAATCTATGTCACCGGCGTCGAAAAGGGGTTTCATCCCTTCCTTGTCCCGAATATCCATGCGAACGATCTCATTGCGAAAATCATGCTCGGGGAAAGTTAGATTATCCTCTCTTCCGAAAGAAAAATTGTCTACAAGAACAAGCTCGTCCCCTTGGAGCCACAACCTCCTTGCAAGCTGTGAACCTATAAATCCGGCGGCGCCGGTAATGAGTATTTTCATTCGATGTCTCCTATCTCATTTTATCAGTTAACAGCCTTCCCCACAGAAAAGACAGTTGACTCACCCGGCGATTTTACGCCTTCTTTACGACTTTCTCAAAATCACTTGCGGGGTGTTTGCATACAGGACAGATAAAATCTTCCGGAAGCTCTTCGCCCACATACTCATAGCCGCAGATCCTGCAGCGCCATACGGTCTGACCTTCGGGAGTCTTCCCTACCGCTTCAGGCTTGGGTTTGATATTTTCAAAGTAATAAGCATAGGTTGCGGAAGCATCATCGCTAAGCACGTCCATATCGGTTATGGTACCCACAAACATGGTGTGAGAGCCAAGATCTTCTGTTTTCTCAACTTTAACGGAAATATATGCGTTGGTGCCTTCAGTGACATAAAAGATACCGTTGGCTCCGCGCTTTACGGAGGATTCAAAGCCTGCGAACTTATCCATGTCACGGCCGGAGGCGAACCCAAAGCGCTTGAAGAGCGAAAAGTCTGCTTTTTCGCTGATTATGGATACGGTAAACTCACGACTCTGCATAATACAGTCATGCGTAAAGTTTGCTTTGTTCACACAGATGCTCACCTGATTGGGCTCGGATGCAGCCTGAATGGCGGTATTGATAATACATCCGTTGTCCTTGCCGTTTGACTTGGCGGTAAGAACGAATAAACCGTAAGATAACTTGTACATAGCTTTAGGGTTCATAATAGGTCCTCCTTTTTATTTGTTGAATTGATGTTTATGTGCTTATTTGCAGTTCATGCAGTTCTTTATATGATCGATAACAAAGTTCTGATCGGTTTCCGTCATATACGGATGCATCGGAAGCGCCAATACACGCTTGCAAACACTTTCCGTCACCGAAAGATCTGTTTTAATACAATCCATACCCTCAAAAGCCTTCTGGCAGTGCATTGCCTTGGGGTAGTAGATCATGGTGGGAATACCCTTTTCCTTCAGATATGCTTGGAGGCCGTCCCGCTGCTCAGAATCATTCAGTAGAATCGAATACTGGGCCCAGCTGGAAAGAAAACCTTCCTTGACGGTCGGAGTCTTAACAACTCCGCCAAGGGCCTCGGTGTAGCGAGCCGCCACCTTATTTACATCTGCAAGCTCATATTCCTTGAAAGCGTCAAGTTTTACCTGCAATATCGCCGCCTGTATGGTATCGAGGCGGGAATTCATGCCGATGCGGATATTGTCATACTTATCATCGCCTTTTCCGTGGATCCGAAGAGATTTGATCAGCAAAGCCCATTCGTCATTATCTGTGAAAATCGCACCGCCGTCTCCATAGCAGCCAAGAGGCTTTGCCGGAAAAAAAGACGTAGTGGCAATATCGCCAAAAGAACATGCCCGCTTACCGCGGATGTCCCCTCCAAATCCCTGGGCTCCGTCCTCAAGAAGGAGAAGTCCGTTTTCTTTCACGATCGGAAGGATCTTATCATAATCAGCAGGTTGACCAAATAAGTCAACTGCGACAACAGCCCTCGGTCTGAGTTTTCCTTCATCCTTGACCGCCTTAATGGCCGCCTTCAGGGATTCCGGATCCATATTGAAAGTATCTTCACAAATATCTACAAACACAGGGGTCGCACCTTCAAAAGCCACAGTCTCTCCTGAAGCAAAAAAGGTAAAATCCGGCACAAACACCGCGTCCCCGGGGCCTATATTCCAAGCTTCAAGTGCCAGAGAAAGTGCATCGGTTCCGTTGGCGCAGGTGATGCAGTGCTTAACCCCCACATACTCAGCCAATGCTTCCTCAAGTTCCGCCACCTGTTTGCCCGATATGAAATTCGAGTCTGCCATGACCCTTGTCACAACCGGATCGATCTTGTCCTTTAAAACCTGATATTGTTTCTTTAAGTCTCTGAATTGCATGTTTCTTTCTCTTCCTTTTCCTTTCTGTCTTTAAAATCTATTAACAGCGGATATTGCAGCATCAATATCAAAAACGTCGGCAAGTTTGTAAAGAGTTCTCTTTCGATAAAGCAAAACGGTATACAAAACGCAGACCACAATACTGTATAGGTCACATCTTTATCATATTCCAAGTGTCGCCGTGTTGCCAGAACAATCTGAGCGAAGAACCAGACTATCATCAAAGTCCCGCCGACATATCCAAGCCTTAAAAGCCAGTCAAGATAGGTATTGTGCGTATGCCAGACCTCTTCGCCGTTTGGAAGCACGACTCCAAGATCCGAGCCCCCGAGAAGCTTGATATTCCTGATTCCCAGATAGTAAATACTTAGGCGAGTGCTTGACATGGTATCAAAGGCATTAAGCAAAGTTCCGGCTTTAAAGATTCCGGTACGGGATTCATCAATCGTAACTGTCAAGATAAAACGATTGAGGATATACATACCCGGCTTTTCGCTGTTCTTTTCAAGGTATTCGGAAACCGCCGTTAAATCAGTGTTTTGAAGTACCTTGACAGTTACTACGTAACCGACAAACAAAAGCAAAATTATACCAACGACTATTATACCTCTTTTTGCAGCCTTCTTCTTTCGCTCGTCTTTGGCACTGACAATAAACATAAACAAAAGCGCAAATGCGAGGCTAAGTGCCGAAGCCCGGTTAAATATCATGAAGAAGCCAACCAAAGGGTAAGCCAACAGAAGTATCAAAACAAGAATACGACAAGACTTATTTAATACTCTGTCTTTCACAATCGTCCATATATGATACCCTGCTATCAACGCAAGAGACGAAATCACCCCTCCAATCGCGGGAAAAACAAAAATACCCACATATCTTCCGCTCTGGAAACCGTCCGGCATGACTATAAAGGATTTGGTCATGTAAAAGACATAAACCAAGTAAATTGAGTATGACAGATAATCAATAAACTTTTTCCATTCCTTCCTGTCCATCGGAGTCTGATACCATGAAAACATCGGTATCAAAATGACCGCAATATATGTTTTTCCAAGAATCAGACCTACAATAAAAGCAGCAAGAAACACAGTGACAAACACTCTGTTTCTCGCCGAAAGGCCAACGATCCTTCTATTCTCGATCATATCCCAGATAACCAAAGCAAAGACAACATACATAAGATGTCTTGCAATCAGCATATCTCGATAGTTCGGACCCCAGTCGTTTCTTCGGATATACTGGTAAAGCAGGATTCCCGCAACACAAACAACCGTAAAAACAATCTTGGGCCATGTTATGAGTCTTGCTTTTTTGATGGCAAGAGTCATGAGCATAAGCGCACAGCAGGCCCCATAGAAATATATATCCTTAAAGGTCTGAAGCGCACTTATCCCTATATGTGTAAAGCAATAAACAAACAGCGTGCAAAATGCAAGCTGAGCACAGTCATATACAGACAGTTTACCGATTCTCAATGATCTCATTCTCAGCCTTCCCTTTAAAACACCGGATTAACGGATATGCAAATACCAACAGCAAAAACCCTCCGGGAGCATTCCAATACTCGTTTGATGTTAAGAACACGCCCGCATAAAAACATACCCAAAGAAGTGGCATTATAGCAGCCTTTTCTTTGCGAGTCGCAAGTATTCCTGCAAAAACGATAAAAGTCACAAACCAGCCGATCACCAGAAGCCCCGGGAAAAGGCCGTATTCCACCAGCCAGTAAACGTAGGTTGAATGAGTGGCCGTATCAGCGTCCGGAATGTGCCCCACAGGAATTATCTGCGATCCCAGTTCTTTCCAGGTGGAAAGTCTCTGTGCAGACAACTCATCAAGAGCGTTTGCCATCGTTCCTGCCTTAAACAACCCTCTTGATTCTTCTTTTCCGGCAAATCTGGCAATATGTATCATTGTGTATGAGAGATCCTCATACTTAAGTTTTCCGCTTTGGATCCTGCTCTGAAGGATATTCGCAGTAATTATCCCGGAACCAAGAATTATAACAGCTACGCCGGCTGTAACTATAATGCGGACCAATGTAGCATGTTTCTTCTCACTGCCGTGAAGGAAAATGATCATGGCAAAAACAGCCAGCACTATACCCAACTCTCCGGCTCTTCCTCTGACCATTGCAAATGCTGCGAAAGCATAAACAAACATCAATGCAAGCAGGATCAGTTTCCATGCCCGTGGCTTAACTTCTTTTCGGGTCCACCAAATCCTGACGGCAAAATATAACACGCATACAATGGCAGCGCCGCAAAGAGCTCCAAGCTTTGAGTTATTCAAAAACAGCCCGATATAACGGCCCGTAATATCATATTCGAAAGGCTTTACCACAAGCGATTTCGTAAATTTAGCGAAGAATGCCAGATAATACGCAAGCGCAAAGGAATCAAAAAGTTCCGTCAGTTTTTCACTGTTAACCCTTATAAACAACAATAAAACCAACGGGCAGATAAAAGGGATAAACTCCCGCTCCAGCGCAACTACAGTTCCAAAAACAATTGCCGTAATCCAGAAAAAGGGGGCTTTGATCAGTCTTTTAACATTTCCGATAAAATCACGGGATATCGAAACGATCGGAAGTGCAAAGGCAACTGCCGCCCAAAGCGCGACACGTAAGATGACTACTTTAAAGTAAACCGCACCGTATGTCGAAGGACGGACATTCTTGATCAATATATAAGCAACCGCACAAGCTGCGCAAACAACAAACCACACTATAGCAAGCGGTTTCTTAATATGTATCCCGTTCACCAAAACAAGGATAACTGTCAAAGCGATTGCAGCACTGTAAAAGCATATATCCTTACCCGTCTGATAAAAACGCTCATGAACATTTATCAGATTAAAAGACATTATGAACATTAACGCAAGAATTACTGCTCTTTTGACATTTTCAAGCGTGATTTTCATTTTACAAATCCTCACAGATTACATTTCCGATTTTCTAAAGCACAGAGGATACTGAATAATCAAAAGTATAACAGCGACACTCGCCTGCCAATACATGGTAACTCCACCGAATGGACCTATACAAAACGCAAACCACAGGGCAGGCAGAATACCTTCCCACTCGCCTTTAAGACATTTGAACACAGAAAAGCCCAGTCCACCCAGGAACCAAATAAACATAAATGCCCCGCCTATTGCGCCATAGGTCACCAGCATCCAGATAAAGAAACTGTGAGGTGAAGAACAGCCTCCCCAATCATTCCATTCTATATAGATACCCGTAAAAGGCTTGCCAAAGGGTTCCACAAGTTTCAGAGATGCATGCCAAATCTTCAACCTTTCGGAGGCAAAAGCATCAAGAACATTCAAAACTGAATCCTCGCCAAAATAACCGCTGCGGGCGTCCGGATTCGCAAAGGCGACAATATGATTATACAGATATCCGTGTTCTTCCGGTTTATACTCTCCGTCTCTGATCTGTTTGGCAGCTCCGTTGGCTATAATAAGCACCGTTCCTATCATAAGAACCACAACCAGAGCAGCACCTCCGACGCGCAACAGAACAGATATTTTGTCTTTTTTGCCGACTATAAAAATAAAGAATATCAGCAATGCAAAAATGACCCCGAACAAGCAGGAGCGAGAACCGCAAATGTATACAGGATATATGGGGATCAACGTCAGGATCAATGCGACAATAAGCTTATAAACCCTTTTTTCTTTCGAAAAAAAGTACCTCGCCACAAAATATAATCCTATCAGTAAAGCTCCGCCACAAAACATCGTTGCCGTGGATTCACTTAAAAAGGCTCCTATAAATCTTCCGTTTTTTCCGGGTTCAGACCATACGTCTCGGAACTTCACGAAGGAAAGAACTATCATATACAGAAAAACCAGATAATACGCGCCAAGAAACAACTCTAAGATTTTACTTCTCTTATCTTTATCTATCGATGTAGTTAGCAATGCGAAGGTGGGAACCATCAACGGAAATGCGTTTTTCGTACTGATCGATGCCCACAGAGCAAAAATTACAAACAGACCCCAATAGATATTTATCTGTTTCAAAAGTACCTTGACGTTTCTGATAACATCGACAATAAGTGCCGCAAAAAGAACATAAGAAAGGCGTTTAAACAGGATGACCCGAAAATAATTCACCCCGTAAGTTGCAGGAGAAACATTCATAACAGCATGATAAATAAACAGTCCCACAAGACCTGTAACAAGAGTGATCCATACTTCTAACTTTCTTATCGGGATCATTCTAATGACAAAAATCAAGATAAGGAAAAAGAATGTTCCCCGATAAAACCCCAGATCTTTGGAGTTCTGCCACATCTGCTGTTCTCCGCAGCAAAAGAAAAAAACAGATAAAAATGAAAAAGCAAAAATAAAAGACGCCCAAATAACATTTTTCATTTTTTTATTCTTCAAAAACTCAATACCACTCATTGTTTTCCTCTTTTATACAATGCTATCAATAATGTTTGTATAATGTTCTCTCAACAGTTTTACTCAAAAAAAGTTCCGTCCGGATTATTTTCCATCTTTTCAGCGTAAGAATCAAAAAAGCAATTTACCGTTTCCTCTGCCATCAATAACCTTGCTACTGAATGGCTGAACAATTCAGCACCGTGTCCGTTTAGATGGTTGTTGTCACAGAAGCAATCTTTTTCCAGGTGCAAAAAATCGGGTTTGGCAAGATTAAACTCCCAATAGCCAATCTCATTCTCACCGGCAATTTTCCGGACTTCGTCCACATAGGTCTGAAAACCGTTTTCACGACTCAGCAATCCGTCCGGCATCGGAGGCTCGCAAAGGATTAATTGAATACTGTTAGTTTTGCAATACTCTATAATGTCAAAGAGATATTTCGCAGAAAAATCCGAAAAAAGCTGCCCCTCCAGCGTCACTTCGGGCTCATAGTCATTTCCCTGATAAATATTATAGTTATATACAAAACCCTGACCCCGATACTCTTCGTCGTCAAAAGACAGATACTTATACGAGTTATTTCTGTATTCCCCTGTTAAATGTGCAACCGCTGTCTTCGGTGTCAAACTAATACCATGAAGCAACGGGAAAAAATCATTGATCAATCCATCTACACCAAATGATTCCCACAGGTATTTTTTCTTATTCGCCCCATCATGCATATAGTCCGTCAAAATGTAAGTCTGAACAGCTCCGGGGCTTTCCAATTGTTGCATACTAAATGTGACATCAAGCAAGACTCGTTTCACACCACATTTCTCGTTTGCTTCTTTTATCAGATAGTATGACCCTTGAAGCTGCTGACTGCTTGAACCTGCATTAAAACAATTGAGTCCGGTTTCTTTTTCTATAAGATCAGTGTCAAAACTCCGATACGTGTGCGATGCTCCGACAAATAAGACATCTATATTCTCTTCACTGTATAACTCTGACAGCATCACGCGCGTATAACTTCCTACATCATTCTTAAAAAGATAATTAAGAACCAAACAAATCGCAGCAATCAATATGCACTTGAAACCGAATATAAGCGGTTTTTTCTTAAAAAGATCAGAAATGAGCATATGCAAAACCCGCACTGTTAACGACATTGTATGACATTAAATAATAATCATGATCAGACAATAGCATCCCCAGCGCACATGCGCTTTTTTACCGGATACTATTCTGATAACATCTTTTCCCTTGTAAGAATAAACATCATAAATCAGTAAAATAATCGCAGAAAGCAACAGAACGACACATCCGTCCCTTTGCAGAAGTTTAGCCAGACTGATAACAGTATTCTTTATTTCATGCAATCCAAATCCGTTTATACTGCCAATTAATCTGATTCTTATGAACGAATCCCTCACCGAATCTGCGCGGAAAAAAATCATTCCAAAAGCAAAAATCAAATTTGTGCGGATGATTTGAATCATTTTCCATACAAAAGAATCAAAAAAGCCAGTCTTCTTTCTGATCTTTTTAAATGTTTCTTCAAAAATCTGCCCTAAAACTATAACAAACCAATACCACAGGCCTTCACCTATAATATACTTCCAATCACCTCCGTGCCACAAGCCCATGGCGAGCCATAAAACCAGCATCGCGAGATAAGAAGGAATCTTTTTCCCTTGCTTTTTGCCGAGTTTTGCTTTTGCAAACGATCCCAGCGTAATAAGGCCACGCGATTTCAGGATTGGATTCATTATATAATCACGAAGCCATGTACCAAGCGTTATATGCCATCTTTGCCAGAATTCCTGAATCGATTTGGATAATAACGGTGACTTAAAGTTTTCGGACAGCGTTATTCCAAAGCATTCCGAAACTCCTATAACTATATCCATGCATCCGGAGAAGTCTGTGTATAACTGTATAACAAATCCGATAACAGCAACAATAATCCACGGACCGCTGTATTGGATTGGATTATTCCATAAATAATCAACCAACAATGCGACCCGATTAGATATTGCCAGTTTTTTGAATAATCCTATGGCAATCCGTTTTAGTCCATGTGTTACCCGCTCATATTCAAAGCGGTGATCATCGAACAACTGATGGTGAAACTCACTATACCTTTGAATCGGTCCTGAAACCATAAGTGGGAAAAATGAAGTGAACAGAAGCAATTTTAGCGGATTTTTTTCTCGCTTAACCACACCCCAATAATTATCCAATAAATACGATACTATCTGTAATGTATAAAAACTTATTGCCAACGAAGATATCCAGTTGAGCGCTTTCAGCCCCGATTCCGAGGTTTGCTTTGTAATCAGATTATATGTATTTGCAAACAGAGTAGAATATTTCAGAACAGCAAGCAAACCGAAATTAATTAATAAAGTGACTACAAGCGCACTTCTTTTCGCCCCTAAATTTGCTTGTTTTTCGAATACCCATGTTGCTCCCCATACCGATAACACACTGATCATCAAATAAGCAAATGTATAAGCTTTCACGTTTAGAATGTAAAAAAGCAAGCTGTCTGCCAATAAAATGATCCATTGAATCCGACGGGGAACCATCCAATATATTATTAAACTTACTGCGACAAAGAGCAGATAAGTAACTCGCGTAATATCCATAATACTCAATGAGAAAAAGATCTTCTCATAACCCTCCGGTGATACCGACATTCTGTCCTGTAAATGCAGCGCCTTCGCCTGATAACATATATTTTACCAAAGGAATAATCTCCTCAATGCATACTGTTCTGCCTATTGGACTGCGGTTTTTGGTCTCTTCAACTATCAATTGCGGTATATCGGACAAGAACTTTGTTTCCATCATCTGCGGAGAAATACCGTTAACGGTTATTCCCTTTGATATATACTCCGAAGAAAGAGCCTTTACCATTCCTAACAATGAATACTTTATCGTACAATACGACACTTGATACTTTGGCGGAATATTTAATGTGTATGCCGAAAGCATAAAAACAATCCTTCCGTATTTATTCTTTTTCATGTTTGGAAGGAACTTCTGAAGAATCTTCGTTATGGAACGTACGGATACTTTCCACGCAAGATCATAGTTTTCGATTGAGTCCTTCTCAAAATGCTGATTGTATGCTTTAGGCGCAGTCAGATGAATAATATTATTGGGCAGATAACCTGATATCTCAATCGTTTCAATCAGTTTATCCACATCAGAATCAACAGCAAAATCCGCCTGTATGGGTATTAGTTTTACCTCATTTCCATGCTTTTCCACGAATTTGGCAAGAGAATCGTTCATTGTGCGATAATGCAGGAAAATGCACTCATACTCCATATATATATCCTGAAGGATTCCCATTCCAACATCGGAAGATGCACCTGTAATCAATAATACTCGTTCTTTCATGACTCTCCCAAAAAGCCGACAAATAACTTGGCTTTAACTATTTTCCGGTTAAACTGATTCTTTATTGTTACTCCTATTACAGCCTGTCGGACAGTATCGTTTAATTCTTCCACCACACCCGAAACCGACAACGTGTCTCCTACATATGCCGGCGAAGGGAACTTACATTGTACCTGCTGAATCAAACAGTACTTGCCGGGAAGCAAAACACCACCCAGACGGGAAATCAAAGAAGCAGACAATAACCCATATACCACCTTATCATCAAAACCCTTACTTTGAGCGAAAGCTGCGTCATTATGTAATGGATTGACATCGCCCGACAATTCCCTGAACAGATCCATTCTTTCCTGCGTAACGATATACTCAAAAGATTCTGTCAGACCGAGGTAAAGATCATCATACTTATACTCGTTCATATTTTCAACAAAATGGCATCCACCATTTCCCCGACATTCTTGAAATTATTTACTTCACCCATATTGAACTTAATCCCGAACTTCTTTTCCACTGCAACAACTAGATTGATATGCTCTAAAGAATCCCAATCTTCAATATCATCCGCAGTAGTTGTATCACATACAACTATACTGTCATCATCAAACACATCTCTGAAGACCTCGTTCAATTTAACATATAAAGCTTCTCTGTCCACAATCATTCCTCCACTTTAATAACACTGTTTTTTTCTGTATACTTTTCCCCGATATTATATCGCCAGCTTGTATTTCCGCTTTCATCTTCAGAGATTTTCTCGAACCCTTGAAGAAGATAGAAATCCCTAACCATAGAATTCTTTGCTGTCGGATAATAATACCCGTAAACGGTATTGATCCCTCGTTCTTTACATTTATGAATCAGGGTATCCATCATCGCAAATTCCATATCACGTTTTAATACTCTGCAGCTCATAAGCCAAAGATCTATGTGGCAAACGTCTTTATCCACTCTTCCGATCACGACAGAAACAACTCCGTTATCACCGAATCGATCGGCCAGTTTACCGTACAGTGTTATATAATCTTCTTTTTCCGCAATCGCTTCTATTTCCGGCTGAGTGTACCTTCTGGTAGTTAAATTGAACTGGTTGCTTTTATTGGTAAGCTGTGCAATCCTAGCCATATAAACCGGCTCAAATCGCTTTATTACCGCATTCATATCAAGCGAGATAAGATAATCCCGATAGTCATCGAAACTTGCTTGTAACTCCAGCCTCTTCTTGTTTTCTTGATACATCTCATTTCGCTTAATGTCGTCTTTAGAGTATGTTGTCTGTTCAAAATACCCGCCACGATCTATATTGACCAGATATTGATACGGCTCACCAATTTCTGGTGCGATTACGCCCTGCAATTGACTTGATACTATATGCCTTTCAGCAGGATTATCATCTATAAAAAGCAGGCTTTCCGGAGATAGATTCAATTCTGCCGCTATTTGCTTGAAATTTGCATCTTTAGGATCCCAGTTTGCTTTAATAACGATAAAGTCGTCTTCTGCCAGTTCACTGTCCGGATGCTTTAACCCGGCCAAAGCATTTTCCATATCATTCTTGGAGTCTATATTCAATATCACACCAATCTGTTTATGCTCTTTCAGATATCGTTGAAACTCAGAGTAAACCTGACCTTCCGATTCTTCAGGCCCTATAACTATGTTATCTACTCCGTCGTCACCTATTACACCGCCCCATAGTGTATTATCCAAATCCAGGACAAATCCCTTAAGGTTCTTTCCGAATAATGACTTAATAATATTCGCCACATTAAATGCCAAATAGGGAATTGCGTTAACATTTACCGCATATTTGTACATATGCCAATAAAACGGATCTGACCATTCTTTCAAACCATAATCCGACGAAATATAATTTATATCGCAAATGAAAAAATAATCGTTTGACTGAGCATATTCCGAGAATTTAATATTCAGCCTGTTGATAAAATTGACTTTCCCATGAATGTCCGAAGCATCTTTATTACCGAGCAATCGATAAATGGGATATTCAAAGTTATTCTGAATAACAGGGCATGCATATTTTTTTCCTATTGCCTCCCAAACAGCCTTAAACTTTTCGTATTCCAAATCAAGCAATTCATTAACCCGTTCTGCTGTATCAGCCATTTGAGGGTAATGAATAATATTCCTGTTTGACGTGCAAACATAAACTATATCAGGTGAAAAACTATCAAGCTCAGGATTGTCAAATACAGCATCCTGATAGAATTGATTATATTCACTTTCGTAAAACTCAGGCTCAATGCCATAGTTTAATAAAAAGAGTTCCAGAATAAGTTTAATATTTGATGTGGTATAACCACCTAAAATTGCAATCTTCTTTTTAATCATTCCGGACGTATTCTCAAGCAACTGACGGCGGATTGATTTCTTTTTATTTATTATGTAGTCTGCATCAAATGGATATATTAACTCTTTAATCACTTGCCAATAAACCTCACTGTTTTTCTTGCGGGAACTTATGATCATTCTTCTTTAGACTTCATAAATAATCTAACAGAAGTTCTTACTTCCGAAAAACTAACTGCATAAAAAAGCAGTAGTGAAATGATTGCTATTAAGAATAATCTCAAAAAAGACGAACTGTTTGAAAAAATTCTTTGTCCAGCATATGACGTTAAAGCACAAAGCACTGCTCCTATAATCCATTTCCATGCTATACGAATAAATGCCTTGCCGTTTACTGACTTATTATATCTTCTGGAGGAAATAATATTCAATAAAGCACTTATGATTATTGAGGCACTTGTAGCCAAAGTGATACCTAAAATACCATACCGTTTTGCTAAAACAATATCTAAAAAAATATTTAACACAATTCCGATAGAAGAGTTTCTCATAGGCCGCCAAGAATCCAAATAGCAATACTGTAAACGGCCAAATAAATCTTTTGTCACCAAAAATATCGCTGCAACACCGTACCCGACCAACGCGGATGAAGTTGTTGAAACCGCCGCATCGCTGAAAGCCCCTCGTTTAAAAACAACATTAACTATATCTACCGAATTGAAAACCAAAAGAAGTCCTAACGGAATCAATAATGTCGAAAACGCTATTACACTTTTCTCAACTATTTTCCCTGCTTCTACACTATCATTATCTGCAACTGCTTTACTAATATATGTATATATTACTGCACACATAGAACCTGTTAATGCAGTAATGACATTAAAAAGAACAGTTGCATATCCTAAAGATGAAACAGTACCTTCCCCTAAATTTGCTGAGACAATGGCATCAACACTTTGATTAATAAACACCATTCCATACCCAAATAAAAGCGGGAAACTCATTTTTATAAATTTCTTTACGTTATCATCAAAATAACTCCCACTTTTAATGAAGGACCAGTATTTTCGCCCTACCAAAAGTAAATAAATGAGGTTTGTAATAATGTATGCATAATATGCTATTATCAGGACATTTACCCCTAAGAAGCTTTTAAAGGAAAACGTCAAAATAATAGTAAAACAACTGTAAAAAACACTTCCCATCTCACCGGGAATAAAACGCTTATTTGCCCTTAACAAAGCGCTCAATAAAGCGCCCATTCCAGCTATTACCAGTGCAGGCGCAAATAAACGTATATACTTTGCCAATTGCCCCGCTAATTCTCCGGAGTAATTGGGGACAATTATTCTTGTCAATACACCGGATAAAGCTATAATGCCAACTGAAATTATTAACGAAATGCCTATCCAAATTACAAGTGTATTTGAGAAGAACATCGACTGCTCACGCTTTTTTTCTTCCCCTATGCCAATATATAAAGGGATCAGCGCTGTCATAAAAACTTGATAAAATACCAAATCTATATTTGATATTAAACTATGCGAAAGCATAACGATATCAGTATCTATCGTAGCGCCAAATGCATTTGCTACTATCATCTGCTTCACAAAACCTAAAAGTTTTGAAAAGATGATTATACCAAATACAGAAAAAATGATTTTTACAATTCTATTTTCATGAGCATTATTATTTGCCATTATAAAACCTATACCAACATTGCGATAAAACTATAATCTCCAATAACGCAATCCCGAAGCATCCAGTTCGTCTTTTCTATATAGACTCTTTACATCAATCAAAACCTTCTCTGAATCAGATAAACCACTCTTAAACAATTCTTTAATCTTCATCATCGACATCGCCCTGTACTCTTTATGCCCCACAGCAACGATAACACAGTCGGCTTTAGGAATATCCTCATAATCAACAAGCTCAACTTTATATTCCTTCTTCGCAACTTCTTTATCTGCCCACGCGTCTGTTACAATCGGATCAATTTCAAATTCACGTAATCTATTAATTATATCTACAACTTTGCTGTTACGCGTGTCGGGACAATTTTCTTTAAAAGTGATTCCGAGAATAACTACTGTGGCTTTTTTGGGTGCCATTCCGGCCTCTATCATCTCTTTTATTGCAGCGTCAGCGACATATGCTCCCATACTGTCATTAACTTTTCGACCATTAAGAATAATCTGACTGTGATAACCTAATTTTTCAGCCGCATTGGTTAAATAATAAGGATCTACGCCGATGCAATGGCCACCTACTAATCCCGGCCTAAATCCCAAAGCATTCCATTTGGTATTCATGCC